>LNFM01007314.1_pt1 | contig 17411 bp, 12 predicted proteins | sample 596031 | NCBI WGS metagenome assembly LNFM01 (sample SAMN04254537, study PRJNA301005) | activated carbon metagenome | isolation source: dual media filters at the Ann Arbor, Michigan drinking water treatment plant | place: USA: Ann Arbor | reverse complement strand
AGCTGGGGCAGCTGGTGCGCTTCATCCCGGTGTCGATCGTCATCGGCTTCACCAACGGCATCGCGGTGCTGATCGCGCTGTCGCAGGTGAAAGATGCGCTCGGACTTTCGATCGACAAGCTGCCGGCCGACTTCTTTGCTCAGATCGGCGCGCTCGGCGGCGCACTGCACACCGTCAACCCGTACGCGGTGGCAATCTGCGCGGTGTCGCTGGCGATCGTGGTGCTGTGGCCGAAGTCGTATGTCGCCGGCCACATGCCGCCGTGGAAACGCTGGCTGGCGCACCTGCCCGGCACGGTGGTGGCGCTGGCGCTGGCGACCATCGCGGTCTCTGCGCTGCACCTGCCGGTGGAGACCATCGGCACCCGCTTCGGCGGCATTCCCCAGGGCCTGCCAACCTTCGCACTGCCTGAATTCAGCTGGGAACTGGTCAAGCAGCTGATCGCGCCGACCATCACGATCGCGCTGCTGGGTGCGATCGAAAGCCTGCTGTGCGCTCGCGTCGCCGACAACCTGATCGATGACCGCCACGATCCGAACCAGGAGCTGATGGCGCAAGGCGTGGCTAACTTCGTCGTGCCGTTTTTCGGCGGGATTCCGGCCACCGGCACCATCGCACGCACCGTGACCAACGTGAAAAGTGGCGCCACCAGCCCGATCGCCGGCATCGTCCACGCGTTTACGCTGCTGCTGGTGTTGCTGGTGGCGGCACCGCTGGCCGCGGACATACCGCTCGCCGCCCTGGCAGCGATCCTGCTGTTCGTTGCCTGGAACATGGGCGAGTGGCGCGAGTTCGCGCGACTGCGGCAGTTCGCGCTGACCTACCGGACGATCCTGCTCACCACGTTCTTCCTCACCGTGGTGTTCGACCTCACGATCGCGGTCGAGGTCGGCATGGTGCTGGCGAGCCTGTTCTTCATCTACCGCATCAGCCAGCTGACGCGGGTCGAGGTGCTGCCGCTGGCAGACGCGCCGGCCGGCGTGGAGGCCTATCGGCTCACCGGCTCGTTGTTCTTCGGCGCCGTCAGCAAGCTGGAGACGCTGACCGACCCGGCACGCTTCAACGGCAGCAGCGCCCCGGCGGCGGTGATCCTCGATTTCTCCTCGCTGCTGTCGCTCGACACCACCGGCCTGGAGACGCTCGAGTCGCTTCACAAGCAGCTTGCCAAGCGCAATGGCGCGCTGATCGTGGTCGGCGCACGCGACCAGCCGCTGAGCCTGCTCAACCGTTCGGGCTTTGTCGACCACACCGGCGCCGAGAATTTCGTGGCCGACCTCGCTGCCGCACAGGCGCGGGCGCAAGCGGTGCTGGCCGCCCGCACCAGCGCGCCCGGGCCAGGCGGTTCATCAGCTGCCGCCGCACATTAGCGCCGCGCCCCACGGCCGGAACACTGACCGGCCGCCGCTACAATCCGACACGCCACGACCGCCCGCTCTTGCGCACGCGCCGCACCGTTCTCGGATCACTGCTTCTCGCCTGCCACGCGCCGTCCGACCCCGCATTTCACTGCCGCCTGCCATGACCTACGAATCCGACATCACCAAGTTCATCAAGGAACTGAAGGCGCAAAACCCCGAGCTCGAGCGCAAGCAGCGCGAGGGACGCGCCATCTGGTGGGACAAGAACCTGGACCGCGCCGAGTTGAGGGGCCAGCAGGAGGCCCGGGTGGCTCAGCCGGGCTACGTCTACCAGACCCAGGCGAAAAAGTGAGCGACGTGCCGGTCAGCGGCGCCCTGGGTGCTGCCAGCGAGCCGCCGTCGCCGGCCCTGCGGCAGGCGACCCTGCCCGCGCTGGCCGATGCCGTGGCCGACACGACGCTGCCACCCCAGGTGGCCGCTGCCGATGCGCCCGACCCCACGCCGGCCGTGATCGATGGCGTGGCGCTGGCGCGGCTCTATGGCGAGCCGCTGTTCAAGCTGCCGCAGGATCTTTACATCCCGCCCGACGCACTCGAAGTGTTTCTCGAAGCGTTCGAGGGTCCGCTCGACCTGCTGCTCTACCTCATTCGCAAGCAGAACTTCAACGTGCTCGACATTCCGATGGCGCCGTTGACGCAGCAGTACCTCAACTACATCGAGCAGATCCGCAAGAGCAACCTCGAACTGGCCGGCGAGTACCTGCTGATGGCCGCGATGCTCATCGAGATCAAGAGCCGAATGCTGCTGCCGGTGAGAAAGAGCGACTCCGGCGAGGAAGCCGAGGATCCGCGTGCCGAACTCGTGCGTCGCCTGGTTGAGTACGAGCGCATGAAGCTGGCTGCCGCCCAGCTCGACGAGTTGCCCCGCGTGGGCCGCGACTTCGTGCGCGCCGTGGTGACGATCGAGCAGACCCTGGTGCGCCGCTTTCCCGACGTCGACGCGGTGGATCTGCGCGACGCCTGGGCCGAGGTGCTCAAGCGCGCCAAGCTGTATGCGCATCACAAGATCGGCCGCGAGGAGCTTTCGGTACGCGAGCACATGAGCCTGATCCTCAAGCGGCTGCAGGGAGCGCGCTTCGTCGAGTTCGGTGATCTGTTCGAGCCGGGGCGCGGCGTGCCGGTGGTGGTGGTGCACTTCCTCGCGCTGCTGGAGCTGGCGCGCGAAAGCCTGATCGAGATCACCCAGGGCTCGCCGTTCGCGCCGATCTACGTGCGCCTGGCATACACGCCCAGCTGAGGGCGGCGACGCGATGACCGATCGCGCACCCCGCCTGGCGATTCGCATCCACTTCGAGTGCGGCTACCTCGGTCCGGGCAAGGTCGAGCTGCTCGAGCACATCGCCAGCCAGCGATCGATCGCCGCAGCGGCGCGCGAGATGCGGATGTCGTACAAGCGTGCCTGGGCCCTGGTCGACACGATGAACCACATGTTCAACGAGCCGGTGGTCATCACGCTGCCGGGGCGCAATACCGCCGGCGCCACCGATGTCACGCCCTTCGGACGCCGCGTGGTGGCGCTGTACCGCGCGATCGAGCGCAGCGCCGGCGCCGCCACCACGCCGGCGCTTGCCGAGCTCAGTTCGGCGGCGCGTGCGGCGCCACGTCAGGTGTCGCGTCAGGTGCCGTCGCGAAGCGCGAAGAAGCCGGCCTGAGCGCCGGTTCGACCGTCATCATCAAGGTGGCGCGATCGAGCGCCACCGACTTGATCAGGCACCAGACGCCGAGTCCCGGCGCCAGCGCAAGACGGTCGGCCGCCTCGCGCGTCACCCGCGACTGCAGTGTCACGCCTGCGCCGATGCGGATCTGCGCATCGGCATGCGTCGCATCGAGCGGCGTGAGCGAGACGATCTCGCCCGCCAGTCGATTGACGATGCTCACGTCGACCGGCTGCGTCAGCGACAGGGCGACATCGCGCGCCGGAATGCGCACCCGCACCGCGGTGCCCACCGGCACGCTCACGCGCGGCACGCGCAGCGTGGCCGCGTGGTCGATCTGCAGCAGCGTCAAGCCGTAACGTTCGTCGTGGCCGCCGACGCGGCAGTGCAGGAGCGAGCCGGCCTCCAGTCCAGGCACCAGTCGCGCGATCGCCGGCCGCGACAGGACATCGTCGAGGGTGCCGGCCGCCACCACCGCGCCGCCGTCGAGCACGACGATCCGGTCGGCCAACCGCTGTGCCTCCTGCAGGTCGTGCGTCACCAGCACGATGGGCATCGCCAGTCCGCGGCGCAGTTCCGCCAATTCCTGGTACAGCTCCTGTCGCATCGCCTGATCGACCGCCGAAAACGGCTCGTCGAGCAGCAGCACCTTGGGCTCGCGGGCCAGTGCGCGCGCCAGGGCGACGCGTTGCTGCTGGCCACCGGACAACTGCGCCGGACGGCGGTCCGCCACCTCCTGCAGGCGCATGCGCGCCAGCAATTCGGTGGCGTGCCCGAGCGGATCCGTCCGTGCGCTTGCCAGCGCCACGTTGTGCAGGGCCGACAGATGCGGAAACAGCGCGTAGCTCTGGAACACCATGCCGACCCGCCGCTGCTGTGGCGGCATCGCGACCCGTGCCTGCGTTTGGAGCCAGACGTCGCCGTCGACGACGATGTGACCCTCAGCGCACCCGGCCAGGCCACAGATCACGCGCAAGATCGTGGTCTTGCCGCTGCCGGACGGCCCCACCAGCGCGAGCAGTTCGCCCGCCTCGCAGCCGAACTCGGCATCGAGCGGGATCGGCGCCTGCTGCCGCAGTCTGACCGACAGTGCCGGCATCAGCGCTCCTGCAGGTAGCGCTTGCCGCGCTGGCCGCCGGCGAACACGACCCACAGGGCCACCAGCGTGAAAGCCACCAACACCAGTGACATCAACCCGGCGCCGGCGTTGTCGAACGCCTGTACGCGGTCGTAGATGGCGATCGACAGGGTCTTGGTCTCGCCGGCAATGCTGCCACCGACCATCAGCACGACGCCGAACTCGCCCAGGGTGTGCGCGAAGGTCAGCGCCAGCCCGGTCAGGACGCCGGGCCACGCCAGCGGCATCTCGATCTTCCACAGGGTCTGCCAGCGCGACAGCCCGGACACCCACGCAGCTTCCCGCAGGCTGTTGGGGATCGCGGCGAATGCACGCTGGATCGGCTGCACCATGAACGGCAGGTTGACCAGCAAGCTGGCGAACAGCAGGCCTTCGAAGGTGAACACCAGCCGCAGTCCGGCAAAGCGATCCAGCCACTGCCCGACCGGCGAGCCGCCGCCGAGCGCAACCATCAGATAAAAGCCGATCACCGTGGGCGGCAGCAGCAGCGGCAGCATCAGCGCCGCCTCGATCAGCGACTTGAAGCGTCCCTCGCCCATCGCCAGCCGGCGGCCGAGCCAGATGCCGATGGGCAGCAGGACGACGCAGGTTGCCGTCGCCAGCCACAACGAAATGCGAGCCGCGTCCCAGTCCAATCACTCTCCCGGCAGCGTGAATCCGTACTGCGTGAGGATCGCACGCGCAGCGGGCTGCTGCAGGTAACGGTAGAACGCGGCCGCCGTGTCGCCAGCGCGCGCGGTCAGCACCATGCGCTGGCGCAGTGGCGCATGCAAAGTGTCCGGCAGCAGCAGATGCGTGCCCTGGCGCTGCAGTTCCGGCGCAATCGCCAGGGACAAGGCGATGATGCCGGCCTCGGCACTTCGCGTGGTGACGAACTGCGCGGTCTGGGCGATGTTCTCTCCCAGCACCAGCTTGGGCTGCACCAGATCCCACAGGCCGAGCGCAAGCAGCGCCTCGCGTGCAGCGCGGCCGTACGGGGCGTGTTCCGGATTGGCGATCGCGAACTTGCGCACGCCGCCCCAATTGGCGCGCAGCCCACGCAGTTGCGCATCCAGCGTGAGAGTCGAGCCTTTGGGTACAAAGAGCACGATCCGCCCGATGGCGTAGAGCGCGCCGCGATCTCGGGTCCGACCTGTATCTGCGAGGCGAAAAACGAAGTCCTCGTCGGCCGACATGAACAGTTCGAACGGCGCGCCCTGCTGGATCTGGCGGGCGAAGTTCCCCGACGAACCGAAGTTGAGCGTCACCCTGCGGCCGGTGTCGGCGTGGAAGCGTGCCGCGACTTCCGTGAGCGCAAATTTCAGATCGCTGGCGGCAGCGACGATGGGAGGCTTGCCCTGCGCATGGGCAGCGGACAGCGACAGCAGGGCACACACGGCAAGCACGCAGCGCAACGCGGCATTCATGAACACACCATGGTGGAGTCGGATGGGTTGCGGCGAGCGCTCCGCGCACTGATGCCACTGCGCTTTGCCACGCGGCCACGCAGAACCGAGGCGCCTCGGGCGCCGTGGTCACCCGCAACAGCATGCCGAGTCTATCCTGTTTCCGTTGAAACATAGGATGGTCGAGCACTGCAGATCAGGCATCAGTGAAACGACATGCGAACGCGATCGGCGCCGTCGTCTGTCCCAGCAAACGGCTGCCACGGCGGATCATCATTGCATTCGGGCGCTTTGTCGCATCGGCACGCGCTGCACTCATCCATCAGCGTATCTTCGCCGCTGTTCCGATCCCTCGGCCTGACTCCCCATGCGTCCCCTGTTCCGCAGTCTCCTGCTGCTCGCCCTGATGATGCCCATGACCCCCGTGCTGGCCGACGATGACCCTTACCTGTGGCTGGAAGACGTCGCCGGCGACAAGCCGCTCGCCTGGGTGCGCGCGCAAAACGCGATCGCAGAGAAGGAGTTCATCGCCGATGCGCGCTACGAACCGCTGCGCCGCAGCCTGCTCGAGGTGCTCAATTCGCGCGAACGTATCCCCATGGTGTCTCGCATGGGCGACCACTACTACAACTTCTGGCGCGACGCCGCCAACCCGCGCGGCCTATGGCGGCGAACCACCCTCGCCGAGTACCGCAAGCAGGCACCGGCCTGGGAGGTCGTGCTCGATCTGGACGCGCTGGGCAAGGCCGAGAACGAGAACTGGGTGTTCAAGGGCAGCGACTGCCTGCGGCCCGACACGCCCGCGCAGCCGTATCGACGCTGCATGCTGGCACTGTCGCGCGGCGGTGCCGACGCCACCGTGCTGCGCGAGTTCGACCTGGTCGACAAGGCCTTCGTCAAGGACGGCTTCGTGCTGCCCGAGGCCAAGCAGGACATCAATTGGCGCGATGTCGACACCGTGTGGGTCGGCACCGACTTCGGCCCCGGCAGCATGACGACTTCCGGTTACCCGCGCATCGTCAAGCGCTGGCAGCGCGGCACTGCGCTGTCGGCGGCGACCGTGGTGTACGAAGGCCAGACGACCGACGTCAGCGTCGGCGCGTACTCCGAACGCGAGTCCGGCACCCGGCGCGACTGGGTCTATCGCGGCATCGCGTTCTGGAACAGCGAGCATTTCGTGATGGTGGACGGCAAACCGGTCAAGCTCGATATCCCGGCCGACGCCAATCCGCAACCATTCAACGACTGGCTGCTGGTGCGCACGCGCTCGCCATGGACGGTGGCCGGCACCACCCATCCGAGCGGCGCGCTGCTGGCGATCCGCTTCGATGCCTTTCTCAAAGGCGCACGCAAGTTCGACGTGCTTTATGCGCCGACCGCCCGCAGTTCAATCGACGAGGTGAAGCAGACCAAGAGTGCTGTGCTGGTGGCCGAACTCGACAACGTGCGCCCGCGCCTGTGGGAGATCCGCCACGACGGCAAGGCCTGGAACAAGACCCGCGTGGACCTGCCCGACGCCGGCCAGCTGACTCTCGGCAGCACCTACTGGGCAAGCGACGATTACTTCTTCTCCCGCCAGGACTTTGCCACGCCGACCACCTTGTCGATGCGCAGCGTCGGCGCACGCACCAGCACTGCGCTCAAGTCGCTGCCGTCGTTCTTCGACGCCACCGGCATCGTCACCCGCCAGTTCGAGGCGACCAGTCAGGACGGCACCCGGATCCCGTACTTCATCGCGATGCGCGAGGGCACGCCGCTCGACGGCAGCAACCCGACGCTGATCTATGGCTACGGCGGCTTCGCCAGCAGTGAGCTGCCGTGGTACTCGGGCAGCTTCGGGCGCGGCTGGCTGGTCCCGGGGGGCGTCCTCGTGTTGGCCAACCTGCGGGGCGGCGGCGAGTTCGGGCCTGAATGGCATCGCGCTGCGCAGAAGGAGAACAAGCAACGCACCTGGGATGACATGGCCGCCGTGGCCGAGGACCTGATCAAGCGCGGCATCACCACGCCGAAGCACCTGGGGATCATGGGCGGCAGCCAGGGTGGCCTGCTGGTGACGGCGACCATGGTGCAACGACCCGACCTGTTCGGCGCGGTGGTGTCGCAGGTGCCGCTGATCGACATGCTGCGCTATCACAAGCTGCTGGCCGGTGCGTCGTGGATGGCGGAGTACGGCGATCCCGACAAGCCCGACGAGCGCGCCTACATCGCCCGCTACTCGCCCTACCAGAACGTGACGAAGGACGCCAAGTACCCGCGCCTGTTCCTGGTCACCTCCACGCGCGACGATCGCGTGCATCCGGGTCATGCGCGCAAGATGGCGGCGCGCATGCAGCAGATGGGCCATGATGTGCTCTACTTCGAGAACATCGAAGGCGGCCACGGCGCCGCGGCCAATAACGAACAGGCGGCGCGCATGTGGGCGCAGACCTTTACCTTCTTGTGGAAAGAACTGGGACGACGGTAGTCGCCGCGCTGCGCGGCGGCGCGCGAATCGCGGCCGCGCAGCTGTGGATCGCGATGGCGCGGCTGCTGTCGCTGTGCCTGCTGCTGGGCGCGGTGGCAGGCGCCGCTGCGGCCGAGGCGGATGCACACGCGCTGCCCCTGCTGCCGGGTGTCCAGACGGTGCGGATCGAAGTCCATCCGCACTGGCGTGACGAGCGTCGCTTCGCGATCCTGCTCAGCTTCGACGCCGGTGGCCGGCACGCCACACCGATCGATCTGCCGAACGCGTGGGCGGGTGCCACCGGCCTGGGTGAAGGCATCCGCAACCTGCGCGGTACCAGTCGCGCCGCCAGCATCGCGCCCGGCAACCTGCCGCACCAGCGACGCGTGCTGCACCCTCCGCGCGGCACCGTGACGATCGCCTGGGATCTGATCGAGTACGGCAACGCGCCGCTGGATCACAACCGCTTTTATCAGCCGCTGCTGCGGCCGGAGTACGCGCTTTTCTTCGGCCACGGTGCCTGGGTGCTGCCGTCGTTTCATGCGCAGCAACCGCTGCGCGCGGCGATCGCCCTGCATGGCTTGCCGCGTGGCTGGACCGCCGTCTCGAGCTTCGGCACCTTGGCGCGCGGCGAACGCACGCGCTGGCTGGCCGAACGCATCGTCCCGGACACACTGCGACACGCGGTGTTCGCCTTCGGCGACTTTCGCCTGCGCCGCATCGATCTCGCCGGCCAGCCAATGTGGATGGCGATCCGCGGCAAGTTCGCATTCGACGACGCCGAGTTCTTCAACCGCACCGCCGCCCTGGTGCGCACTCAGCGCGCGTTCTTTGGCGACTCATCGTTCCCTCACTTTCTCATCACGCTGCTGCCCAACGAGGTGGCGCGCGGCAGCAGCGGCGGCACCGGGGTGCACCAGGCGTTCGCAATGCACGCGTCGGCCGACTTCCAGGTGCCCGGCACGGATTTCGAGTTCCTGATCGGTCACGAGAACCTGCACACCTGGATCCCGTCGCGCTTTGGCTCGATGAACTCGCGTGAAGGCATTGACGACGAGGCGCTGCGTTACTGGTTCAGCGAGGGCTTCACCAATTTCCTGACACACCGACTGCTGCTGGCCAGCGGTCAGTGGTCGCTCGCCCAGTACGCGCGCGCGGTGAGCCAGGTGATCCGCAACTACGAGCTGTCCGAAGCACGCCAGCGCGACAACGCCGCGGTGCAGACGCAGTTCTTTACCGACCGCGCGGTCGGCGAGTTGCCGTACCAGCGCGGCGAACTGCTGGCGCTGCGCTGGGACGCACAGCTGCGCGCGCGCGGGCACACGTTGGCCGGCGTGTTGCGCAACCTTCTGCTGCCTCCTGGTCCACAGCCCAGCCGTCCACCGCTGGCAACCGAGCGCCTGCTCGATGCGCTCACCCGCGTACTCGGTCCGGGTCCGCGCGCCGACGTGCAGCGCGTCGTCGAACAGGCCGGGCCGATCGACTACGACGCCGCCCTGCTCGGCCCCTGCTTCGTCATTGAGCCGGTGCAGCACGCACGCTGGGCACTCGGATTCGACGGCGAGCGCTCGTTCCGTGAGCGGCGCGTCACCGGGCTGGTGGCGGGCAGCGCTGCGCAGCGCGCCGGACTGCGCGAGGGCGACGTGCTGCGTGCCTACTCCGTCTACTTCGGCGATGTCGACCGCGATGCCGAACTGACGGTCGAGCGCGATGGGGCGCTCACGGAGATCCGTTTTCGGCCGATGGCGGCCGAGCCGGTACCCGGCGTGCGCTATCGCCCGACCGACAACGCCGACGACGATCCGGCCTGCCGGGCCTGGCTGACACAGCGCTGAGCCGCGCAGGCGCTGCGCGCTGGCGGATTCACCTTGCCAGCGCGCGCGCTGCGGACTCCAATGCGGGCGGTGAGGGACATTGAAGAACGGCGCCCGCCGGTCGACCGAGGACAGCATGAGAGACGAGCAGCAGGCCGCGCCGGCGCGGGTGGCGGTCATCACCGTGCACGGCATCGCCGACCAGCAGCCGGGCCACACCGTGCGCGAACTGGCCAACCTGCTGTGCCACGGGCGCGCCGGCGCTCCGCGATATGTCGATGGGGAACTGCATCAGGTCATCGTGCCCGTGAGCCGGCTGCCGTCGCTACGTGAGGCGGGCGCGTTGACAACTGCCGTTGCGCCTGAGGTCGGCGCCGTCAGCGACATGAAGGTCGTGCCGGGTCGCGCGAGCGACTTCTATGTTGCGCAGCAGGCCGCCGCTCCCGGCGCCAAGTCGTTGTCAGCGGCGACCGACGACCTAGGCCTCGCCCTCACCGATCACCTGCTGGCGCAGTACCGGCCGGCCGAACGCGACGGCCTGTATGAATCGACCCGCATCTCGCTGCGCCGGCAGGCCGACGGCACCGAGGTCGATCTGTACGAGCTCTACTGGGCCGATTATTCGCGCCTGCAGCCGGGCGGCGCGCGTGCGCTGTCGGCGTCGTACCAGCTGTTCTTCCACCTGAACACGCTGGCACGCGACGTCGTCGACCAGGTCGCGTTGGCCACGGGCGGCGGACGTCCGCTGCGGCTGTTGCAGTGGCTGCATGCCTGGTCGGCGTGGCTGCTCAAGGGACCGGCGGCGCTGCTGCAACTGGCGATGCTGCTGGTGGTGGCCTTCGGCGTGACGGCCTTTGTCCCGCTGTCGGAGTACCGGTTCGTGCTCGGACTCGGCGGCAGCGTGGCGGCGCTGCTGCTCGCCCTGTGCGCCTGGCTGGTGTGGAACGCGGGCGGTAGGGGCCGTGCACTGACAGCCAGCGCCTGCGCCGCCGGCGCGCTGCTGTGCGCGGGGCTGGCCGGCGCCACGCTGACCCAACTGGCGTCCGATGTGGTGCTGTACGTGGGCGCGGCAGCGCTGCTGGTGCTGGTCGCGGGCACGCTGCTGGTCAGACGCTATGCGCGCACCGTGCGCGACGTGCAGTCGGTGGGCTACGTGGTGCTGCTGGCCACGGTCGCCCTGCTGCTGGTCAACGCCCGTTATGCCTTTGCGTTCACCACCACGCCGTACGAATGGCTGCTTACCACCGCCCTGCACACCGGCGAGTTCCTGCTCGCCGCGCTGCTGCTGGTGTGGGCGGTGCTGGTACTCGTACAGATGGCCGCGCTGCTGCTGAACTTCGCGCTGGCACGCGCCGCGACGCCCGACGTTGCCGCCTCGTTGATGACGGCGCGCATCGGACTGACCGTCTCCACCGCGCTGTTCGTAATGCTGAGCCTGGTGCTGTGGTCGGTGATCGGATACGTCGCCGGGTTGGCGTTAGAAGACCTGCTGTTCACGCCGATCTTGTTCGGCCAGGGCTATCGTTCCGCCGCCACCTTCTTCGAGACGCAGGTGCAGGACGTCGGCGGACTGTTCACCCCGTTGATGGCGCTGGCGGGCGCCATCGGTGCAGCAGCGGTGGTGGCACTGGCACCCGGCCTGCGCGAGGAGATTGCGCCGACGGCCGCGCCGCCGGCCGATGCCGCCGCGCGCCTGGGCCGCTGGTGGAATGCGGCGCGTCGGCGGCTGGGCGGATTGTTCGGCACGGCGGTGCCGCTGCTGGCGATTGCCAGCGGCGCGGTGTACCTGCTGTTCGTGCTGGAGAAGATGTTCGGCTTCGGCACGCTGCTGGCGCTGCTGGGCACCGGCACCTCCGGCGCCGTGCTGGTGGCCATCGGAAAATGGCTGGCCGGCGGGGCGGTGACGATCACGGCGCTGGGCGCGCGCTTCACCCAGACCTTCGGCAAGCTGCGCGTGGCGCTCGATGCGGTGCTGGACATCGACAACTACTTTCGCGATCCGCACGACCATCGTCCGCCGCGTGCGCGCATTTTCTCGCGCTACGCCGCGCTGCTCGACTACGTGCGCCGGCGCGGCTACAGCCGGGTGGTGATCGTCGCGCACAGCCAGGGCACGGTGATCAGCGCCGACCTGCTGCACTACCTGCACCGGACCGCGAGACTTCGATCGCTCACCGGCGCGCTGCCGCTGGCGCTGGTCACGGTCGGATCGCCGCTGCGCGATCTGTACGCAGCGCGCTTTCCGCTGCTTTACCACTGGATGGGGGCGGCGCCGGCGTCGTTCGCCGAGACCGGCCCGGCCGCGGCGCAACTGGGTCTGTGGCAGTGGGTCAATGCCTACCGTTCAGGCGACTACGTGGGCCGCGCGATCTGGACACCGGCCGGCGACGGCAGCGTGTTCAGCGTGGCAAGCGTTGACGCGCAGGGCCGGGTAACCGCCGCCCGCGCCGGCGACCGCGTCGAGTTCTGCCTCGGCACCGGTGCGCACACTCATTACTTCGCTGACGACGCGGTCACGCTGGCGGTCGAGGTGGATCGGCTGATTGCGACGCCGTTGCCGGCCTTGCGTTGAGTGCACACCGGGCGCGCCGTTACAGCCATTACGCCTTGATGGCTTGCCCCGCCGCCACGCCGCAGGCCCAGGCCCACTGGAAGTTGTAGCCGCCCAGCCAGCCGGTGACGTCGACCACCTCGCCGATGAAATGCAGACCTGGCTGCTGCCTGGCCTCGAAGCTGGTCTGCGACAGCTCGTCAGTGGCGACACCGCCGCGCGTTACCTCGGCCTTGCGGAATCCCTCGCTGCCGCTGGGCGTGAGGCGCCAAGCCTTCAGCGATTGCGCCAGATCACGCAGCGCGCGGTCGGGCAGGTCGGCCAGGCGCTGCTCGCCACGCCATCCCTGCACCGCCGACCAACCCTCGGCCAGGCGACGCGGCAGCAGCCCGGCGAGCGCATTGACCGCGGACTGCCGGCTGCTGCGCTTCGCATCGAGCAGCGCCCGCGTCAGCACATCGCCGGCAAAGTGCGGGGCAAGATCAAGTTCTATCGGCTCATTGGCTGACCAGTAGCTGGAGATCTGCAGGATCGCCGGGCCCGACAGGCCGCGGTGCGTAAACAGCAGGTCTTCATCGAACACGCCGTCTGCGGCACGCGCCGTGACCGGCAGCGAGATGCCGGCCAGCGGCACGAACGGCGCCCAGCCGGCGGCATCGAAGGTAAGAGGTACCAGCGCCGGGCGCGGCTCGATCACGCGCAGGCCGAACTGGCGTGCGATCCGGTAGCCGAAGTCGGTGGCGCCAATCTTAGGAATCGACAGGCCGCCGGTGGCGATCACCAGATGTCGCGCGCGCTGCGTCTGCGCATGAGTGCCATCGCGCGCGCCCTGCTCGATGTCGACCTCGAAGCAGTCGCCGCCGCGGCCGACCCGCCGCACCTTGGCCGGCATTGCCCAGCGCACGCCACCGGCATCGCATTCGGCGCGCAGCATCGCGATGATGTCTTCGGCTGAGTCGTCGCAGAACAGCTGGCCCTTGTGCTTTTCATGGAAGTCGATCCGGTACCGCTTCACCAGCGCGACGAAATCAGCCGGCGTGTAGCGCGCCAGCGCAGAGCGGCAGAAGTGCGGGTTGTCGGAAAGGAAGTTCGCCGGCGAGGTGTTGACGTTGGTGAAGTTGCAGCGGCCGCCGCCCGAGATGCGGATCTTCTCCGCGAGTTTCTCCGCATGGTCGATGAGCAGCACGCGCGCGCCGCGCTGGCCGGCCACCGCGGCGCACATCATGCCGGCGGCGCCGGCACCGATGACAATGGCGTCCCAGTGCGCACCGCTGCGCTCGTCGGCCATCGGCTAGACCTTCTGCAGCACGCGCAGGCGTTCGCTCGCATCGCGCAGGACCGCTGCCGGCACGTCGCGTGGAAAGCGCAGCGTCTTCTCGTAGTGCGTGATGGCGCGCGCGGTGTCGCCGAGCTTCTCCGCCACCTGTGCCAGCCGGTAGTGCGCGCCCGGCTGCGGCTTGATCGCCAGCGCCCGCTCGAAGTGCACGGCGGCCTCGGCATACCGGCCCTGCTCCTGCGCCACCCGGCCAAGGCCGCGCTGGAACAACTCGCGATCAGGCAAGCGCGCGGCGGCCGCCTCGAACACGCGGCGCGCATCGTCCAGCCGCGGCGGCTTGGCCGAAAGGTGCCGGAAGCCCAGGCCGACAAGCTGATCCTCCCAGACGCCGCGTGCGCCGCGCTCGCCGGATCCTTCGAACATCAGCAGCTTGGACTCGGCGTCGGCGAGGCGCTCTTCGGCCAGATCGAGCTGTGCTTCGAGCAGCAGCGCGTCGGCCGGACGCAGCTTGACGAACTGCGCGAGGCTCTCGCGCGCCTTGGACTTGCCGCCCCCGACCAGGCTGGGTGCGAGGATGTAGAACTGGTGCAGGTCATAACGGATGTCCACCGCCTGCGGCTCGAGCTGCGCGGCGCGCTCGAAGTGCTCGCGCACGCGGCCCGCATGGCGCAGGCCGCCGAGCGTGCCCGCCTCCAGCGCCTTGCGGCCGAACGCTCGGCCGAGCCACAGGTGGCAACGCGCATCGGCCTCGTTGCGCAGCAGGCACCGTTGCATCGCCTCGACGGCGGCGTCGAGCCGGCTCGCGTCCTGCCAGGCGAGGCCCAGGCGCGCGCGCGCGATCAGCCCGATGCGGTCATCGGCATCGCCCTTGAGGCGGCGCTCGATCTCGCGCTCGATCGAGGTGAAGTCGTCGGCGTCGAACCACGAATCGAACTGCGCAGACTGAGCGAAGGCCGACTGCCACAGGGCGGCGACGAACAGCACGGCGACGAGGGATTGCCGCAGGATCATTGCAGGAAGGGTGTTGCGAAGGTTGCGCAGTTTATGTCGGTGCTCACCGCACGACGGTCCTGCGCACGATGCATCGTGCGCACGAGACGTCCGATCGGGCGACGCCTCCGGCAATCCGGCTGGCCGCTTCGCGCATCAGTGTTTCGCAGGCCCCGCCACGCCAGTGACACGGACCCGGCCGTCACGTCGATCACACGGTGGCTGCCGACGTGGGTGCTACTGCCGGCGCCACTTCGCCCAAGCGGGCTGCGGGTGGACGGCCTGGCAGACGCCGTCACTCGGCCGTGAAGAAGCCCTTCATCTTGTCCATGAAGCCCTTGGTCTGCGGCGAGTGCTTGGCGCCGCCCTCGTGCAGTGCGGTCTCGAACTCGCGCAGCAGCTTCTTCTGCTTGTCGGTCAGGCGCACCGGCGTCTCGACATTGACGTGGCAATACAGATCGCCGGGGTAGCTTGAACGCACCCCCTTGATGCCCTTGCCGCGCAGGCGGAACGTCTTGCCGCTCTGTGTGCCCTCGGGGATGCTGATGCTGACCTTCTCGGACAGCGTGGCGACCTCCAGATCACCACCCAGCGCTGCGGTGACGACCGACACCGGCACCTCGCAATGCAGATCATCGCCGTCACGCTGGAACACCTCGTGCGGCTTGATGCGGATCTCGACATACAGATCGCCCGGCGGTCCGCCGTTCATGCCGGGCTCGCCCTTGCCGGCCAGCCGAATGCGCTGACCCTCGTCGATGCCAGCCGGGATGTTGACCTCCAGCACCTTGTTCTTCTTGATGCGGCCTTCGCCGTGGCAACTGGTGCACGGTTCGGCAATCACCTTGCCGCTGCCATGACATGTCGGGCAGGTCTGCTGGATCGAGAAGAAGCCTTGGGTGATGCGCACCGCGCCGGTTCCGCCGCAGGTGCCGCAGGCCTTGGGCTGCGTGCCAGGCTTCGCTCCCGTGCCCTTGCAGGTCTCGCAGGCATCCCAGCTTGGCACCCGGATGTCGGTACCGAAGCCCTTGGCGGCCTGCTCGAGCGTGATCTCCATGTTGTAGCGAAGATCGGCGCCGCGAAACGCCGCGCGGCCCCCGGCACGACCGGCCTGGCCACCCATCGCGCCGCCAAAGATGTCACCGAAGATGTCACCGAAGGCATCGGCGAAGCCGCCAAAGCCCTCGGCACCCGGCTGCCCGCGGCCCGCTCCACCCATGTTGGGATCGACACCGGCGTGGCCGAAGCGGTCGTACGCGGCGCGCTTGCTCGCGTCCGACAAAACCTCGTAGGCCTCCTTGACCTCCTTGAACTTTTCCTCGGCCTCCTTGGCGGACTTGTCGTCACCCTTGCCCTGGTTGCGGTCCGGGTGAAACTTCATCGCCAGCTTGCGATAGGCCTTCTTGATCTCGTCTTCGGAGGCGTTCTTGGCGACTCCCAGCGCGTCGTAGAAATCTCGTTTTGCCATGGCGTGATCGCCTACCCCTTGAACTCGACTACAAAACTCACAGACAACCGTAAACGCACAAAAGCCGAGTTGAGCGGCGACGCAGGCGTCGTCCGCCCCAACTCGGCGAGGTCAAGCCGGTAGCGCAGTTATCCGCGCTTGACCTCTTTGTAGTCGGCATCGACGACATCGTCGTTCTTGCCGCCCTGCGCATCGGCACCGCTGCCGCCCGCTGCCCCGCTGGCTGCCGCCTGCGCAGCCGCCTCGGCGCCGGCGCCGCCCTGCATGCCGGCATACATCTTCTCACCGAGCTTCTGGCTGACTGTCATCAGTGCGGCGGTCTTGGCCTCGATCGCTTCCTTGTCGTCACCTTTGAGCGCCTCCTCGACGTCCTTGACCGCGGCTTCGATCTGCTCCTTCTCGGCCGCATCGAGCGAGGCGCCATGCTCGGTCAGCGCCTTCTTGATCTGGTGCACGCTGGCATCGGCGCTGTTGCGCGCCTGCGCCAGTTCGAGGCGACGATGGTCCTCGGCCTTGTTGGCCTCGGCGTCCTTCACCATCGCCTGGATCTCGGCCTCGGTCAGGCCCGAGTTGGCCTTGATCGTGATCTTGTTTTCCTTGCCGCTCGCCTTGTCCTTGGCGCCGACGTGCAGGATGCCGTTGGCATCGATATCGAACGCCACCTCGATCTGCGGCAGGCCGCGCGGCGCCGGCGGGATACCTTCCAGGTTGAACTCGCCCAGCAGCTTGTTGCCGCTGGCCATCTCGCGTTCGCCCTGGAACACCTTGATCGTGACCGCCGGCTGATTGTCGTCGGCGGTGGAGAACGTCTGCGCGAACTTGGTCGGGATCGTGGTGTTCTTCTGGATCATCTTGGTCATCACGCCGCCCAGCGTCTCGATGCCGAGCGACAGCGGGGTGACGTCCAGCAGCAGCACGTCGGTCCGGTCGCCGGCCAGCACCGAGCCCTGGATCGCCGCGCCCACGGCCACGGCTTCATCCGGGTTGACGTCGCGGCGCGGTTCCTTGCCGAAGAACTCCTTCACCTTGTCCTGCACCTTGGGCATGCGCGTCATGCCGCCGACCAGGATCACGTCGTCGATCTCGCCGACCTTCACGCCGGCATCCTTGATCGCGATGCGGCACGGCTCGATCGTGCGCTCGACCAGTTCTTCCACCAGCGCTTCCAGCTTGGCGCGGGTGAGTTTCATGTTCAGGTGCTTCGGACCCGACGCATCGGCCGTGATGTACGGCAGATTGATCTCCGTCGTCTGGGTGGAAGACAGCTCGATCTT
>LNFM01007312.1_pt1 | contig 17414 bp, 13 predicted proteins | sample 596031 | NCBI WGS metagenome assembly LNFM01 (sample SAMN04254537, study PRJNA301005) | activated carbon metagenome | isolation source: dual media filters at the Ann Arbor, Michigan drinking water treatment plant | place: USA: Ann Arbor | reverse complement strand
CCGCCATGGTGTTCGTATGGAGCAATCTAACGGATGGTGAGCCGCATTTCACGCTGAGCCAAGTTGCGCTCAATGATGTGATCATGATCTTCGCGTTCGCGCCGATCGTCGCGCTCCTGCTCGGCTTGTCGGCGATCGTCGTGCCGTGGCAGACGCTGATCCTTTCCGTCGTTCTCTACATCGTCGTACCCGTGATACTGGCGCAGATCATCCGCCGCGCGACGCTCGCACGCTCGGGTGACGCGGGTCTTGCGCGATTGCTCGCGTCCGTGCAGCCGGTGTCGCTCCTGGCACTGCTGGCGACATTGGTGCTGCTGTTTGCATTCCAGGGCCCGCAAATTCTCGCGCAACCGCTTGTCATCGCCTTGCTCGCGGTGCCGATCCTCATTCAGGTCTATTTCAACGCGGGCCTCGCCTACGTCCTCAACCGCTGGACCGGCGAAGCGCATTGCGTGGCTGCGCCATCTGCGTTGATCGGCGCGAGCAACTTCTTCGAACTCGCGGTTGCCGCCGCTATCGGCATCTTCGGCCTCAACTCGGGTGCTGCGTTGGCAACCGTCGTCGGCGTTCTGATCGAAGTACCGGTGATGCTGAGCGTCGTGAAGATCGTCAATGAATCGAAGGACTGGTATGAGGCGGGCTCTGCCGTAAAGCGTACGGCTGCCGCGAAATCAGGCGCATGAGCCTCAGGCGTGCTGGCTCGCAATGTCTGGCGAACTGCTACGCGTCGGCAGCGCGAGGGTGATGAGCCAGCACAGCGCCAACATCGCGGCCGAGCCGATGAGGCAGGCTGTCATGCCGCCGACCTGATAGAGCGCCCCTGAGAGAACAATGCCGAACAGCCTTCCCATGGCGTTAGCGGCGTAATAGAACCCCACGTCCTCTGCCGCTTTCTCCGAACCCGCATAAGCAAGGATGAGGTAGGAGTGCAGCGAGGAGTTCACGGCGAACGGCAAACCGAACAGCGCGAGGCCAATGACGACGATCAAATCAGGTCGCCACAGGCCATCGACTTGAAGCAATAGCGCGAGGGCAACGGGTACCGCGACAAGCAACGCAGACCACAGCCGCGCGGCCGGTATCTCGCGGCTCAGTCCATCGTCGCTTCGCGCAACGAGAGAGGGTGCGAACGCCTGCACGCCGCCATAGCAGATCGTCCAGGCCGCAAGGAAGCCACCGACCTCGATGAAGCGCCAGCCATTGGCGTAGAGAAATACCGGAAGTCCGACGACGAACCAGACATCGCGCGCACCGAACAGAAACACCCGCGCCGCCGCGAGCAGGTTGATGCCGCGCGACTTCGCGAAAAGCTCGCGCATCGACTTGGATGACTTCGCCTTGCCGAGTTCACGCGGTAGCAGACCAATTCCCACCAGGAATATGATCGACAGTAAGCCCGCCATCAGCCATAGCGCAGGCCTGAAACCCACCGACTCGAGCAGCAATCCGCCGACAAAGAAGCCGACGCCTTTCATCGCATTCTTGGAGCCGGTGAACCACGCCACCCACTTGAAAAGTTGACCCGAGCCATCGGCCGATGTCGCCTTGATCGCCGACTTGGACGCGGTCTTGGTGAAATCCTTGGCGAGGCCGGCGATACCTTGGGCAGCCACCACCCACGCCACGGATATCGCCACGCTCCAGGCAGGATCCAGCGCCGACAACATCAAAAGGCCGGCAATCTGCAATGCCTGGCCAACCGCCAGCATGCGAGGAATGCCGAAACGCGTTGCGAGCCAGCCCCCGGCGAGGTTGGCGACAATGCCGGCGAACTCATAGAGTAGGAAAAGAAACGCGAGCGTGAAGGGCGAATAGCCGAGCTGGAAGAAGTGAAGCAACACGAGCATCCGCAACGCGCCGTCGACCAGCGTGAAGACCCAATAGGAGGCCGTCACGATGAGGTAGTTGCGCACCGAGGCTGTCATTTCACTCCCCTGCGGCTATGACGATGTTGGCGAGGTCGACCATTCGGCAGACATATCCAATCTCGTTGTCGTACCAGGCATAGACCTTGAGCAGCGTGCCATCCGTCACCATCGTGCTTGGCGCATCCACGATCGAGCTTCGCGTGTCGTTACAGTAGTCGGCAGAGACCAGCGGTCGGGTCTCGTATCCAAGGATGCCGGCGAGCGGGCCGCGGGCTGCGGCCTTGAATAGCTCGTTCACCTCCAGCGCGCTCGTCTCACGCTTCAGCTCGAAGACGCAATCGGTGAGGCTCGCGTTGAGGATCGGCGCACGAATGGCGTGGCCGTTCAGCTTACCCTTGAGTTCGGGATAAATGAGCGCGATGGCAGTGGCGCTACCCGTCGTCGTCGGCTGTAGGGACAGCATCGCCGAGCGGGCACGACGGAGGTCCTTATGAGGCGCATCGACAACGACATTGGTGTTGGTCGGAGCGTGCACCGTGGTGATCTGGCCGTGGCGGATACCGATCGCCTCGTGAACGACCTTGACCACAGGCGCCAGACAATTGGTCGTGCACGATGCTGAGGTGAGGAGTCGATGGCGCGATGGATCATAGAGGGCATCATTGACGCCAACGACGACGTTCAACGCGCGATCGTCCTTGACCGGTGCGGCAACGATAACGCGCTTCACGCCACGATCAAAATAGGCTTGGAGCTGCTCAGGCTTCAGGAATTTGCCGGTGCATTCCAGAACGATGTCGCAACCAAGGTCACCCCAGGAGATCTCGCCAGGTGACGCTACAGCCGAAAAGCCGATGCGCCGGCCGCCGACCGAGATGGCAGCATCGCCATCGGACCCTATGGCTTCACGCCAGCGACCGTGCAGGCTGTCGAACTCGAGTAGATGTGCGGTCGCTTCTGCGCCGCCTTTGATTTCGTTGACGTGTGCGATCTCAAGCCGATTGCCCGCGCGTGGATCATCGCTCGGCCGCGCCAAGCCACCCATGGCTGCGCGTAAGGCCAAACGCCCCATACGACCCATACCGTTGATGCCCACTCGCATGGTCTTTTCCTTATCGGGCATATGTTGTCGGTTTGCCGAGTTCGTCCAGCCGCGCCTTGAGCGCCATGCGGTCAAGCGTGGCGAACGGCAAGTTGGTGAAGCCCTCTAGCCGGCGGCGGATCATGCCGTACAGTTCGTTCAGCAGGGTCGTTCGCTCGATGTCGGAACCACGAAAGCGCGCGGGATCCGGAAAGGGCCAGACCGCGGTTACGGGCCGCTCACCAAGATCGGGGCACACTTCGCCATCTCCGGCGTCGCAGAGCGTGAGCACGAAATCCATGCGCGGCGCATCGGCCTTCATGAACTCATTCCACGACTTCGACCGCAGGTTCGAGACGTCGTGTCCGATCGTCGAGAGGCGCTCGAGAACCTCAGGCATGGGTGCGTCGGCCGGAGATGATCCCGCCGAATACGCGTGGAACTGGCCACGACCAATCCTCTCCAGGATGGCCTCGGCCATGATCGAACGGGCAGAGTTGCGCGTGCAGATGAACAGAACGTTGAATGCTGGCGTCATGGGACTAACCTCATCGAACTCATCCGGAAGGAGCCGCGCGAGATCCCGGCAGAGTTCCGGGCGACCGCCACAGCACGTCTCGGTCAGAAAGCTGAAAAGCTTCCGCAAGCCCGCAAAGCGCACCGCGTAAATGATGTAGCGGCCCTGGCGGGTCGACTGGACCAACCCCGCCTGATCGAGCGCGGCGAGGTGGAACGACAGTGTCGACGGCGCCAGTCCGAGCGTCGTCGCCAATTCGCCAGCCGGCATCCCGGATGGCCCACGCGAGGCCAGCGTACGCATCAGATGCAGACGCGTCTCCTGCGAGAGCGCGGCAAATCCGGCGGCAGCGTCCATTGTTTCCATGATTACCGAATAGTCGAATTGATTGACAATTGTATGACGGATGCTGAGCCCTAGGTCAACAGCTCCCGCAGACCGATAGCGAGCCCAATCGGGGGAGCATCGCCGGTATTGAATTGGGGCGTCTCGTCCAGGAGGATTGCGTGTCACGCCGCTCGAACGACAAGGACAAACCCGAAACGCCAGGGCCGTCCATACGGCCCGAACTTGTCGCACGTATTTGTTGGTATCACTTCCACGACGGCCAGACCCAGCAGCAGGTTGCCGAACGCGTCGGCCTCAGCCGCGCGACGATCAACAAAGTCATCAACGACGCGCGCCGCCAGGGAATTGTCCGCATCTCGATAGAGTCGCCCGCCACGCCGTGCGCTGAACTCGAAGCCAGACTGCGCGAGAAATTCGCGCTCAGGGGCGCCGTGGTCGTTCCTTCACCGGCTGACGAAGACAACGTCCGCCACATCGTCGGCATCGCAACGGGCGAGTACATATCCAAGGTCTTGCGCCAGGACGACATACTTGCCCTTGGCTGGGGCGGCACCGTCTACGCGGCGGCCCAGTCTCTCTCACCGCGCAAAAACAGCGGAATCAGCGTCGTTTCTCTGTCTGGCGGGCTCCCCCGGAGCGCGATCATAAACCCATATGACAATGCCGCATCGTTCGCCAAGATACTTGATGCCCAGTGCTACTACATGACGGCACCTATGTACGCCGACGACGAGACCACGAAGAAAGCCCTGATGCGCAGTTCAGCCATTCGCACGGTTGTCGACAAGGCTACGAACGCAGATGTTGCGTTGCTTACGACCATTGATCTCACCGCCAAGACATGGATCATCAAGCACGGCGCGATTACACGGGAGATGCTCAAGTCTCTCGTCGCCGCTGGAGCTGTAGGCGGCGTGTGCGACCAATATGTGGATGCCGACGGCCGCGTCATCGATCACGAGCTCAATCGCCGGACAGTGGCCGTCCCCCTGAGTACCATCCGCAAAATCCCCCATCTGGTGCTTTGTGCTGGTGGTTCCTTCAAGATCCCGATCATCCGGGCGGCGCTGGCTGCCGGGCTCGCCCATACCCTGATCACGGACGAGCGTGCAGCCATCGGCCTCCTGGCTGCGTAATGGCGTTGGAAACGTGCTGTTGACAAAAGTATATTTTTTTTGACAAATGTACGAGGGAGACAACGCTACAAACGAGGTGACGTCATGTCGGGTGGATCGCTGGCTGGAATTCGAGTGCTCGACCTCAGCCGTGTGCTTGCAGGCCCGTCCTGCACGCAACTCCTGGGGGACCTCGGTGCCGAGATCATCAAAGTCGAGAGGCCCGGTGTCGGAGATGAAACGCGCACGTGGGGACCGCCATACGTCAAAGACGGCGACGGCCACGACACCACGGAAAGCGGTTACTACCTATGCTGCAACCGCAACAAGCGCTCGATCGCCGTCGACTTCTCGAAACCCGAGGGCGCCACCACGATCAAGCAACTCGTACAGCGTTGCGATGTGCTGATCGAGAACTTCAAGCTCGGCGGTCTCCAAAAGCTCGGCCTTGGCTATGAGGATCTACGCCGCGAAAATCCAAGTCTGGTCTATTGCTCGATCACCGGCTATGGGCAGACGGGTCCGTACGCGGCGCGTCCTGGATATGACATGGTCGCGCAGGGCATCGGCGGCTTGATCAGCATGACGGGCGAGTCCGATCGGCCGCCCGTCAAGGTGCCGATCGCCGTCAACGACGTCATGACCGGACTCTATGCAGCGATAGGCATCCTTTCAGCACTTCGCCACCGCGACGCTACAGGAGTGGGTCAGCACATCGATCTAGGACTGCTCGATGTCCAGGTTGGCTGGCTCTACAATCAGGGCCTGAACTACCTGACCGGCGGTGGCACACCGCAGCGTCTCGGCACCGCGCACCCCAATACAGTCCCCTATCAAGTGTTCGAGACAAAAGATGGCTGGGCGATTGTTGCGGCCAACAACGACGGTCAGTTCAAGCGCCTCTGCGACGCGGCTGGCCGATCTGAGCTCAGCACGGATCCGCGGTTCGCAACGAACTCCGATCGCGTGCGTAGTCGCGATAAGCTGGTCGAACTTGTGACCGAGTTCCTGCGCACGAACACCACGGCGCACTGGATGGACGTGCTCGAGACGGCCAACGTCCCCTGTTCGCCGGTCAACAACGTCGCCGAGGTCTTTGCCGATCCTCAGGTGCTCGCGCGCGGCATGAAGATCGCGATGCCGCACGCGCTCAGCGGCAAGGGCACAGTGGATCTCATCGGCTGCCCGCTCAAGCTCTCCGAGACACCCGTGCAGTATCAGCGGGCGCCGCCCACGCTCGGCGAGCACACCGAGGATGTTTTGAGGGAGGTGCTGGAGCTCACAAGTGGAAAGATTGACGCCCTCAGGGCAAGCGGCATCATCTGACGGAGAGTGGAATGAAAGCGACTGTGACATTCGTCGGATCGGGCGATGCCTTTGGGTCGGGCGGACGGTTTCAAACCTGCATCCTCGTTGACATACCGGGCCTCCGGTTTGCCATCGATTTTGGCGCCTCGAGTCTCATTGCTCTCAACAAGCTAGGTATCAAGCACACCAGCATCGATCTCATCCTGCTAACCCATATCCACGCCGATCACAGCGCCGGCATCCCACAGTTACTTGCCGACTCGATGCTTGGTGCCCGGCGGGAAAAGGCCCTCACCATCGCCGGACCGCGCGATACCGAGGCTCGTTTGGCCGAGACGCGAGACGCGCTCATGCCGGGCATGCACGTGATGAAGCCGAAATTTCCGCTGACGTATATCGAAATGAAAACCCACACAGCCAACGAAGTGTGCGGGCTGTCGGTTACGCCTTATCCGGCCGATCACACGCGCGAAACCAATCCGACGCAGTTGCGCATCGATTGCGGTGGCAAGGTCATCTCCTACACCGGCGACGGTGACTGGACCGAGGACACGCCAAAGATCGCAGACGGTGCCGACCTAATGATCTGCGAGTGTTACTTCTACGAAAAGCCGATCCGCTTTCACCTCAACTATCCGACCATTCGTGAGCGTCGCCACGAACTCAATGCAAAGAAAATCGTGCTCACGCACCTTGGACCCGAGATGCTCGCGAATCGTCATCTTGTGACTGAGACATGTGCCGACGACGGCATGGTGATCGAGATCTGATCGCTGATTTGCGGGCGGTGCATCTGGCGGTTTCGCCGCCCGCTCTGCATGGCGCTGACACCGGCGGCATGACGATAGCCCGCGGCGGCACCGTCCCGCTCGCGATATTCTGACCTGACAACTAAATGAAGCGATGTCGAGGTGACCAGCGCTGGCGCTAGAGCGCGTAGGAGCCTCTGCCCAAATAAAATGGGCCGGACCGCAAGGTCCGGCCCCCCTCGGAGTCCGTTTCCGGACTTTCCCCCCGAGCGTCCTAAACCGAATAGTACATGTCGAACTCAACCGGGTGCGGCGTCATTTCCACGCGCTCCACCTCGGCCATCTTGAGCTCGATATAGGCGTCGATCATGTCGTCGGAGAACACGCCGCCCATTTTGAGGAAGCCACGGTCAGCGTCGAGGCTCATCATCGCTTCGCGCAGCGAGCCGCACACCGTCGGGATCTTCGAGAGCTCAGCCGGCGGCAGGTCGTAGAGGTTCTTGTCCATCGCCTCGCCGGGATTGAGCTTGTTCTGGATGCCATCGAGGCCGGCCATCAGCATCGCCGCGAAGGCGAGGTACGGGTTGGCGGCCGGATCCGGGAAACGGACTTCGACGCGCTTCGCCTTGGGGTTCGTGACGTGCGGGATGCGGCAGGACGCCGAACGGTTGCGCGCCGAGTAGGCGAGCAGCACGGGGGCTTCGTAGCCGGGCACGAGGCGCTTGTAGGAGTTCGTCGACGGATTGGTGAAGGCGTTGATCGCCTTCGCGTGCTTCAGGATGCCGGCGATGTAGCTCAGGCAGGTGTCGGAGAGGTCGGCGTATTTGTTGCCGGCGAACGTCGGCGTGCTGCCGTTCCAGATCGACTGATGGCAGTGCATACCCGAGCCGTTGTCGCCGAAGATCGGCTTCGGCATGAACGTCGCCGTCTTGCCGTAGGCGTGGGCGACCTGATGGATGACGTACTTGTAGATCTGCATGTGGTCGGCCATGCGGATCATCGGGCCGAACTTGATGCCAAGCTCGTGCTGTCCGGAGGCAACCTCGTGGTGGTGCTTCTCGACGACGACACCCATCTCGGCCATCACCGAGAGCATTTCGGAGCGCATGTCCTGGGCGCTGTCGATCGGCGGCACCGGGAAATAGCCGCCCTTGGTGCGCGGACGATGGCCGAGGTTGCCGGTCTCGTACTTGGTGCCCATGTTCGAGGGCAGCTCCGAGCCATCGAGGACGAAGCCCGTGTTGTAAGGGTCGGACGTGAAGCGGACGTCGTCGAAAATGAAGAACTCGGCCTCGGGGCCGAAGTAGATGGCGTCACCCACGCCCGTGCTCTTCATGTAGGCTTCGGCCTTCTTGGCGATGCCGCGCGGATCGCGCTCGTAGAGTTCGCCAGTGGACGGCTCGATGACGTCGCAGAAAATCGCCATCGTGCTCTGGGCGAAGAACGGATCCATATGGGCCGACGCCGGGTCGAGCATCAGCGTCATATCGGAAGCTTCGATGCCCTTCCAGCCGGCGATCGATGAGCCGTCGAAGGCGTAACCATCGGCGAACATGTCGGCGTCGACGCACGATGCATCGGCCGTGACGTGCTGCATCTTGCCTTTGGTGTCAGTGAACCGCAGATCGAGGAATTTGACCTCTTTGTCCTTGATCGTTTTGATCACGTCGGCAGCAGTCATAGTCGCCATGGTGCGGTTCCCCAGTTTGTGATTGCAAGCGTGGAAAGTCGTGAAGTGCGGATCGCGCTCCGTCTAAAGCGGCCAGGATCCATAGAGGTGTGAATGTCAGATGGCGTCGGTGCCGGTCTCGCCGGTGCGGATGCGAATGGCCTCCTCGATACTCGATACGAAAATCTTGCCATCGCCTATGCGACCGGTCTTCGCAGCTTTCTGAATAGCGTCGACGGCCTTGGCTACCATATCGTCGGAGAGCACGACTTCGATCTTCACCTTGGGCAGGAAGTCCACCACGTATTCGGCGCCACGGTAGAGTTCGGTGTGTCCCTTCTGGCGGCCAAAACCCTTGGCCTCGATGACGGTGATACCTTGCAGGCCGATCTCCTGCAATGCCTCCTTCACCTCGTCGAGCTTGAACGGCTTGATGATGGCTTCGATCTTTTTCATGTTTTGTCTGCCTGCGATCTCAACAATACCGGCGGTTGCGTTTCTGCCTTCCCTCAAGGTTAAGCAGACGGTGTGCCAGAGCCGTCGGGCAACAGAATGCGCCGATCGGCCAGCACGTTAGCCCAAGAGTGCCGGGTTTTAGGGCGGGAAGTTCAATCAAATTCAGCCCGAAAATCCGGCATTTTGGACGATATATATGCAATCACGGCGGCAGCTCTGCCGCAAGAGACGACAATTCCACGAGAGAACCCCGTCGGCCAGCGCAAAACGCCATCGCTCGCAACCCGACGAAGGCCGGGTGTGACTGAGCGCATCGCGTTTGCGATCCGCGTCGCACGTTTGTATTGAGGGTCGGGCGGCGAATGGTGCTCAGCCGAATTTCGGATCCAGTTCGCCCTTTGCGTAGCGCTTGCTCATTTCGGCAAGCGTCAACACGCGCTTGATCTTCGAAGCCTGACCGGCGGTATTGAATTCTTCGAGCCGCTGCTTGCACAGCTTGGCCATCGCCTCCATCGCCGGCTTCAGATACTTGCGCGGATCGAATTCGCCCGGCGACTGCTGCAGCACGCGCCGGATCTGACCGGTCATCGCCATCCGGTTGTCCGTATCGATATTGATCTTGCGGACGCCATTCTTGATGCCGCGCTGAATCTCTGCGACCGGCACGCCCCAGGTTTGCGGCATCTTCCCGCCGAACGTGTTGATGATCTCCTGCAGTTCCTGCGGCACCGACGAAGAGCCATGCATCACCAGGTGCATGTTCGGCAGCTTGCGATGGATCTCCTCGATCACATGCATCGCGAGGATGTCGCCGTCGGGCTTGCGGCTAAATTTGTAGGCACCATGGCTGGTGCCCATCGCGATGGCGAGCGCGTCGACCTTGGTCTCCTTGACGAACTTCACCGCTTCATCCGGATTGGTCAGGAGCTGGTCGTGGCTGAGCGTTCCCTCCGCGCCATGACCATCTTCCTTATCGCCCTTACCCGTTTCGAGCGAGCCGAGGACGCCCAATTCACCTTCGACGGAGATACCGCCGAGATGGGCCATGTCGGTGACGGCCTTGGTCACTCCAACATTGTAGTCCCAATCCGCAGGCGTCTTGCCGTCACCCTTCAGCGACCCGTCCATCATGACCGAGGTGAAGCCGGCCTGAATCGCCGTCATGCAGGTCGACGGCTCGTTGCCGTGGTCGAGATGTACGCACACCGGAATATGCGGATAGATCTCCGTGACCGCATCCATCATGTGGCGGAGCATGATGTCGTTGGCATAGCTGCGCGCGCCGCGGCTCGCCTGGATGATGACCGGCGCATCGGTCGCGTCCGCCGCCTCCATGATCGCGAGTGCCTGCTCCATATTGTTAATGTTGAAGGCAGGCACGCCATAGCTGTGCTCGGCGGCGTGGTCGAGAAGCTGGCGGAGCGAAATACGAGGCATTCGGAGATCCTTGGTTCGGGCAGACGAAAGGGGCGACGACAGGAGCGCGAAAACTCGCAAAAGGTGTGCCGAGACAGCCAAGCTCCATCACCCACATATAGCGGGTATGCTCTTAGGGTGAACAGCGGCGGCCGGTTTTTGTTCCAGCGAACGCAGGGGCGGGAGGGTCTGGCCCAGAAAGGCCTTACCCGACCTTGGACAAGTGGGGCGTCGCGACGGGCGCCACAGGCCCCGAGAGCGGCGGCGCCAGCAGTCCCACCCACTCCTCGTGGAAGCGCTTGAGCGTCCGACGCGCAAGGTCGGCGTGTGCCGTCGCACCCTCGGCTTCGAACACGTCGAGAGCCGGCACCATGGCCGCAGCAGCCGCCAGCCAGTTGTTTCGCTTGTCCTCCAGCTCGCCAAGCCGGATCAGTGTCGAGCCGAGGTTCATGCTCGCCGTCGCCCACGAAATTGGGGCTACGGCGCGATCGACCACCTCGAGCACGCGGCGATACGTGGCGATCGCCACGCGCAGGCGATCGGCGCTTGGCGCCTCGGCCTCCGCGAGCGCGGCGAGTGCATCAGCCAGCGCGACGGTGGCGGTGGTCCAGGCTTCCAAATTGCGTTCGATCGATAGCACTTCGAGCGCGCCACTGAGCGCTTCAACGGCCCCCTTGAGATGGCGCGGGTCGCGGTTGGTGTCCGACAGGGCCAACAGCGCACTGCCGAGATTGAGGCTGGCGTCGGCCCAGGCATCAGGGCTTTCGGCACGCGACAACAGCGTCAGCGCGGCCGTGTAAGCAGCCGCAGCCGCGTCCAGCACATCCGTCGACTTGTCGTATTCTGCCATCTCGAGAAGCGTGGCACCGATGCCGGTCTGCAGTTCGATCTGCAGACTCGTCGGCAACTCGTCGCGAGCCGCCGATAGCGCCGCCCGATAGGCGTCCACGGCTTCGCGCAGCATAGGCAATTGCCGCGCGCGCTGACCGGAAAGCGATAGGCTGCGCGCGAGCGCACCGTGGGTTTCCGCCCACATCACCGGTGCGTCGTCCACCGAGATCAGGGCAACCGCCTTGCGGAACGCGCCGATGGCATCCGCCAGGCGGCCGACTCCGGTCGTTCTCTCGGCCTGACGATGCAAGGCGCGGCCGAGACCCAGATTGGCCAGCGCTGCGGCTCGCGCATTCGATCCGTCGGCGAGGAGTTTCAGGACGCCGCCATAACCCGCGAGCGCTTCTCCCAGCGCGGCTTCGTCGTCGTCCTCTTCAGCCTTGCGGAAAAGTGCATCGGCGCGTGCGAGATGATAGCGCCACACTTCGTCGCGGCCGCTTTTCGGCAGGCAGTCAGCGGCTTCGAAGAAGAGATCCGCCGCCACGCTGAAGTCGCGACGCGCCACCGCCAACTCGGCGAGCCGGGCGGTCGCGCGGGCTTCCTCGGTCATTTGCACCTTGAGCGCGGATACTTCATCTTCGAGCCGCGCCTCGATCCGGCGGCGCCCGTCACGGAGCGCGCGGCGGACGTGCTTCAACGTCTCCATCGCCAGCAGAAGATCACCCGCGGCAAGGGCCTCGGCTGCGCGCGTCTTGAGTTTGCGCAGATCGCCGTCCTCGTTGGTCGGGCGCATGAGTTGCGCGCGCGCCTCCTGCAGCCACGCAGAGAGAGCCTCAAAGCGAGTGAGCCGCTGATCGCCGGTGACACCCTGACTGTCGAGCAGCACCAAGAGGCGCGACTGAGCGACCTCCGAAATCTCGTATTTCTCACGGATGCGCGCCAATTCAGCGGTTTCGCGAGCCTCGCGACGTTGTGGCGCGGCAGCCCCGGGCGCCGCCTGAGGCGCCATCGGGCCAGCCACTGACGCAGCGGGCGCTTTCGACGCCGGGGAAGAGGATGCGACCGGCGCGGATTGCGCGGCCGGTGCTGGCGCCGCGGCGGGCGATGCCGCTGGTGCTGCATCGGCCGGCCGCGCGGCTTCTGCCGCAGGTGTGACCTGGGGTGTCGCGTCTGTTGCCGGTTCCGGCGTCGCGCTGAATTCCGCCACAAGCGGCGATAGCGCCGAGATGCGCTGTGGATCGCGCAGCAGGCGGGCAAAACTGCGCTCGAGCACAAACAGAGCCACGTCCTCCGACAGCCCATGCGCTTCGAGCGCGCCGTCGTCGCGTGACTTGAGAAACAGATCGATAGCGATGCGCCGCGCCCGGTCACCGCCTGGCGCAGGTGCCAGCGCGCCCGCGATCGCCTCGTCGGACAGGTCGCAGGTGGCGATGATCGCAGCAAGATCGCGGAAGTGTCGCTCGAGTGCCTCTTGGGGCAGGCTGCGCGTTTCTGCGCCAACCCAGATCTCGCGGGTCAGTTCGCCGACGTAGCCGTCGACCAGGTCACCGGCACCGCGCTGGCGCAGCATCTGCACGAGGTCCATTCCGCGGCCACGCTGGCGCGTCGGCACCGCCACTTTCAGTGCCGGTGCCAAGGCGAGCAGTGCGGCACCCGCCAACCGCTCCATGGCTTCGAAAATGGACATCGTACAGCCTCCAGAGATTCCCTACTTCCGCACTGTTGCGAATTTCGCTTGATTCGCAACGTGCTTGGGCTGGAAAGCGGTGGAGCAGCGCCGCTCGACGAGGCGGCGTGTCGCCGCAAACACGTCTGGGATATCAGCGCAAGTGCCGGGTTTGCAGGCATGGCGGCTGCGTGTATCATTATATCAGGATGTATTCATATCAATACAACGAAACGCCACGATCAGGGAGACGCAAGCCATGTCGGACAAGCGTGAACGCACAATCGTCGATCTCCGTATGGAGGACCCAGAGCGCGCCGACGCGACGATCTTCGGGCGCCGTACGGATGTTTCGCGCCGCGGTTTCATGAACGGCGCCGGATTGGCCGCCATGAGCGCCGCCGTTGGTGGAACCATCGTGCATTCAGCGACCATGCCCGGCGGACTGATACCTGCCGCTCTCGCGCAGGACGCCAAAAAGGCGCCGGAGGCGGCAGCCGCGCAAGGGCCGCAGCCGTTCAGCTTCCCGGGCAAGGATCCCGGCCTCAGCCTGCTCGGCGAGCGCCCGCTGGTCGCTGAAACGCCGGAGCATCTGCTCGACGACGAAACCACGCCGCTGTCGAAGTTTTTCATCCGCAATAATGGCCAGATACCTGAGAAGGCGGCCCAGCCGGACGCATGGGAACTGACGATCGATGGCGAAGTCAATTCGCCTCTCAAGATCACATTGGGCGAATTGAAAAAGCGCTTCGCCACCAAGTCGCTTTACGCAGTACTCGAGTGCGGCGGCAACGGCCGCTCGTTCTATGCCCCGCAAGCGCGCGGCAACCAGTGGACCAACGGCGGCGCCGGTTGCGCCAAATGGACCGGCGTTTCTCTGGCCGAAGTGCTCAAAGCGGCGGGACCGAAGGCGAGCGCGACCTATACCGCTCACTACGGCGCCGATCAGCACCTGTCCGGCGATCCCAAGCAGGTCACGCTGTCACGCGGCGTCAGGCTGCCGAAGGCGATGGAGCCCGAATGCCTGCTCGTTTGGGCGATGAATGACGCCCCGCTCGAGAACATCCACGGCGGTCCGCTGCGGCTTCTCATTCCGGGTTGGCCGGGATCGGTGTCGCACAAGTGGCTCACCCGGATCACGCTGCGCGACAAGGAGCATGACGGCGCCGGCATGACGGGCTTCAGCTATCGGGTGCCGATCAATCCCATGGTGCCCGGCGGCAAAGGCGATCCGAAAAACTTCAAGATCCTCGAATCGATGCCCGTGCGTGGCATCATCACCAATCCCGCCAATGGCACCAAGCTCCCGGCGGGCACGCGGGAAATTGCGTTGCGCGGCGCGGCTTGGGCGGGCGACGACACCGTCAAGGCGATGCATGTGTCGACGGACTACGGCGCGACCTGGCAGCAGGTCGAACTCGGCAACCCCCGCAACAAGTTCGATTGGCAGCGCTGGACGGCGCGGATCAAACTGCCCGGCGATGGCTATTACGAGATCTGGGCGCGCGCGACCGACAGCAACGGACGGATGCAGCCGCACGCGGCACCCAACTGGAACCCGCAGGGTTACGGTGGCAACCCACTGCATCGCATCGCGGTCCTCGTTGGGTGATACCGCGCATGTTGCTCAGGACCTTGGTGGCCATCATCGTCGGAAGCGCAGCAATCGCGCTTCCGGCGACGGCACAACAGACACCGCCCGCTTTCGAGCCGCGCGACGAAACGCCTGAGCAGTATCCGCCCGGGCCCAATCGCGACGACACGTTCTATTTCTGCGTGGCCTGTCACTCGTTCCAGATCGTCGCGCAGCAACGCATGAGCCGCAGTCGCTGGGACGACGTGCTGACCTGGATGACCGAGCGACACAAGATGCCCGACGTGCAGGGCGAGGAGCGCGACAAGATCCTCGATTACCTGTCGACCGCTTTTCCCGAGACGACGCAACCGCGCGGTTGGAAAAACCCGTTCGCGCCGAAATAATCGTCGGCTTTACGCGCGGCTCAGCACGCCGCCCGTCATCTCGCAAGGCACGCCGGTCGTGCCGGGAAACGTGATCGGCAGACCGTCGAGCGATCGCACCGCGAGATAGGCCCAAGCCTCGGCCTCCACAGCATCTCCGTCGAAGCCAAGAACCTCGACGGGGACGACCGCTCCGTGCACATGACCGGCGAGCATCGTCATGAGGGTGCGGTTGCGCCGTCCGCCACCTGCGATCACCCAGAGCTGCGGCTCCTCGGGCAGGTGCTCGCGCGATTTGGCGATCGCCGCCGCGGTAAAGGCCGTGAGCGTTGCCGCGCCGTCCTCGGTCGAAAGCGGATCGACGAGCGAGACATCGAATGCGTTGCGGTCGAGCGATTTCGGTACCGGCGCGGCGAAATGATTATGGCGCAGATACGCGGACACATAGTCCTCCTGCACCGTTCCTTTCGCGGCGAACGCGCCACCATCATCGCGCGGCACGCCCGTGCGCTTCATCATCCAGTCGTCGATCATGGCGTTGCCAGGTCCGGTATCGAAGGCGATCAACTCGATATCGTGTTTGTTGATGTAGGTGATGTTCGCGACGCCCCCGACGTTGACGATCGCAATCGGGCGCTCGGGAACCTTCGCGGCCATGGCATGGTGATAGATCGGCGCCAGCGGCGCGCCCTGGCCACCAGCGGCACAGTCGGCGGCGCGCAGGTCGTGGACGACATCGATGCCGGTCGCAGCCGCGAGCGCCGCCCCGTCGCCGATCTGGACGGTCAGCATGCCGCCGACTTGGGTCGGCCTGAATACGAGCGGGGATCGCGCAATCCCCGGCGACGCATCTACTTGAGGCGGAGTGATGAGGCGATCCGGCTCCCAGCGATGCAGCACCGTCTGGCCGTGAAAGCCGATCACATCGATGGACGACGGCTGCCGATTCCGGTCGCCGATGAATTTGAGAACCGCGTCGGCGTGTAGCCGGGTCAGTTCGGCCTCGACGGCCGCCAAGTCGCCGGGCCGCTCGTGGCGCTCCGTGATAGCCAGCGCGTCGCGCAGCGCCCCGCGCAGACGCTCCCGAAACGCTGGCTCATAGGCCACGCCGCCAGCAGCCACGCGGCGCACCATTGTTTCCCCGTCGGTCTCGATCAGCGCGATGTCGATCCCATCCATCGACGTTCCGCTCATCAACCCCAATGCACGCCTGATCTTGCCCATCGCCGCCTTCCTGTGCAATTTGCGCTGATGCTGTCGCCCCTTACACACCCACCGGCGCCGCACCAGCCGAAAGCCGCCTCACCATGACCCAATACCAGTCCGACTTTCTAAACATACTGGCCGAGCGCGGCTTCATCCACCAGTGCTCCGATTTCAATGGGCTCGATGCGCTCGCATTGAAGGGCGATGTCGTGTCGTACGTCGGCTACGACTGCACCGCCCCATCGCTGCACATCGGCCACCTGCTGTCGATCATGATGCTGCACTGGCTGCAGAATAGTGGCGCCGGCAAACCCATCACGCTGATGGGCGGCGGCACGACGCGGGTCGGCGATCCCTCCGGCCGCGACGAAACGCGGCGCATTCTCACGATCGAGCAGATCGACGCGAACAAGGACGGTATCAAGGCTGTCTTCTCGAAGTTCCTGAAGTTCGGCGACGCACGCACCGACGCTGTCATGGCCGACAACGCCGAGTGGCTGGCGCCTCTCAACTACATCGAGTTCCTCCGCGACGTGGGCCGGCACTTCTCGGTCAACCGGATGCTGTCGATGGATTCGGCGAAGATGCGCCTCGAGCGGGAGCAGGAACTGTCGTTCATCGAGTTCAACTACATGCTGCTGCAGTCCTACGACTTCGTCGAGCTGGCGCGGCGCTACAAATGCAACCTGCAGATGGGCGGCTCCGACCAGTGGGGCAATATCGTCTCGGGTATCGACCTCGGTCGCCGCATGGGCACGCATCAATTGTACGCGCTCACCTGCCCGTTGCTGACGACCGCGTCGGGCGCCAAGATGGGCAAGACGGCGGCCGGCGCCGTGTGGCTCAACGAGAACCAGCTTCCGGTCTACGACTACTGGCAAATGTGGCGGAACACCGAGGACGCGGACGTCGTCCGTTTCCTGAAATTGTTCACGCTGTTGCCGATGAGCGAGATCGCCAAGCTCGCGGCACTCGGCGGCGCCGAAATCAACGAGGCGAAGAAGGCGCTGGCGACGGCGGCGACAGCGCTGCTGCACGGCGCGGACAAAGCCAACGCCGCCGCCGAGACGGCCCGGCAGACGTTCGAGCAGGGCCAGACGTCGGAGGGACTGCCGACCATCGAAGTGCCGATGTCCGACGTCGAAAACGAACTCGGCGTGCTCGCGGCGTTCGTCACCGCGGGTCTCGTCAAGTCGAACAGCGAGGCGCGCCGGCAAGTTCAGGC
>LNFM01007311.1_pt1 | contig 17414 bp, 10 predicted proteins | sample 596031 | NCBI WGS metagenome assembly LNFM01 (sample SAMN04254537, study PRJNA301005) | activated carbon metagenome | isolation source: dual media filters at the Ann Arbor, Michigan drinking water treatment plant | place: USA: Ann Arbor | reverse complement strand
TGAATCCCTAGGCCGCGTCCCGCCGGTCGAGTACCGTATAAAACAGTTCCCCAACCTCTACTTCTGACTGGCTCAGGAATTCGAGGGGACTTCACAGTGCGTAAGCGATCTGCTCCTCTGAAAATCTCGACCTCTTCGTTGCTTCTCCTTGTGCCCCTTCGGGCTTGCCGGAAAGCAACCGTACCTCTAGTTTTGAAAAGTCCGGAATTTGGGGGAGACGTCACAGCGTGGCCACCATCAGCCGATGGCTGGCCAAGCTTGGCCTCTCAAGTCTGAAAGCGTTGCAGCCTGCTGTGCCCGTCGTTCGCTACGAGCACGACTCGCCTGGGGCCATGCTGCACATGGACACCAAGAAGCTCGGGCGCATCGAGCGCCCCAGCCACCGCGTCACCGGCAACCGCCGCGACTCCTTCGACGGCGCAGGTTGGGAGTTCGCCCACGTGGCCATCGATGACCACAGCCGGGTGGGCTTCGTGCAGATGCATGCCGATGAGCGCAAGGGCTCGGCGGTGGACTTCCTGCAAGCTGCCGTCGCTCACTACGCGGCGCTGGGGGTGCGCATCGAACGGCTGCTCACCGACAACGGCGCAGCCTACCGCTCACGTCTGTTCGCCAAGACCCGCCAGGCTCTTGGCATCAAACACTGCTTCACAAAGCCCTACCACCCGCAGACCAATCGCAAGGTGGAACGATTCATCCAGACCTGCCTGCGCGAATGGGCCTACGGCAGAACCTGGAACCACAGCACCGAGCGAACCGCCTGCCTGCCGTCCTTCCTGAGCTACTACAACACCCGCAGGCCTCACTCGGCCCTCGGTCATTGACCTCCAGCTTCCCGCCTCGGTGGCAACAACCTATTGCAACTCAACAACTAGTCCAGATCTGCTATCAGATGTGGAACCTGCCGCACATCAGCTACCTACTAATGTGCCTTTGAAGACGTACCCTGAGCGCGACTGTGACTGAAGCGGTGCTGAAGAAAGGGTAGACCTTTCGATGCGTCGCTTCAAACGGTAAATTGCAGCATGGAGAGCGTTATCAGTATCTGTGTCGGCAGGCAAGCCGAGCACAGTTTTGATTTTTTCATGAGTCACCAATCCGCCCTCTGCGTCTACAAAGCAGTCCATGAGAGCCGCGTCAGTAGGGCTCAGATCAACAACTTTGCCGTCCGGACTGGCTAATTGCTTGGCTCGGGCATCCAGCTTCCACTCCATGGACTGACCGTGGGTGCTAGCGTAAGCCCGTCGCTCGATGGCTTGAATGCTCAGTAGCGCTTGCTCTAGCCTAACTGGCTTGGTCAAGAACATGTCCGCTCCAGCTCCAAGCGCAGTCTCGAAATCATTGGGCTGCGCACGGCTCGAAAGCACCAGGATCCCGGCGGCAGTGCGACGCCTTATCAAGCGGATGAGTGAAGGACCGTCAACCCCTGGAAAATCGAAATCCATCACATAAAACGCAAAACCGAAAGGGTTTTGAGATGTGATCAAGTCATCCGAGTTGGGGAAAATCGCGACCTTGCAACAGATGCCTGAAAGTTGCAAAGCCAAGTGTTGCGCGAACTCTGACTGTCCGTCCACGATTGCCAAGGATCGAGGAACATGCAGCTTACCAGCGCTGGTTTGAGATTTTTCGCGCACGCTTGAGTCGGAGGGTGGCGCCATGTTGAATTCCCGTGCTCAGAATGCCGCCTAAGTTCTCGCTATGAGACTATGATGCCTTTAGTTCTAAACGGCTCATTTTTAAAACTGGATGATACCGCACGATCAGATCTTAGGTCCAATATCAGCGTGCATCGGTTGTAGACCGGCACCCTCATGTTCGACGTCTCAGCGGTGCAGGGCTCGAACGCCGGCTCGCTCCGGGTCGCTGTTGACTCAATACAGCGGGATGAGTACACGAACCACCGATGCGCCCGTGGGGTGCTGGTGAACCTCCAACGATCCTTCATGCAGCTCGACGGCCCGCTCAGCCACCATCATGCCCAATCCCAAAGGATCTACGTTCGTCAGCTTTTTCAGGCTGATGTCGTTTGAGTTGTATCCCTCGTCATGTTCAACAGACGGGAAACCTCGCTGCTGGAAAGTAACCTCCCAGAGCAACACCGTCGAATTATCGCATTCCACTACGGAGAAGGCGATCTGTTGTTCCTCGCTTGCTTTCAGCAGTGCGTAACTCAGGATGTTTCGAAAAGCCGATCTGAGCAGGTTCAGATCCACGCGCGCGGTTGAACTCCTTGTTTGGTTGTTGACGGAGAGGCGAGATCGCTCGTCGGTCGACAGTTCGGCCAAGGCAAGAGCCACAATGACATCAAGTTCTATCTCCTGCCGGACCAACTGCCTTTTGTTGTCGAGACAACGTGCTTCGGCCACGGCGTTACTCACGGTTGTCGACACTCTGCGGAGCAGTGTCTCCATCCGCCGCAGCGCAGCCAGAGTTTGGTCCTGTCCCCACGCAGCACTTACGCCAGCCTCAATTCTCTCTATCGAAGTTAATATGACTTGCACGGGCCGCAACACCTCATTCACAAGACCGTCGACAACACATTCTCGGCGTTGCAGCATCTGTTCGAGTTCCCGCAGCGCGCTGTCTTTTTCTCGGTTGGCAGCTTCAACCATCATTTTCTGCTGCCGCTCAAGCGTCAACAATCTGTTTTCCGTCTTCAATTTATCTTCGTACCTCGACAAGCACGCCCCCACAAATCCGAGGTTGCCCAAGACAGCTGCAACCATGGCGGCTGCATAGAGGATTATCAAATTGACATCGTGATCACCAAAACCGTAACCTGGCAAGTCAAAAGGAATCACTAGGGGTCTTGTGGCAAGCGCGATACCCAAAATGGTGTAACCAACGGAGATCAGCTGTATCTCCGCCACGCCCGAATGTTGAGCCCAGCGTAACGCTTTCCATGCAATGGCGAATGAGAACAATGCCTGTACGGTTGCGTTGATGATGACGGCGTTTCTTCCGAAACCTACCGCGTTATCAGCCATAGCCCCGATAACTGAAAGCACCACGGCAAACAGAATGAAAGTCTGCAGCTTGGGACTGCTTGGAGAGTGCGGATCCAACGCAGCAAAACGGAGTGTGTAGCTTAGGTAGGCAACCGTGCTGGCTACCGAAAATCCGAGCCAATCTGGCACAAAGGACCTGCTTCCCATCAGCAGAAGCGTGATTGCGAAGATCCCGTTTCCCAAACACCAGAGCAGAGGTGAAGTTCCATCAGCGCGGTTCTTGATGATCACCCACACTGTCAGGGGGAGCGCAGCGTAAGCAAAGCTGAGGAGATAGAAGTTCGCAGAAGAAATCAATTTGCGTTCTTTTTTGTATCTCAACTGGCCAACGGAGTAACCGGACTGCAGCGCTCGGCAGTCTGCGACACCATTCAAGTAGCCAGCAGAACTTTCACAAAGTAAATGACATCTCTTCGTGATTCTACGCATCATTTATGACGAAGCGCAAAAAACTTCCTCGTTCTTTGCCTCTTGCACGTCCGAGACGCGACGGGAATGTGACACCGACCGCGCAGATTTAGGCTGCAGTGCCTTGGCGCAGTGACCGGACGCCGAGTATCAGTGCTTCGCACAAAACCGCAGGCGCGAACTTGTAGGCGAGACCGCCACCGCAGGTGCATCAGCTCCCAGACACAGAGGAAACGCAGTGCTCTCACAAAAGAGCGTCGCGCATGAGAACGCTTCCCTCACCCGCCGATACATCCTGTCATTGATGGCCGGGGCTCACTCGCAGACCAGTGACGGAGCCTTCACTGCAGTGGATCTCCTCAAAATGTGGCAAAAATCACACAGTGACGCGGTAGACAGAAAACAGCGATGTAAATCTGGGTCACTTCGATCAAATAACTGATTAATGTATGACCGAAACTGACGATACAGCATCAGAAGCATGTCGAGAGAAGGTTCTCGGTTCAAGCAAACCGAGCGCTTGGAGGGCAGGGTAATCAACGTGCTGTTCGTGGCCTAGGATGGTACTCAAAAGGGGAGTCATTGGCGTTACGACCACCTGTGGTGGCTAAACCGATCGTGACGATCACTTGATTGAATCGAGACCGAGATGTCAGAGGACTTGTCAAATGAAAAGTGAGTTTGTTCATTTTCACAATGCGTGCTTCACACTGAGGCAAATGCTTATTGCAGTTGAGTGTCTTCAAACTCGCATTGAAGAAAATCTTGATTTGAATGCCTCCTGTCAAGACCGCTTAACTATTGACCTGCACCTGAAAATAATTGAACTGGGTGAATTGATTGTCGACTCCATGGGGATGTTCATCAGATTGACTTGCGACGATGCAAGTGATAATCACTCATGGCAATTATTCTTTAATGTGGAATCTGCGATCGAGGAAATGTTTAGCGCAGTTATCGAGGTGGCAAAAACAGCGGAGAAGGTAGGCCAAAAGTTATTGAAAGACAACGATACGATGGAGCGCAGTGCGCGACTGATCGTGGAGGTAAAGGCGCTCCGCAACAAAGTAAGTGCATTCTCCACAGGGAATATGAACATTTGTCCATTCGATGCGTTAATCAATTTGCGTAGGGCAGGTATACAAATGGACACATAAATTTCCTCATCAAAAGAAATTACGAAGAGAAAATCTGGAACGCATCTTTTGAGTAGTCCAGATCCTCCCAGGGCAAGCAAAGATTTTTAGTTTCCTACTCACAGTTTAAGGATATTGATCATGAAATGGCTTAATGAATTGAAAGTTTCAACCAAACTGATTGGTGGATTTCTGATTGTTGCAGGTATTGGTGGATTGATAGGTGCTGAAGGCGTCATTAAAAGCGCCGAAATAAATGATCTAGCGGTGCAAATGTACGAGCGAGAAACCATCGGACTTCGGCATGCTGCAGAGGCAAATATCGATCTGGTTGCGGCTGGACGTTACGTTCGCAATGCAATACTTGCAACCACGGACGAAGATAGACGTGCCAGTTTGGATCAGGTTGATGCGAAACTTGCGGCAGTCCAAAAGCAATTGGATGCAGCTGGCAGTTCTTTCTTGACTGAAAAGGGAAAGACAATGGTTAAGGATGCTGAAGATGCTGCTGCTGAATACGAACGACATCTCAAAGAAGTTGTTCGCATGTTGGGTACGGAGCAGTTGGGCGAGTCGAAAATGTCGGTTCAATTACTGGACCGATCAAAATCTTCAGGCGACAAAGCGGATCAAATCATGAGTGAGATGGTGGAATACAAGTTGGCTACTGCCGCCGATCTCAGTGAAAGGACAGCCAATATTTATGCCGGCGTTAGAAATCTCCTGATTGGATTGACTGTGGCCGGAGTATTTATTGGAATGCTTATTGGCATGTTGTTGACCCGAAGTTTGACCCGACAGCTTGGGGGCGAGCCTGGTGCAGTTGCATCACTGGCAAACGCAGTGGCAGAAGGCAATCTAACGACGAAAATCGATTTGAGTGCTGCAAAAGAAGGCAGCATCGTTTTTGCAATGAATCAAATGCAAAAATCTCTACAGAGCATTGTGACAACAGTTCGAGAAACCAGTGACAGCATTGCAACTGGTTCGAGTCAGATTGCAGTGGGCAATTCCGATTTGTCGCAGCGCACCGAAGAACAAGCCAGCAATTTGCAACAAACCGCAGCATCAATGGAGCAACTATCCTCCACGGTTCGCAGTAATTCCGAAACTGCAACACAGGCCAGTCGCTTGGCCATCTCGGCCAGTGAGGTAGCGGTCAAGGGCGGTGAAGTTGTCAGCCAGGTCGTAACGACGATGGAGGAGATCAATCTCGCGTCGAAGAAAATCTCGGACATTACTGGTGTGATTGACGGCATAGCGTTCCAGACAAACATTCTTGCATTGAACGCCGCTGTGGAGGCTGCGCGAGCGGGTGAGCAAGGTCGAGGATTCGCGGTGGTTGCCTCGGAAGTGCGAGGCTTGGCACAGCGCAGTGCAGAGGCTGCCAAAGAAATCAAGACATTGATTGGCAACAGCGTTATCAAAGTCGACAGCGGAACCAAACTTGTAGCCCAGGCTGGAGAGACCATGGGCGACATCGTGCACCAAGTCAAACGCGTATCAGACCTGATCACTGAAATCAGCGCTGCAACCAATGAACAGACCTCAGGAATTGGTCAAATCAACGACGCTGTGACGCAATTGGATCAAGTCACACAGCAAAACGCCGCATTGGTTGAAGAGTCGGCAGCGGCTGCTGACAGTCTCAATCATCAGGCGAAGGATCTTGTACAGGCTGTAGCGATCTTCAAAATCGAAGAGGCGACGCGCCACATTACAAAAGCCGATCGAACGCAAACGGCGGTGTTCACAGAACAAGCTCCAAAACGCAAGATGGCAGCCCCTTCAATCAAACCGTCAGGTGAAAAAAATACCGCGAAGAAGACAGGCGGATTCTCGCCAGCCAAGCAAGGAGCAAAACAGAATGAGAGTGCTGATCAGGATGATTGGCAGAGCTTTTAAACTACAGAACTAGACTAAACCACTGACGATCTGGGTATGAATGGCTTCCATGATCTTCAGTGCAAAATCTGGTGAATGATTTCTCTTTTATTGGTTGGCGCTTGTGGTCTAAAGCACAGCAATCCGCCATGAAGACGTGGGTAAGAAGTGAAAATATCAAAAGAACATGTCCCCTAAATCGCGGGACCGGATTATATTGCTGAACTCACGATCAGTTTTCCTGGGGAAGCAAGGAGATATTGATCAGCTACTACACCCTGACGATCTATCAGTTGCCATTGGACTTGAAATTAACTTAGAGCAAAACAAAAAGAGCTGGGACAAATGAATGCCTAGAAAAAGCGCAGCACTCAAGTATCACGGGAAATTCACGTGTAAGGTTGCTTGTGTCACAAATTGATGTTCTGAAAAAACTTGCTGCCGCCATGACGGTAATCAAGTGTGACGATGGAAAAAGATACGTAATACCTGACCAGGTTGTTGAACTATTTCAGCTGCCAATAGGTAAATCTGAATGGACTGATGCAGAGTTGCTGGGACTGGTGTTTTCTGAGGATGTAGAGGGAACTGCAGCAGCCATTGAAGAATGCATCAAGAGCGGAAAACCTATCGATATAGAGTTTCGTGTTGTCGGAAAAGACAACTGCACACGCTGGGTTCGTTGCCACAGTGTACCAAGCGCGCTTGACCGGCCGGGCGAGTCACCATATTGCTGGATTGTTCAAGATATCTCATCCTATCGAAATCAAATGACAAATTTGAGTATGCGCCTTGAAGCTCGCAATCGAGAGCTGATGTCTGTTAATCAAAGTTTGACGGAGTTCGCGTATGCGCTTTCACATGACCTTAAGCGCCCGGTTCGCCACATCCACAGCTTTGCTGAATTGGCAAAAGAAGCTTCATTGAGGGGGGAAGGTCCTGAAGGCCTGCGCTTTATTGATAAGATTCTGCATGCCTCCAGTTCGATGGCGAATCTGATTGATCGACTGTTGAACTTTTCCCACATGGGGCATCGATCGCTGGTCTTGGAAGAAGTTGACCAGCATGAGATGATTGCAATACTGATGCAACAGCGGATTGCACAAGACAAATCAATAAACATCGAGTGGAAAATTTCAGGCGACATGCCGGTGGCCTTTGTAGATCGCATTCTCTGGCAAACACTCTGGATGAATTTGATCGACAATGCAATAAAGTATTCTCGTGTGAGAGAGATCGTCCGAGTGGAGTTTTCTGCAGAAATGGTCGGTAATCGTTCAATTTACCGTATCAGTGACAATGGAATCGGATTCGATCCTGCTCAATCCAAAAGAATGTTTGAAGTTTTTCAGAGACTGACATCTGATGAGAGATTTGAAGGAAGTGGAATTGGCTTGGCACAGGCCCAACGCATCATTCAGGCTCACGATGGGGACATTCAGGCGACGTCGCAGCCTGGACATGGCGCGACCTTTGAAGTGACCTTGCCCTTATCGGGGCAACATGCATCGAGTGATGGTCTGGCCAGTACGAAGGCCCCGCGTGCGCTCGATGAGTGAGAAGTCAGTCTGTTTTCGGCGACTGTCTGTTTCTATCGACTGCGGGTGAGGGTACTCATTGACAGGCAGGCGCGCCTCGAACGCACAGTCGAACACAAACAGAGTATCAAACCCTGACAAATGATGTTGAAATTCGACAAAAAATCATAACTAATGAAAAATCGTAAAACTGATGAAACAAAAGTCAGATTAACTCCCCATGGTGAGATCGATGCATCTTGGCTCTGACGACGGACTGCGCGCCCCGCAGGCGGACGTGTGCCACTACCAAGTCAAACCCGTGCAAACGGCGGTGCTGGCGATTGATGTTGGTGAGCCATCCGTGTGCGGACCAACCGTCCCTTGCCGCGTGCTGATGGTTGATGAAGACGCGAAGCGTCTCGCCACCCACGTAGCGCTTCTTAGTGGTTTCGGTATGGATGTACTGACACTGCCGCTGGCTTCGTCGATCATGGATCACGTCGATTCGTTCAGCCCCGACTTGTTGGTCTTCGGTGACAGTATGGCGAAGTCAAGCGCACTCGAACGGGCCAAGGTTCTACGCGAGCATGAGGCATCTCGGCAGCTTCCCATTGTGATCCTGCCAGGCCAAGCTCCTGATGAAGGTTACTCATCGGCGCTTGTTCTCGATGGCGACGATGTGTTGGGCCAGCACGTGCAGCCCGACCAAATGGTGCAGCTCATCGCATCGACAGCAAGGCGGGCGCGGCGCGAGAAGCTTCTCTCCACCGAACGCGCCGCTCCCACCATCCTTCAGCATCGCCAGCAAAGCACATCAGCAGAACTCTATCAAAGATGCGTTGCGCTGAACGACCATGCCATCGTCAGCATTTCCGACGCTGACGGCACCATCAACTATGTGAATGACAAGTTTTGCGAGATCAGCGGCTATGGCCGTGAAGAGTTGCTCGGGAAGAGCCACAACACGGTTAAGTCTGGCGAACATCCGGCGTCGTTTTACGACGACATGTGGCAGACCATCACCGCAGGCAGGGTCTGGCAAGGCGAAGTCTGCAACCGACACAAAGATGGGAGCCTCTACTGGGTGGCGGCAACCATCTCGCCTGTCCTTGGTGATGGGGGCCTTCCCGAGGGCTATGTGTCGATCCGGACGGACATCAGCGCGCTAAAAGCGGCCGAAATTGCCCTGCGCTCACAGAACGAAATGCAGCAGTTGGTGAGCAAGCTGGCCAACGCCCTGCTGTCCTGCGACGTCGAGACCATGGACGCAACCATCTTGCAGTGCCTGCACAACGCTGCAGCTTACCTGCAAGCCGACCGTGCGTACCTGTTTCAGCACGATACCGACGGTGCTTACATGAGCAACTCCCACGAATGGTGCGCTCCCCATGCCGCACCGCAAAAGGACCGGTTACAAAACCTGCCTGTGGAGGCCTTTGACTGGTGGTGGGCGCAGATGCAGCACGGCGCCATGATCAACATCCCCGATGTGTCGGTCATGCCAACAGACAGCGCAACTGAAAAAGCCCTGCTCGAAATCCAGGGAATCCGCGCGCTGTGCGCCTTTCCACTCCGCCAGAACGGCAGAACGGTTGGCTTTGTCGGCTTTGATCAGATGACGCACGCGCACCCCTGGCAGCAAGACTTTCTTGAACTGCTTAGCTTGTTTGCCGACCAGCTGACCAGCGCGCTGAAGCGCTCAGCGAGCGAATGGGAGCTCAAGCGACAACGGGAGTTTGCAAAGAGCATTCTCGACTCGGTGGATGCAAGCATTGCCGTGCTGGACAGCCAGGGTGTCATTATTTCGGTGAACGAAAACTGGCAGCGCTTTGCCTTGGAAAGCGCCAGCGACGCAGGGCAGCCGACTCCCGGAGCCGTCGTTGGAACGAACTACCTCAAAGCGTGTGGGGGGAGTGCACATGACTGCTCCTCGAGCGGAGACGCAAACTCGGGAGAGAAATCCGATGCGCGGGGAGCTGCTCAAGGCATTGCTGCGGTGATGTCGGGGAGCCAGCCTTTCTTTTCACATGAGTACCCCCTCCATTCGACCTTGCAACTCGACTGGTTTGAAATGAGGGTGTCGCCATTGATAGGGACGCCTGGCGGTGTCGTCGTCGCTCATTTCCGGACCACCGATCGCAAGTTGAACGAACTGCGCGTTGCCAAGATCGCCGATCAGCTCAACGCCACCCTGCAATCCACCAACGACGGCATCTTGGCGGTGAATGCTGATGGCCAAGTTCTCTTCATGAACCGACAGTTTCGCCACATGTGGGGCATGCCCGAAGCGTTGGCAGACACTGCAAGCCGCAGTCAGTTGCTGGCATATGCCCTTGCACAACTGGCCGACCCCGAGGAGGTTATGGCCCATGCCCAGGCCATTTATCAGACCAGCGAAGAATCAGACGACCTGATAGAGCTGAAGGACGGACGCATCTTCAGGCGTTATTCCAACCCTTTGCTGCGCGAGGGGCAAGTGGCAGGCCGAGTATGGAGTTTTCACGACATCACCGACAAAACCCGTGCAGAGCGACAGCTTAAAGAGGCCAACCAGTGGTTGGAGAGCGTACTCGAAAACGTGCCCACCATGATCTTCCTCAAAGAGGCCAAGGATCTGTCTTTCACCTATTTCAACCGTGCTGGTGAGGACCTGATTGGTCTATCGCGCGAAGCTTTGATAGGACGCAATGACTACGATTTTTTCCCAAGCGAACAAGCAGCTTCCTTCACAGCCAAAGATCGGGCTGTGTTGGCCCAGTCAGGGGTGGTTGATATTGCGGAGGAAGAAATCACCACCCCCAGCGGCATACGAATTCTTCACACATGCAAGCTGGCTCTGCGCGATGAAACTGGCAAGCCTCAGTACTTGCTGGGCATCTCTCATGACATCACCGAGCGGCGGCTTGCAGAGCAGGCTGCCCAATTCGCCGAGGAGCGGCTTCGCTTGGGCCAGGTCTTCGCCAATATTGGCACTTGGGAATGGAACTTGCCGACCAATGAGATCTATTGGACTGAGCGCATAGCGCCGATGTTCGGCTACCCGGCGGGAACGCTGAACATTTTCTATCTCAACTTTTTCGCTGCGGTGCATCCGAACGACCGCCAGGCGGTGACTGACGCGGTGGAGGCCTGCATAGAGCGAGACGTGCCCTTTGAGATAGAGCACCGCGTGGTGTGGCCTGACGGTACTGTGCGCTGGTTGCTCGAGCGCGGAGCGGTGCAGCGCGATGCGTCCAACCAGCCATTGAAGATGATTGGCGTGGTTCAGGACATCACCGACCGCAAGAACACCGAGCTGGCCCTGGCCGAGCGAGGACGGCAACTGCTGGAGGCGCAGCGGCTCGCATCGATCGGCAACTGGACAGCCAATCTGGATCTTGGGGAGCTCGTCTGGTCCGACGAGATTTACCGCATATTCGGCCGCGAGCCGGGCAGCTTTGCGCCCAGCGAGCAGGCGTTTTATGCAGCTGTGCACCCAGACGACCTCGAGCTGGTTCGCGCGGATGTATATCAGGCCGAAAAAACCGGCCGTCACGATGTGGTGCACCGCATCGTGCGGCCCGATGGCGAGGTGCGCCACGTGCACGAGTTGGCACAGATGCAGTTGGACGATACGGGTAAGCCACTGCGCCTGACGGGGACAATACAGGATGTGACCGAGCGGGTGGTTTTCGAGCAGGCCTTGGTCGCCGCGCGCGAGGCTGCCGACCGCGCCAACCTGGCAAAGTCTGAATTTCTCTCCAGCATGAGCCATGAGCTGCGCACACCGCTGAACGCCATCCTAGGCTTCGGTCAGTTAATGGCGTACGCTGACGATCTGTCACCAGACCACCAGGACAATGCAAAAGAAATCCTGAAAGCCGGTCGACACCTGCTTGACCTCATCAACGAGGTGCTGGACCTGGCCAAGGTGGAGTCCGGTCACATCGATCTTTCGCTCGAGCCGGTAGAGCTGGTGGCGGTTGTCGATGAATGCATCGCATTGGTCACCCCGCTGGCGGCTCAGCGTGGAATCGTACTGGGCCATGAGCGACTGGCGGGCGCGGCAGTGCGCGCCGACCGCATTCGATTGAAGCAGGCCTTGCTGAACTTGCTCTCCAATGCGATCAAATACAACCGCGATGGCGGCACAGTGCATGTGAGCGTGAAACCCACTGAGGCCGAGCGCCTGTGCCTGCGCGTCGCCGATACCGGCTCGGGCATCCCGGCCTCACAGATTCCCGAGCTGTTCCAGCCCTTCAATCGCCTGGGTGCAAAAAATGGAGCGATTGAGGGCACCGGCATCGGTCTGACCATCACGCGACGCATCGTCGAGTTGATGGGCGGCACGGTAGCTGTGGAAAGCAAAGAGGGGGAGGGCACCTGCTTCACGATTGAGCTGCCGCTGGAGACGATAGCTGCCGCGCACTCTGCACCTGACATGCCAGAACCGGCAGGTGCCGCTTCGTCCAGGCCAGTCGCAAAAGGCTGTCAAACCGTGCTCTACATTGAAGACAACCCCGCCAACCTCAGGCTGGTGTCGCAAATCCTTTGGCATGTTCCAAATGTCCATTTGCTCACCGCCCATACGCCTTCGTTGGGCATTGACTTGGCGCTCGAGCACCGGCCCGAGATGATCCTGCTGGACATCAACATGCCGGGCATGGACGGCTACGACGTGCTGCGGGTACTCAAGGCCGATGCAAGGCTGAAGTACATCCCAGTGGTCGCCATCACCGCCAACGCCATGCCGCGCGACGTCGAACGTGGCATGGCGGCAGGGTTTGCCGAGTACCTGACCAAGCCGCTCAAGATCGATCAATTTATGGCGAGTGTTCGAGGCTACCTTGGTCAGGACAAAAGCAATAGTGGGGACCGGTTTCAGTGAGACAGCAAAGTTCGACACCACAACTGGCCCTTCTGCCTTGGTTGGTACTCCTGTTGTCTCTGCTGATCGGTGGCTACGTCTGGTGGCTGAACGATAGCCACCACAAAGAAAGCGAACAGTCGGCGCGGCAGGACGCAGCGCTAAGAGCGACGCAACTGGCAGACGCCATGGCGGGCCAGGTCGACAGCCTGTTCCTGGCCATGGATCTGGGGCTGCTGCAGGTGCGAGAGGTATGGCGCCGCGATCCTACCCAAGTGCCACACATTGCCCAAGCTGTGTTCGAAGCTTTACCTGAAGACTTGGCAGCACACATTTCAATCGTCGATGCTGAAGGTTTTGTAGGCTACTCAACCTTGGACGATGGCACAAACACCGCCGTCGGTGACCTGGACCACTTCCGCAGCTTGAAGGCTGGAGACGACCGTTTGCTCATCAGTGACCCGATGCAAAGTCAACTGAACCAGGGTTGGAGCTTTACCGTCAGCCGTCCAGTGATACGCGACGGACGCTTTGCTGGCGCGGTTAACCTCGCTGTGAAGACCAATGCTATGGCGGCACTGCTGGGTCGCTTGGATCTCAACCGCGACGACGTGGTGGCGCTGGTGCAAGTCGACGGCACTTTCCAGGCGCGTAGCCTTGACAACCCCACCGCAATGGGCCGCTCTGTCGCAGCGGATAGCCCTTTTCTTGGTTCTGATGCACCGGAACGGGGGCAAATTCACCTGCCCGGTACACCGGAAAACGTTGGGCGTATCTTTGCCTGGCATCGTGCACCAATGGTCGACCAAATCGTCCTTGTTGGTCTGAGCGAAACTGCTGTGCTCGCGCCGCTGCTGGCTGGAAACCACAGCCCCATAACAGCAGCTTGGGCGAGTACGGTGGGGCTGGCTGGTCTGCTGCTGGCGGTACTCATTGTAAAAGTGTAGCGGCAAGGCAGGACGTTGCAGGAGGATCAACTTCGCCGGAAGCAAGCCCAGGGCGAACTGGTTCAGTCGCATGCCCAACTGGAAAAAAACGTGGCGCAGCGCACCGCAGAATTGGTTGCCAGCGAGCAACGTCTACAGCGCCACGCGGACGAACTGGATAGGCGCCGATCCCGGGTGATTCGGAGTCAGGAGACCCTGTCGAGCCTGATCCGCTCGCCCATTCTGGGTGCCGATCAGGCGCAGGCGTTTGGACGCGTGACCGAGCAGGCTGCTCAAGCCATTGATGTCGCCCGTGTCAGCATTTGGCGGTTGAGCGATGACGGAAGAGAAATTGCATGCTGTGATTTGTGGGATGCCGTAGCCAATCAGCACTCATCGGGGCTGACCTTGTCCGCCGAGCATGCTCCTGCCTATTTCAGAGCGTTGCACAGAGCTGAGCCGATTTTGGCCGGCGATGCACTTCACGATCCGGACACCTGCGAGTTTTCCGCTGCTTACTTCACCCCGTTGGGCATTTCCTCATTGCTCGACGCTCCGATTCTTGTAGAAGGCAAGCTATGGGGCGTGATCTGTTTTGAGCACATCGGCGACCCGTATGGATGGGAGACGGAACATGTTGCCTTTGCCACAGGTAGTGCTGCGCTAGTTTCCTTAAGCATCGAAATGTGCAATCGCCGCAACACCGAATCCCAACTGCGCTGCGCGAAGGACGAAGCTGAGCGCGCCAACAGCGCCAAGAGTGACTTCCTATCCCGCATGAGCCACGAACTGCGCACACCGCTCAACGCCGTGCTCGGCTTTGCACAGCTGTTGGAGATGCGGAGCGGACAGCGGCTGAGCACGCAGCAGGCAGAGCATGTGCGCTACATCCGCGAGGGGGGCGAACATTTGCTTAGGATGGTCAACGAATTGCTGGACTTGGCCCGCATTGAGAGTGGCCGTCTTGAGTTGCGCCTGGGGCCGGTGGATGTGCAGCAAGTAGTCGATCATTGCGTCACCCAAATTGAGGTGCTGGCACAGGCGCGGCGAATCGGCGTAACGCTGCTACCTGGCAAGCCAGGTCTGGTGCTGGCCGACCCTCTTCGTCTCCACCAGATCCTTCTCAATTTGCTGTCCAACGCGGTGAAGTACAACCGGGAAGGCGGCAACATCGAGATCGACTGTGGACGGGTGACTGCGCAGCGTGTGAGGGTAAGCATCAGTGACAGCGGTAGCGGCCTTAGCGCCGAGCAACAGACTCGCCTGTTCAAACCCTTCGAACGTCTGGATGCGATCTACAGTGGCACTGAGGGCACAGGTGTTGGTCTGGCGCTGGCGAAGCGGCTGGTCGAGGGCATGCAGGGCACCATTGGCGTGGACAGCGTACCTGGTGGGGGCAGCACTTTCTGGTTCGAACTGAGGCAGTACGACAAGCGTGAGTCTGACCCAGCGCCAGTGGCTGACGACCGCCTGGTCCGCCAGGATGCGAAGCGCACGGTGCTGTATGTCGAAGACAGTCTGGCCAATTTCAAGCTTGTGAAGAAGATCATTGGCCATCGCGCCGAGCTTCTCCTCACTCATGCGACCACTGCCGAAACAGGCTTGGAGATGGCCCGCCGCGAAAGCCCGGACCTGATTTTGCTCGACCTCAATCTCCCCGGCATGTCTGGTCACCAGGCGCTGCAAAGCTTGAAGGCCAATCCAGCTACCCGCAATATCCCGGTGATCGCCGTCACGGCCTTTGCGGCCAGGCACGATATCGATCTCGGCAGGGCTATCGGCTTCACCGACTACCTGACCAAGCCGCTGGATGTCGATCAATTTCTGGAAACCATCGATCGTTGTCTCTCCTACTCTCAGGATCTACACCAATGATTGAAAGATCTATCAGGCGCGCACGGATCCTGATCGTGGACGACGAGCCCACCAATCTCAAGTTGCTCGACAAGATGCTGGCGGGCCAAGGATATGAAAACCGTGTCCTGATCCAGAGCCCGCTAGAAGTGCACGATCGCTACATGGATGGGCGTCCCGATCTCATCCTGCTCGATCTGTCCATGCCGCAATTGAATGGATTTGAAGTCATCGAACAGCTCAAGGCACTCGACGATCCTTTGATGCCACCCATCATCGTTCTCACCGCACAGGAAGGGCGCGACACCTTGCTCAAGGCACTGGACATAGGCGCGCGCGACGTGATCAACAAGCCATTTGACACTCGGGAGGTGCTGCACCGCATCAGGAGCCAACTATTGGCTCATCTGCTGCTGCAGGAAAAAACCGCGCAGGCTCAGGTGCTCGAGGAGCTCGTTGCGGAACGCACGCGAGAGTTGCAAGACCTCAACCTGTCCTTGGAAGAGCAGATTCGAAAGCGAACCGCGCAGTTGGAAACATTCAACTACGCTGTATCTCACGACCTGCGAGCGCCGCTGCGGGTCGTAACCAATCTTTCGCGTGTTGCAATCGAGGATTTCGGCACTGAGCTCTCAGAGGAAGCACGGCTCATGATTGAGCGTGTGGAACGCGCCGGTATAACGATGGGCGGGATCATCAACGGTCTCCTGGAACTCAGCGGCGTCGGCCGCCGTGAATTGCAACGTAGCAGGACAGACCTGTCCAGCCTCGCGTATGAAGTGTGGAACGAGGTGACGTTCGCTGCCGCCGAACGCGAGGTGCGGTTCGAGGTGCAAGAGGGCATCGTCGCAGACTGCGACTCTGTGCTTATGCGCCAGGTGCTGCAAAACCTGCTTGCCAACGCATTCAAGTTCACTCGAGACGCGCAGTCAGCGCGCGTGAGGCTTGGAGTGATAGAGGCAGATGGAGAGATTCGCTACTTCGTTCGAGACAACGGCGCCGGTTTCGACGTGGGCCACGCTGAAAGGCTCTTCAAGCCTTTTCAGCGCCTTCACAGAGAGAGCGACTTCGAAGGCACGGGGATCGGTCTGGCCACTGTGCGCACCATCGTTGAGCATCACGGCGGTCGCATATGGGCCGATGCCGCGCCCGGAGAAGGCGCAACCTTTTATTTCACCCTCGGCCTATTGGGGCTTCCGGAAACAAGCAGTCCGTAGCCTGAACCGCCTACATGGTCTGCCCTAGGAGGCGGCACACCAAAAATTGACTGCTCGTATTGGCCTGTCATTACTCAACTTACTCAGTAAGCGTCCGGCAATCCCACCTTGAGATAGACCCAGCGCTGAGGCAGCGTGTGACGGAAATGAAGAAGAGCAGATTCACCGAGGATGGCATGGACGCCTCCTGAGTCTTTTTCGGTCACGATGGAGGTCCCATCCACCTACCAAGGAGACCGCCATGCTCGCTGTGATCGGACTGGATATTGCCAAACGCTTCTTTCAATTGCATTCGGTTGATCCCGACACAGGGCAGATCACTAAGCTGAAGCTCAAGCGAGCAGAGATGGTGCCGTTCTTCTCCAATCGGCAGCCCAGCGTTGTTGCGATGGAGGCGTGCGGGAGCTCCCATCACTGGGCGCGCCAGCTGCGCGCACTTGGCCATGAGGTGCGACTCATTGCGACGAAGTTTGTCAAGCCGTTCGTCAAGGGCAACAAGAACGATGCGGCCGATGCTCCTGCCGTAGGTGCGGTCGCTGAGCTCGAAGCTCTCTCGGATGAGGCGGGTGAGCCTCGCGTCGTCCTGGCTGCGCTGGCTTGGCGCTCTGCCCA
>LNFM01008736.1_pt1 | contig 17415 bp, 13 predicted proteins | sample 596031 | NCBI WGS metagenome assembly LNFM01 (sample SAMN04254537, study PRJNA301005) | activated carbon metagenome | isolation source: dual media filters at the Ann Arbor, Michigan drinking water treatment plant | place: USA: Ann Arbor | reverse complement strand
CGCCATGCCCTGGCCCAGGCCGGTGTCGCAGCCCGAGACGATGGCCACGCGGCCCTGCAGATGGAAGTTGTCGAGGATCACGACGGTGCTTTCTCTGCCGTCTAGCGCAAGCTGGTCATGGCGACGTGATCCATGTCCTTGAAGACCTGGTTCTCGCCGACCATGCCCCAGATGAAGGTATAGGCCTGCGTGCCCACGCCGCTGTGGATGGACCAGCTCGGGCTGATCACCGCCTGCTCGTTGCGCACCACCAGATGGCGTGTCTCCGTGGGCTCGCCCAGCATGTGGAAGATCACGCCGTCGGCCGGCATGTCGAAGTAGAAGTACACCTCCATGCGCCGGTCGTGCGTGTGGCAGGGCATGGTGTTCCACAGGCTGCCCGGCTCCAGCTGGGTCATGCCCATCAGCAACTGGCAGGTGGGCAGCACGTCGGGCACGATGAACTTGTGGATGGTGCGGCGGTTGCTGGTCCTGGGATCGCCCAGCGTCTCGGGGCTGGCCTCGGCCAGCGTGATCTTCTTGTTCGGGTAATGCATGTGGGCCGGCGCGCTGTTGAAGTACAGCTTGGCGGGCTTGCCGGCATCCAGGCTGCGGAAGCTCAGTTCGCGCGCACCCTGGCCGATGTACAGCGCCTCGCGCGCACCCACCTCGTAGCGCTTGCCGTCGGCTTCCACCAGCGCGTCGCCGCCGATGTTGATGAGGCCCAGTTCGCGTCGCTGCAGGAAGAAGTCGGTGCCGGTGTGTCGGCCCAGTTCGGGGGCGAAGCGCACCGCCTGCGCCACCGGATGGATGCCGCCGACGATGATGCGGTCGATCTGGCTGTAGGTCATCGAGACCTGGTCGGGCACGAACATCTGCTCGACCAGGAAGTGCCGGCGCAGGCCGGAGGTGTCGAGCGTGCGGGCGTGCTCGCTGTGGATGGGCTGGCGGATGTCCATGCTGATTCCCCTCGTGTTCAGGCAGGCCGGGCGATCGCCCCCATGGGCCGCCCAGCGTTCGGGACGTGAGCCTAACCGAAGCTGCGGGGTCTTCAAAATCATGGTTTCTAATTAGTGAACCACCGTTTCTTTTTTGTTTGAGCGTTGCTACAGTTGCCTCGAATCAACGTACCGACGGCTGCATGAACCCCTACTTCACCTCTGCCGACAGCGCCTGGACCGAGCTGGGCGACGGCATACGCCGCAAGATCGTCGGCCACACGCCGCAGCTCATGTCGGTGCTGGTGCAGTTCGACAAGGGCGCCGTCGGGACCCCGCACGCGCACGACGTGCACGACCAGATCGCCTATGTGCTGTCGGGCTCCTTCGAATGCGAGGTGGCGGGCATCCGGCGCGTCATCCGCGTCGGCGATGCCTTCGTCGCCGCCCACGGCCACCTGCACGGTGTGGTGGCGCTGGAAGACGGCAGCACGCTGCTCGACCAGTTCTCGCCTCGGCGGGAGGACTACTTCTGAACCGCCGCTGACCCCCAGCCCCGGCGCACACCGGCACTGCAGTCGGTGCGCCCCGACCGTCCCCTCGGCGCCCTTCGTGCGTCTTGCCCTTGCCGACCCGGCACCCGTGCGCCGCGAGCTTGCCGCGCCGCTGCCCGAGAACCGCCCCCTCGACCGGAGGGCGCGCCAACGACAACGACCCTGGAGACCCACGTCATGCAACACCGCAACCCGCAGGCCCGGCCGCTGCACCGGCCCACCGCCATCGCCTGGGCCGTGCTGGCCCTGTCCGCCACCGCCCACGCGCAGACGGCCCCGGCCGCCGCGCCGGCTTCCGACACGGTCACGGTGACGGGCTTCCGCGCCTCGATCGAGAGCGCCCTGTACCAGAAGCGCGAAGAGAAGGGCATCGTCGACGTCATCAAGGCCGAGGACATCGCCAAGTTCCCCGACACCAACCTGGCGGAATCGCTGCAGCGCATTCCCGGCGTGGTGATCGACCGCGATGCCGGCGAGGGCCGCAACATCACCGTGCGCGGCCTGGGCCTGGACTTCACGCGGGTGCGCATCAACGGCGTGGAAGCACTGACCACCACCGGCGGCACCGACAGCTCGGGCGGCAACAACCGCTCGCGCGGTTTCGACTTCAACGTGTTCGCGTCGGAGCTGTTCAACTCGATCACGGTGCGCAAGAGCGCGTCGGCCGATGTCGACGAAGGCTCGCTGGGCGCCACGGTCGACCTGCAGGCCTCGCGGCCGTTCGACTTCAAGGGCTTCACCGCCACGGGATCGATCAAGGGACGCTACAACGACCTGTCGGGCAGCACCGATCCGCGCCTGGCCTTCCTGGTCAGCAACACCTTCGCGGACCGCAAGGTGGGCGTGCTGCTGTCGGCCGCCTATTCCAAGCGCCAGATCCTGGAAGAAGGCTTCTCGTCGGTGCGCTGGGACAACGGTCCCTCGGCCGGCGGCTGGTGTGCGCCCAGCAATGCGACGCCGGCGACCAGCTGCATTCCCGGCGGGCAGGGCCTGGGCCGGCTGCCCGCCACGGCCGACAACACCGCCGCTTTCAATCTCGCCAGCAGCGCCTCGAACTACCACCCCCGCCTGCCACGCTACGGTCGCCTGACGCACGACCAGGACCGCCTGGGCGTGACCGGCTCGGTGCAGTTGCGCCCGCGCCAGGGCACGCTGCTGTCGCTGGACCTGATGTATGCCAAGCTCGACGCGACGCGCCAGGAAGACTTCCTGCAAGCCATCTCCTTCAGCCGCAACGCCGGCCAGGGCGGCAAGCCGCAGACCAGCGTGGTCAGCACCAGCTACGCGCCCAACGGCGCGCTGTTGAAGGGCGTCTACAACGGCGTGGACGTACGTTCCGAGTCGCGCTTCGACCAGCTCAGCACCACCTTCACGCAGCCCACGCTGACGCTGGAGCAGGACATCGGCGACTCGGTCAGGCTGCACGCCAAGCTGGGCCAGGCGAAATCGAAGTTCCGCAACCCCTTCCAGACGACGACGACGCTGGACGCCCTGAACGTCAATGGCTACAGCCTGGACTTCAGCGGCAACGACCGCCTGCCCGCCATCGGCTACCCCTTCGACGTCACGCAGTCCGGCGGCGCGCTCACGCTGTTGCCGGTGCCTCGCGTGGCCAGCGGCAACCAGCCGTCCACGGTGCCCAGCACCACCACCAGCGAGATCCGCATCCGCCCGCAGGGCACGGACAACAAGACCGACCTGGCCCAGGTGGACCTCGACTGGGAGGCCGTGCCCGGCAAGCTGAACATCAAGGGCGGCGCGAGCCAGAAGAAGTTCCTCTTCGACACCTTCGAGTTCCGCCGCGTCAACCAGAACGACACCGTCTTCGCGCCGCCGGCCGGCAGCTCCATCGCCAGCCTGACGACGATGGTCAGCGGCTTCGGCAAGGGCCTGAACCTGCCCGCCGGAACCCCCACGTCCTGGGTCATTCCCGACCTGAACGCCATCGCCGCGGCCTACGACATCTACTGCAACTGCCTGAAGAGCGGCCCGGCGGGCGGCCCGGGCGACTTCACGCTGTCGTCCACCACCAACGGGAACGCGCGCGGCAACAACCGCACCGTCACCGAGACCGACACCGGCGTCTACCTGATGGCCGACTTCAACACCCGCGTGGCCGGCCTGAAGCTGCGCGGCAATGCCGGCGCCCGCTACGTCGAGACCCAGCAGGCGGCCACCGGCTTCCTGGCCACCGGCGGCGGCACGCAGGTGACCGTGGAGCAGACCTACACCGACGTGCTGCCTTCCATCAACCTGGCGCTCGACCTGACGCGCGACGTGGTGGTGCGCGCCTCGGCCGCCAAGGTGATGGCCCGGCCGCAGCTCGGCTTCCTGAACCCGGGCGGCACCATCAGCACCACCGGCACGCTGGCGATCAACACCGGCAACCCGCTGCTCAAGCCCTTCAGGGCCACGACCCTGGATACCAGCTTCGAGTGGTACCACAGCCGCGGCGCCTTCCTCGGCCTGGGCCTGTTCCAGAAGAACATCGACACCTACATCCAGAGCCTGCGTCAGAACGTCCCCTTCAAGGACACCGGCCTGCCCCTGTCGCTGCTGCCGCCCAACTTCACGGGCGACGAGGTGTTCCAGACCACCTTGCCGGTGAACACCGACGGCGGCAAGCTGCAGGGCTTCGAGATCAACGTGCAGCAGCCCTTCAGCTTCCTGCCCGGCGCGCTGAAGAACACGGGCGTGCTGCTCAACTACACCCAGGTGAAGTCGAAGATCCAGTACCTGGTGTCACCCACGGGCGGAGCCACCATCACCGACGACCTCATCAACCTGTCGCCCCGCTCGTGGAACGCCACGCTGTACTACGACGACGGCAGGTTCAGCGCGCGTGTCTCGGGCTCCCAGCGCAGCGGGTTCGTGACGCGCGTACCGGGCCAGAATAACAACGACGTGGAAGGCAAGAACGCGTCGCTGAACGTCGACCTGTCGGTGTCGTACAAGATCAACGACCGCCTGGAAGTGACCTTCGAAGGCCTGAACCTGACCAACGAGGCCAACGACCAGTTCATCGGCCGCGCACGCAACAGCTCGGTCGTCTACCACGTCACCGGACGGGAGTACCTGGTGGGCATGCGCTACAAGTTTTGATCACCCCCGAAGCGCCCTTGGCGCAGCTTGCAGGCCGCGCATCGTCGACGGCCAGGCTCCGCGGCAGGCACGGCAGGTCCACCGGACCTGTCGTGTCCGTCCGCCTGGAGATCCTCCATGGCGTCGTGCGGCATGGCCGGAGTCCGTGGTCGCGGCTGATCCTCAGCGCGGCCTTGGTCATGACACCGGCACACGCGGTCGAACCCCCGACCCTGCTGCTGGTGGGCGACTCGACGCTGGCGCCGCAGACGGGTTACGGCGATGCGCTGTGCCAGCGGCTGGAACCGGCCGTCGCCTGCCTGAACCTGGCACGCGGTGGACGCAGCACGCTGAGCTACCGCAGCGACGGGCTGTGGCAGCGGGTCATCGCGCGGCTGCAGGCCGCCGATGAAGGAAAGGCGGTCGCACCACGCCACGTGCTGATCCAGTTCGGCCACAACGACCAGCCCGGCAAGCCGGGTCGCTCGACCGATCTGGCCACCGAGTTTCCGGCCCACCTGGCGCGCTTCGTGGCCGAGGTGCGCGCGGCCGGTGGCCTGCCGCTGCTGGCCACGCCGCTGACGCGGCGCAGCTTCCGCGGCAGCGAATTGCACAACGACCTGCGGCCCTGGGCCGAAGCGGTGCGCATCGTGGCCCGCGAGCACCAGGTGCCGCTGCTGGACATCAACGCGCTGAGCGCCGCGGCCGTGCAGGCCGGGGGCGCGGCGCGCGCCGACCAGATGGCGATGGCGCCACCCGGCGCCGAGGGCTTCGACCGCACGCACGTCGGTGCGCACGGCGCCTGCGTCTTCGCCGAGCTGCACCTGAAGGCCCTGGTCGAGGCCGTGCCGACGCTGCACGCCGCTGCCGGGCCCGGCCCCGACTGCGCCCGCGTGCCGCTGCCGGGCGCGCAGGAAGCGCCGCCGCCGCTCCACCACGCGACCTACGTGCACAGCGGCTGGGCCGTGGGCACGCTGGGCGGGCGCGGCGGGCGCATCGTGAAGGTCACGACGCTGGCGGCCGAGGGGCCGGGTTCGCTGCGCGCTGCGCTCGATGCCCCCGGCCCGCGCACCGTCGTCTTCGAGGTCGGCGGCGTGATCGACCTGCAGGGCCGGTCACTGACGCTGCGCCAGCCCTTCGTCACGCTGGCCGGGCAGACCGCACCTTCGCCCGGCATCACGCTGATCCGGGGCGAGCTGAACATCGCCACGCACGACGTCATCGTCCAGCACCTGTCCTTCCGCCCCGGCGCCTACGGCCGCGCCAGGCGCAGCGGCAACGATCACGACGGCCTGAGCACGCAGGGCGGCGCGCACCACGTCATCGTCGACCACTGCAGCTTCTCGTGGGCCACCGACGAGAACCTGTCGATCGGCGGACCGCGCTTCGGCAACGGCGACGATCCCACGCAGTGGCGCCGCGCGACCTCGCACGACATCACCTACAGCCACAACCTGATCTTCGAAGGCCTGGGCGACTCGGTGCACGCCAAGGGCGAGCACTCCAAGGGAACGCTGGTGCACGACAACGCCAGCGGCGTGCTGCTGCTGGGCAACGTCTATGCCTCCAACCGCGAACGCAATGCGCTGTTCAAGGGCGGCGTGATGGCGGCCATGGTCAACAACCTGATCTACAACCCCGGCGGCAAGGCCGTGCACTACAACCTGGTGGCGCATGAATGGGAAGGCCGGCCGCACCAGACCGGCCGCATCGCTCTGCTGGGCAACGTGCTGCGCCACGGACCCGACACGCCGCCGGGCACGGCGCTGTTCGCTCTGGGCGGCCATGGCGACGTGGAACTGCATCTGCAGGACAACATCGCCGTCGACGCGACCGGGCGCGCCATGCCGATGACCTCGCGCTACACGGCCGGCAGCGCGCGCATCCTGCCCGCTGCGGCGCCCTACCTGCCGCCGCGGCTGCACCCGCTGCCGGCGGCGCAGATCGAGGACCGGCTGCTGCTGCTCGCGGGCGCCAGGCCCTGGGACCGCGATCCGATCGACGTCAAGCTGCTGTCCGACGTGGCCGAGGATCGCGGCAAGATCGTCGACAGCGAGACCGAATCCAGCGGCCACCCGCGCCGCGCGGCCAGCGCGCAGCCTTTCGATCCCGCCGCCTGGAACCTGCAGGACATGAGCCCCCAGGCCGGCTGGGCGTCCTTGTTCGTCAGGCGGGGGCCCTGACGAGCGGCCGGAAAGGTCGGCTTGCGAGACCGAACCGGGTCTGCCGATCCGGCCTTCGCGGGACGGATGCACCGGCCGTCCATCGGCAGCGCGCCCGCGCCGTCACTGGGCGAAGCCCGGCTCGTTCACGAGCCGCCGGTTGCGGCTCGACGACTCTGCCAGCCACGCCGCGAAGCGCTCGGCCCCCATCGAGGCAGGCTCGCTGTGCTGGCTGCGTACGAAGGCCTGCCAGTCATCGTCCAGTGCCTCGGCAAGCAGCCCATGCAGGCGTTGGCGCAGGACGGGCGACATGGTGCCCGGCGCGAACACGCCGAAGGTCGACCAACGGTTGGCCGCCGGGTGCCCCAGTTCGCTCAGAGTGGGCAGCTCGGGGAGCCTGGGGTGGCGGTTGGGCGCACCCAGTGCCAGGGCCTTCAGCCGCCCCTGCTCCAACCAGGCCAGCTGATCTGCCGCGAGGTTCGTGCTGAGCAGCTCGAAGTGCCCGGCCAGTGCGTCCTGCAGCTGCCGCCCGCCTCCCGAATAGGGCACATGGACGAACGGCGCCCGTGTGTCCAGCCGCACCTGTTCCAGCACCAGGTGTCCCGTGCTGGCGACCCCTGAAGTGGCCCAGCGCAGGCCGCCCGCCTGGGTGCGGGCCTGTTCGATCATGCCTGCCCAGTCCTGGGCCCGCAGGCTGGGTGAGCCCACCACCAGCATGTGCGTGTCCACCAGCGCGCGCAAAGGCGCGACATCGCGCACCGGGTCGTAGCGCAGAGGCCCCAACCACGGCGCCAGGGTCAGCGGTGTGACCGCACTCAGCAGCAGCACGCTGCCGTCGCCGGGGGCCTGCGACAGCCGCTCCATGGCCAAGCTGCCGCCGGCGCCCGGCCGGTGCTCTGCGGACACGGTCAGGCCGAGGCTGCGCCGCAGGCGGGCAGCCAGATCCTGGCCCAGGCGGTCGGAGATGCCACCGGGCGGATAGGCCAGCATCAGCGTGAGCCTGGGCACGGGCCAGCGCGTGGCGTCGGCGGCCCAGGCGGGCAAGGTGCCCGCCATCGCAAGGCCCAGCGCAGCGCGGCGCGTCAGGCGGGCCATTGGCGGGCCAGTGCGCGCAGGCGGTTGCCGAACAGCCGAGTCAGAGGCGAGGCATCGGCCTTGCGCGTGACCAGGGTGAGCGGTGCATCCAGGCGCACCGACGCCTGAAACCTTCGGTACTGGATGGCGTCTGGATGATGCCCGTTCATCGAAGCCGGCACCACCGTCAGGCCGGTTCCGGCAGCCACCAGGTTCAGGTTGGTCATCATGCGTTCCACCTCGGCCACCACACGCGGCCTGACGCCCGCGCGTTCGCAGATCTCGAGCAATCGGGCATACAGGCCGGGAGCGCCCGGCCTGCGCACCAGGATCAGGGGCTCGTCGTGCAAGCACCGCAGGGGTACCGGCCTGCCCGCAGGCAGCCGAGCCAGGGCATGGTCGGACGAGAACGCCAGCATCACCGGTTCGCGCAGCAATGTATCGAACTGCAGTCCCGGCGGTTGCGACACGGGCCAGCGAATGAGACCTGCGTGCAGTCGGGCCGCATCCACGGACTCGATGACGGCACCCGCATGGTCTTCGACGATGCGCATGTCCACATGCGGGTGGTGCTGGCGCATCTCGCGCAGGGCCATCGGCGTGAAGATGTGGGCCGCCGAAGAACTGGTGAAGGCAACCGACAGCAGGCCCCGTTCTCCATCGGCGCGCTCGCGAAGCCTCTGGCGCATCGCATCGAAGTCGGCCAGCAGCCGTTGTGCATCCACCAGCAAGGCCTGGCCGGCCTCGGTCAGTCGCATGCCCTTGGGGTGACGTTCGAAGAGCTCCAGGCCGATCTCCGCCTCGAGCCGACGCAGTTGCTGCGTGAGCGGTGGCTGCTGGATGCCCAAGGAGGCCGCCGCACGCGTCAGGTGTCCCAGCTGGGCCACCGCCGCGAAATATCGCAGTTGCCGGATGTCCATATGAAGATGGTATGCGAGCCCGGTGAGATCGCGCGCCCGCAGGCCGTGTCCATACGCCATCGATATGGAAATCCGCGGCCCAGGCTATTTGATCTTTGCGGTGATGCTCCCCAAGATCGGGGCACCAAGAAAACGACAGGAGACAAGGAATGACGCGATTGAACATGCAGCGCGCCCTGCGCATGCTGGCGCTGACCTCGGCAGCATCCGCCTTGGTCGGCTGCGGTGGCGGCGACGACCCCGTGATCACAGGCCCGGCAGCAGCCACCGAAGCGGCACCCACTCGAACGGCTTGCCCGACCGTGGACTCCACGGGCGCGCCGCTCACCGTGGACGTGCCCGCCAACACGGCCTGCTACACCGGCACGAACTCCAAGGGATCGCCCTACATCATCGCCGTCCCGCCCAACTGGAACGGCCGGCTGCTGCTGCACGCCCACGGCGGCCCCGACCTCACGACCAACCCGGACCGCGCCGCCGAAGTCCTGGACCGCTGGGACATCATGGTGCGGGCTGGGTATGCCCTGGCCGGCAGCGCCTTCCGGACAGGCGTGGAGGTGCGCCGCGCCGCCGAGGACACCGAGCGACTGCGGGGCATCTTCCGCAATCACATTGCCCGGCCCACCATGACCATCCTGCACGGGCAATCGTGGGGCGGCAGCGTCGCGGCCAAGGCCGCGGAGACCTACACCCGTGACACCGTCGGGGAGCAGCCCTATGACGCCGTGTTGCTCAGTGCCGGCGTGCTTGCCGGCGGCACACGGTCGTACGACTTCCGGATGGACCTGCGAGCCATCTACCAGCACCTGTGCAACAACCATCCTCGCCCCACCGAAGCCCAGTACGCGCTGAACATCGGGTTCCCTGCAGGCGTCACCCCGCCGACCAACGCCAACCTCACCGCACGCGTCAACGAGTGCCTGGCCCTGAACCGGGCGCCCGCACTGCGGACGCCCGAACAGGCAGCGAAGATCGCCACGATCCTGAACGTCGTCAAGATTGCCGAGAACCAGATCGTGAGCCACCTGGCCTGGGGCACGCGGCACTTCCAGGACATCAGCCAGCGCCATGGCGGCAGTCCGTTCGGCAATGCCGGCGCGACCTACGTGGGTTCGACCGATGACGCGGCACTGAACGCCGGCGTCCCGCGCTTCAGGGCCGACCCCGCGGCCTTCCGGAAGTTCGCCGAGGACACCGACTACGCCGGGCGCATTCCCGTGCCGGTGCTCACGGTCAAGTGGATCGACGACCCCACCGCGTTCGTGGAACTCGACGCCCACTTCCGAACCCTGATGCAGCAGTCCGGAACGGCGGACCGTCTGGTTCAGACCTTCGTCAGTGCCGCCGAGTCGCACAGCTACATCAGCGACGCGACCTACGTGAGCCTGTTGTCGTCGCTGTCGCAGTGGGTCCAGAATGGCCAGAAGCCGACACCCCAGACCATCGCAGACGCCTGCACGTCGGCGGTCACGAGCTTCGGTGCAGGCGTGGGTTGCAAGTTCAATACGTCCTACACGCCGCCGACACTCGAGTCCAGGGTGCCGCCGCGCGAGCGCCCGTAGGAGCACGGGCGATGTCACCCCGCGCGGCACAAGGCAATCCCGCGGGCTCGACACGCACGGCGGGAACCGCAAGTCGCGTTGTTGCCATGCCGCCTGGGCAGCGCGGGAACGGCTATCTCGGCTGGAACTCCGACACGCCCATGCGCCACAGCATGAAGGACCAGATGTCCACGGTCTGTTGCTGCTGCTGCGCAAGGCTGGCGCCGCCGCCGTGGCCCAGCTGGTAGTCCAGCCGCATCAGCACCGGGCCGCCCGTGCTGGCCGAGGCCAGGCGGTTGGCGTACTTGGTGCTCTGCCACACCGACACGCGCGTGTCGTTCACACCGTGCACCAGCATCACCGCCGGGTAGCGGGCGCCAGGCTTGATGTGGTGGTACGCCGACATGGCCAGCAAGGCGCGGAATCCGGCCTCGTCCTTCACGGTGCCGAATTCCGGAATGTTGGCCAGCCCGTTGGGGTCGAGTTCCGCGCGAACCAGGTCCATCACCGGCACGGCGGGCACGGCCGCGGCGAACAGGTCGGGCTGCTCGTTGATGGCCATGCCCACGAAGATGCCGCCGGCGCTGCCGCCGAAGATGGCCAGCCGCCCGGGCGAGGTGATCTTCTGCGCCACCAGCCACTGCGCCACGTCGATGCCGTCGCGCCAGGTGTTGGGCTTGTTGGCCTTCTGCCCGGCCTGGTGCCATTCGGTGCCAAACGCGCCACCGCCGCGCACATGGGCGTAGGCGTACACACCACCGCGTTCCAGCCAGGCCAGCAGGCGCGGGTTGAAGCCCGGGTTCTCGGTGACGCCGTAGGAGCCGTAGCCGTAAAGGACGGTGGGGTTGCCGCCATCCAGCACGATGTCGCGCCGGCTGATGAGGGACACCGGCACCTGGGTGCCATCGCGCGCCGGCACCATCACTTCGCGCACCAGCACGTTGTCGGGCGCGTCGAAGGCGCCCGGTCGCACCAGGGCCAGTGGGGTCGGGGCGGCGCCTGGCAGGTAGGCGAAGCGCTGTGAGGCGCGCGCCCAGCCCGCCACGCTGAACAGGATGCCGTCCTGCGCCGGGTCGGCGTTCAGCACGCTCACCGATCCCTCGAAAGGCAGCGGCACCGGCTGTGGCTGCGGGTTGGCATGCGGCAGCCGCATCAGCTGCATGACCGGGCCCCGGCGCTTGACCAGGTAGGCCGCATCGCGTGCGCCAGCCACGCCCACCAGCACCTCGTCACTGGCTGGCAGCAACACCTCGGCACGCGACAGGTCGGGCGAATTCACCGGCATGCGCAGCAGGCGGTGGCGCGGCGCGCTCCTGGCCGACATGACGTAGATCCAGCCGCCGGCCACCGCGAAGTCGCGCACCTGGTCGGCGGCGTCGAAGACCTTGCGCCACTGCACGCGTCCTTCGCTCGCGGCCTTCAGGTCACCCAGGTAGAGCACCCGGTTGCGGTCCACGCCCAGCGACACCGACAGCGCCGCCAGGCCGGTGCCAGGAATCTCGAACACCGTGCCGCTGGCGAACAGCGGCAGCTTCAGCTCGGCGTTGCGCAGCGGGCTGAAGACAGGCTGCGCCTGGCGCGAGGCCAGCGAGAAGAAGTGCGTGGTGCGGTCGCCGAACTTCTCGGTGTCGGGCAGCGTGGTGTAGCCCTCGCGCAGGCGGTTGAAGAAGAAGCCGCTGCCGTCGCGCAGCCACACCGCGTTGCCGAAGCGGATGCGGTCGATCGGCGGCGCCACGTCCTGCCCCGTGGCCACGTCCATCAGGTGCAGTTCGCCGATCTCGCTGCCGCCCACCTGCAGGGTGTAGGCCAACAGGCGGCCGTCGTGCGAGGGTGCGTAGTCCAGGATGGCCAGCGGCTGGCCGGCCCGCTTGCCGCGCGCCTCGGCGTCGACCAGCACACGGTCCGGGCCCTCCAGGCGTTCGCGCATCACCAGCTTGAACTGGCTCTCGCCAGGGTCGCGGCGCACGAAGAACAGCCGGCCGCTGTCGGTGCGACGCACCGAACCCAGTTGGCCGGGCGCCGCGGCATCGATGGCGCGCACGCGTTCCAGAAGCTCGCCGCGGCCGGGCAGTCGCGCCAGGATCTGTTCGCTGGCCGTGGCCTGGCCCTTCATCCATTCGGCCACCACGGGGTCGCTCACCTTCTCGGTGTACCGCCAGGGGTCGCCCACCTGCACGCCGAAGAAGGTGTCGGTCTGCGGCCGCGGCGGCAGCGGGCCGGGCAGGGTCACGCCCGCGATGGTGCGCGGGCCGGTGGCGGGTGCCTGCGTGGCGCAAGCAGCCAGCAGGCTGGCCACGCCGAGCAGCGTGGTGGCAAGAACGAGTCGTCGCATGGGGCTCCAGCAGGGCAAAAAAGGACAGGCGAAGACCTGAATGTAGGCCCGCGCGCCCGGGCGGGGTCGGGAGTCTCGCCGCCCAGAGAGCCGGCTTGCAGGGTCGTGGCCGACGAGTCAGCGGGTCGCGATCACAGGGTGTCGTCGGTTCTGCGGGCCACGTAGTACCCGTAGCTGACAAAGGCCCGATGGCGCGCGTACAAGGCGATTTCCAACTCCTCGGCGGCCACCACGGCCTTGGCGGCGGCACTTGATTCATGCCTGGCCAGAAAGGCCGGAAATCGTTGCTGCATCGGCAGGTAGTAGGCGTCGAGCCAGCAATGCTCAGCCAGCGTGAAGTAACCCATCGGCGCATACCCGTTGCGCTCGAGCACGGCCAGTTTGGATGAGGCCGTCCCGACTTCCGCGTACTGCGCCTGCCAGTGCTCCTCGAGCTCGGCAGGCCGGCTGGCGGTCAGCCAGGTCAGCTCCGAGACGGCAAGGATGCCACCGGGCTTCAGGAGCCGGCGCCACTGCCTGACACCGTTCTTGAATCCCATGCTGTAGATCGCCCCCTCCGACCAGATCGCATCCAGGCTGCCGGGCTCGATGGGCAGCGCGTCCATCGATGCGTTCACGGCTTCGATGCGATCGGCGACACCTGCACATGCAGCGCGGGACCTCAGTACGTCGAGGAAGTCGGGCAGGAGGTCGACGGCGACGATGTGCGCATCGAGGTCCTTGGCGAGCACCAGTGTCGACGCACCCGTGCCGCAGCCGATGTCGGCAAGCCTCAGGTTCCGCCGCTTCGACAGCCCCGACAGTTCGATGGCGCGACGCGTTTCCGCCTCGCCTCCAGGTCCCTGGCGATCCGCCGTGATGTGAAGGTCAATCAGAAGCTTGAAGTCGTCCATCGGGTCATCCGGCTCCGACATTCGGTGGGCAGCAGCCTACTCGAGGCCTGCCTGCTGGCGTCGAACGCGTGCACCCTCACCGGCCCGACGCGCGGCGCGCGGCCGCGCTCGGCCTGCTCAGGCCGGCGGCAGCAGGTCGGCCATCACCTCGGCCGGGATCACCGCACCCCGGTGCTGCACGACGCGCGCGGCCAGGCGGTTGCCGGCGGCAGCGGCCTGGACAGGGCTCGCACCGCCCAGCCGCGCCGCCAGGTAGGCGCCGGCGAAGGAGTCGCCCGCCGCCGTGGTGTCCACCACGCGCGGCACGGGATCGGTGGGCACCTCGACGACGGCCTGTCCGGCCAGGCGCACCAGGGTCGACGCGGCGCCGCGCTTGACGATCACCTCGGGGCAGGTCAGCGCCAGCGTGCGATCCAGGGCCGCATCGGTGCCCAGGTCAGGCCACAGCGCACACTGGTCGTCCAGCGTCAGCAGGCCCACGCTGGCCAGCTCGAGGAACTGCTCGAAGCAGCGCTGCGCCAGCCTGGCGTCGGGCCACAGGCGCGGGCGGTAGTTGTTGTCGAAGGCCACCATCGCGCCGCGCTCGCGCAAGGCCTGGCACACCGCCGCGAGGCGGGCGCGGCCGTCGGGCGGCAGGATGGCCAGGCTGATGCCGCTGAGGTAGAGCGCGTCGATGCGGTCGACCGACTGCTCCAGCGCCGTGCTGCCGGCCGGCGCTTCGAAGTAGGCCCGTGCGGCGCTCTGGTCGCGCCAGTAGCTGAAGCGGCGCTCGCCGTGGTCGTCGACCTCGATCAGGTACAGGCCCGGCATGCGCCCGGGCAGGCGCCTGACGAGCGAGGTGCCGACGCCTTCGGCCTGCCAGCGCGCCAGCATGCCGCTGCTCAGCGGGTCGTCGCCGAGCGCCGTGGCGTAGTCCACCTGCAGGCCGCCGGCGCGGCCGCAGCGCGCGGCATACACGGCGGTGTTGAGCGTGTCGCCGCCGTAGGTCTGGTGCATCTGGCCGAAGGCCGTGCCCTGCAGTTCGAGCATGCACTCACCGAACGACACCAGGCGCGAGCCGTGCCCCATGGATTCCCCTAGGTTGTTTTGGAACATCGTTTCGATATTCTACGAATGCCGTCTCATTCAAGACTCGGGGACGACCCTGCCAGTGACGGACGACCCGAATGACCACCACTCCCCTGCCCTGGGCCAGGCTGCTGTTGACCGGTGCGGCCGGCACGCTGGGCCGCGTGCTCACCCCGCCGCTGGCCGCCGCTGCCTCGGACCTCGTTCGCTCGGACCTGCCGGCCGCGCTGGCAGCCGTGCCCGGACCCGACACCATGCCCTGCGACCTGGCCGACGCTGCCGCCGTACGCCGCCTGCTGCAGGGGGTGGACGCCGTGGTGCATCTGGGCGGATTCTCCGTCGAAGGCCCCTTCGCGCCGATCCTGCAGGCCAACATCGTCGGCCTGGTCAATCTGTACGAGGCCGCCCGGCTCAACGGCACGCGACGCATCGTGTTCGCCAGTTCCAACCACGTCACCGGCTGCTACGAGCAGGGCCGCGACACCGACCCCGGAGAACCGCCGCGACCCGACGGCTTCTACGGCGTGAGCAAGCTGTTCGGCGAAGGCCTGGCCAGCCTGTACCACGACCGCTACGGCATCCAGAGCGTGTGCCTGCGCAGAGCCGCCCGACCGCCGCGGCCTGTCGACCTGGCTGAGCCACGCCGACCTGGCGCGGCTGGTGCTGGCCTGCCTGCGTGCGCCCGACGTCGGCTTCACCGTGGCCTACGGCGTGTCGGCCAACACGCGCAGCTGGTGGAACACGCCTGTCAACCGCGCCGCCTGGGCGCGTCTGGGCTACCAGCCGCAGGACGACTCCGAGCGCTTCGCGGCCCAGGTCGAACAGCTGCTGCTGCCGGAAGGGCCGCAGCGCCGGCTGCAGGGCGGCAGCTTCCTGGGCATCGGCCCTTTCGACGACACACCTTCCCCTTGACCACACATCTCATCACGACCGGAGACACCCCATGAAACTTCACCGCACCCTGCTGAACGCCGCTCTCGCGGCTGCACTCTCCACGCTGCTGGCCGCCCCGGCCCTGGCCCAGACCATGAAGGCCGCCGACGTGCACCCCGTGGGCTACCCCACCGTGGTGGCCGTCGAGAGCATGGGCAAGAAGCTGGACGCCGCCACCAGCGGCCGCATCAAGTTCCAGATGTTCCCCGGCAGCGTGCTGGGCGGCGAGAAGGAAATGATCGAGCAGACCCAGGTCGGCGCGATCCAGATCCTGCGCACCAGCCTGGGTCCCGTGGGCCCGGTGGTGCCCGAGGTCAACGTCTTCAACATGCCCTTCGTGTTCCGCAACGTGGCGCACATGCGCGCGGTGATCGACGGACCCATCGGCCAGGAACTGCTCGACAAGATCAGCGCCAGCCCGGCGCGCCTGGTGGGCCTGGCCTGGATGGACGGCGGCAGCCGCAGCCTCTACACCAAGAAGCCGGTGCGCAAGCCCGAAGACCTGAAGGGACAGAAGATCCGCATGATGGGCAACCCGCTGTTCGTGGACACCATGAACGCGATGGGCGGCAACGGCATCGCCATGGGCTTCGGCGAGGTGTTCACCGCGATCCAGACCGGCGTGGTCGACGGCGCCGAGAACAACCCGCCGTCCTTCTTCAGCACCAACCACCACAAGGCCGGTGCGAAGTACTACACCCAGACCAACCACCTGATCATTCCCGAGATCCTGGTGATGTCGAAGGTGGCCTGGGACAAGCTGAGCCCCGCCGACCAGGCGCTGGTGAAGAAGACGGCGCGCGAAGCGCAGATGGAACAGCGCACGCTGTGGGACAAGGCCGTCGGTGAAAGCACGGCCAAGCTCAAGGCCGACGGCGTGGAGTTCATCGAGATGGACAGCAAGCCCTTCTTCGACGCGACGGCACCGGTGCGCGCGAAGTACGGCGCTCAGTTTGCCGACCTGATGAAGCGCATCGAAGCCATCAAGTGACGAGCCGGCCCACCGGCGGCGCCGCCGATCACCCGTTCGGCGGCGTGCTCGACGCCCTGTACCGGGTCTGCATCTGGTCGGCGGGCACCGCCATCTTCCTGATGTCGCTGATCATCCCGGTGGGCGTGTTCATGCGCTACTTCGTGGGCGTGGGCGCGCAGTGGCCCGAGCCCATCGCCATCCTGCTGATGATGATTTTCACCTTCATCGGCGCGGCGGCAGCCTACCGCTCCGGCGGCCACATCGCCGTGACCATGCTGGTCGACCGGCTGCCGCAGGCCGCGCAGGCCGTGGCGCTGCGCGTGGTCGACCTGCTGATGGTGGTGGTGTGCCTGTTCGTCGCCGGCTACGGAACACGCCTGGTGATGAACACCATGGGCCAGTCGATCGCCGAGCTGCCCTGGCTGCCGGTGGGCGTGACCTACCTGGCCATCCCGCTGGGCGCGCTGGCCACCTTGCTGTTCGTGCTGGAGCGCATCGCCTTCGGCGCGCAGAACAAGCGCCCCGTGGTGGCGTTCGGGGAGCATTGAATGAAGCCCGTGCACCCTCTTCGATCGCTGCCCCCCGCCGGGGCTTCCAGTCCCTTCGGGACGTTCGCGCGAGGCTGAGATGGACGCCTTCGTTCTCCTGGGCAGCTTCTTCGTCCTGATGATGATCGGCATGCCCGTGGCCTTTTCGCTCGGCCTGGCGGCGCTGATCGGCGCGCTGTGGATCGAACTGCCGCTGGACGCAGTGATGATCCAGCTGGCGGCGGGGGTCAACAAGTTCTCGCTGCTGGCCATCCCCTTCTTCGTGCTCGCCGGCACCATCATGGCCGAGGGCGGGATGGCACGGCGCCTGGTGGCCTTCGCCGGCGTGCTGGTGGGCTTCATCCGCGGCGGGCTGAGCCTGGTCAACATCATGGCCAGCACCTTCTTCGGCGCCATCTCGGGCTCGTCGGTGGCCGACA
>LNFM01007309.1_pt1 | contig 17415 bp, 16 predicted proteins | sample 596031 | NCBI WGS metagenome assembly LNFM01 (sample SAMN04254537, study PRJNA301005) | activated carbon metagenome | isolation source: dual media filters at the Ann Arbor, Michigan drinking water treatment plant | place: USA: Ann Arbor | reverse complement strand
CGAAGCCGAAGCCGAAGCCGAAGCCGAAGCCGAAGCCGAAGCCGAAGCCGAAGCCTGCATAGGGTGGGCCCTGGCCCACCATGAGCTGAAGGCTCGCCGTGGTTCGGGGCGTGTCTGCGGCGCCTGAGGCGACGTGCCGCCGTGAGGCCGAGCCGCGCGCTGCGGCGGCGCATTGGACTGAGGCGCCGCAGCGCGGGAATGCCTGGGCACCAGCGCTGCGGGCACGCGCCCGGGTATGGTCCTGCACGCACCGCATTGCGCTTCGAAGCTGAGCGCCTCAGGCCTCCCCGGCCGAATCCGCGGGTTCGGACACCACCACCACGCGGTTGCGGCCGGCAGTCTTGGCTGCGTACAGCGCGCCGTCGGCCTCGTCGAACAGGCCTTCGGGACGCAGTCGCGTGCGACCCGACAGCGAGGCCACGCCGACGCTGATGGTGATCGGCGGCAGGTCTTCGCGGCGCAGGCTTTCGACCGCCGCGCGCAGGCGCTCGGCCAGCCCGGAGGCGGCCTGCGTGTCCGCGCCGGGAATCAGCACCACGAACTCCTCGCCGCCCCAGCGCGCCAGCAGGGTGCCGGCGCGCAGCAGGCCCTGCAGGGTGGCAGCGAGCGCACACAGCACGGAATCGCCCACCGCATGGCCCTGGGTGTCGTTGATGCGCTTGAAGTGATCGACGTCGATCAGTGCGATCGACAGCGGTGCGTGCCGGCTCATTGCATCAGCCCAGTGCACCTCGAAGCGCTCGACAAAGGCGCGCCTGTTGGCGATGCCGGTCAGCGGGTCGATGCTGGCGGCATGCGCCAGCGCTTCCGCGCGCTTTTCCAGCTCGACGTTGGCATGCGCCAGCGCCTCGCGATTGCGCTCCAGCTCGGCATTGGTTTCGGACAGCTGCTGGCCCAGGCGCCGGCTCTCGCGATAGCGGAAGGCCAGCAGGCCGGCGATCACCAGTAGGCTGAGCACGCCGAACGTGGCCAGCCAGCGACCCAGCGACTCCTGCCGCAGCTTCAGCGCCTGGATTTCCAGATCGCGCTGCAGCAGTTCGATCTGGCGCTCGGCCTGCTGCGCGCGGTAGGCGCTTTCCATCACCGCCACCCGGCGGTTCATGTCGAGGCCGGCCAGCTGCTCCTGCAGGGCCAGGCTTTCGATTGCGGTTTCCAGTGCGCGCGTCTCGTCGCCCTGCTCGCGCAGCAGGGGAATCATCAGGCGATAGCTGTCGAGCAGCTGCGGCTGGTCGTCACCGGAGCGGAACTCGGGCAGCGCCTGCTGCCACAGCAGCAGTGCCTCGTCGGGCCGACCCTGACGCGCGGCGACTTCAGCCAGGGTGGCGCGGTAGCGCGCCAGCGTGCTGCGCTGGCCGATCCGCTCGGCCACGGCAGCGCCGCGCAGCAAGGCCTCGCGCGCTTCGTCGAGCTTGTTCAGGCCAAGCTTGGCGCGGCCGTTCTCGAGCAGCGCGTAGGCCTGCCCCGGCGGGCTGCCGAGGCGTTCGGCCAGTCGCTCGGCCTCCAGCGCCAGGGTCAGCGCTTCGCCGTAGCTGCCGGCCAGGTTGGCGGTGCGCGACATGCTGCCGAGCAGCGGCGCCTCGCGCGAAGGGTCGGCCAGGCGACGCGCTTCGGCCAGGCCGCGGTCGAGATAGCTGCGTGCAGTCTCGTACTCGCGCAGGCCGGCGTAGAGCAGGCCGAGGTAGTGGTAGGTGCGCTCGATCTCGGCCTTGGCCCCGGCCTGCTGCAGCTGCAGGCTTTCGCGCAGTGACTCCAGCGCGGTCGAGTACAGGCCCTGGTTCAGGCGGATCAGGCCGATGTGGGTGAGCACGTCGGCGATGCCGTTGTTGTCCTTCAGCTGGCGATACAGGTTCAGCGCGCGCTCGAAGCCCGACAGCGCCGGCGACAGGTTGCCCTGGCGGCGCAGCAGGATGGCGATGTCGGTCTCGGCGCGGGCCACGCTGGCGGTGTCGCCGCGCCGGCTGGCGCGCTCCAGCACGCCGCGCTGCAGGGCCAGGGCTTCGGGATAGCGACCGCGGCGAAACTCGATCTGCGCGGACACGCGATCCACTGCGTCGACCTCGGCCGAGCCCGCGGCGGCGAGACCGGCAGCCTCCTCCAGCACCGTTCCGGCCATGGCGAAGTCGCCGCTGGCGGCGAGGCGCTCGGCCTCGACCAGACGCGCCTGCAGCGGCGCGGCGATCTCCACCGGCGCGGTCGGCGCCAACGGATCGCCTGCCCAGCGCTCATCGACCGGCTGCGCCGCAAGGGCGACCGGCATCAGCAGCAGGCACAGGACTGGCAGCGCTCGAAGCAACCGGATCCCCGCGATCTTGAGTGGGCGGCCCGAGGGCTGCGGGCGACAGGCGTCGGGTGTGGCCCCGATCTGAGGCGCAAGTGTATGCGCAAGACCGCTATGGCGCTTCGGTCAGGATTCTTCGCGGGCGTGAAGGCTGCGCTCGGCGCTCAGCGCGCCGCCGACGCTCCCAGCGCTGCGACCAACGCCTGCGGCTGCGGGCCCGCGGCCAGCACGGTATCGTTGAATCCGCGCGACCGGGCATGCGCGAGCAGACGCTCGCTGCTGGCCGCCACGCGCGCCTGCTTGAGCTTGACGACCGCCTCGGCCGGCAGCTGCGCCAACACGTTGTCGAGCGCTTCGGCGCTGGACAGCAGCAGACCCAGCGGCGCGCTGGCCGTTAGCACAGCGCGCGTATGCCGCGCATCCAGCCGCGCCGGCCCGCGCCGATAGACCTGCACTTCCTCGACCTCGAAACCGCGCGCGCGAAGCTCCGGCGCCAGCACGCCACGGCCGCCGGGCGCAGCGACCAGCAGCACGGTCTCGCCTGCGCCCTGCGCCAGTCGCGGATGCGCCAGCAGGCCTTCGCTGATCTGCGGACCCTGGTCGATCGGCGCCAGCACCTCGGCGAATCCCGCGCGGCGCAGCGCCGCCGCCGTGCCGGCGCCGACGCCGGCGCCGATCGCTACCCGCGTGGCAATCCGCGGGTCGAGCTGCAGCAGAAAGCGCACCGCGGCGGGGCTGATGCACAGCGCGATCGTCGGTCGCCTCGCCAGTGCCTGTTCGAGCGCGGCGCCTGCCTGCAGCGGTTCAAGACGCAGCCCCGGCAGGGCCAGCGCCCTGGCACCCGCCGCTTCGATCGCGCGCTTCGCCGCGCCCTGCTGGCTGCGCTCGCGCAGGCTGATCACCGTCCAGCCCATCAGAGGAGGCGATATGACAGATGAGTCCGTACTCGTGGGTATCCGCGTGCGCATGCTAGATAGTCTGCCCCGCCGCACCGGCGCCTGTCCGAACGATGCTGTCCATGAGCCAAGCCGCACCGCTGATTGCCGCACCTGAAGCCACCCTAGGACAGGATCTTGAACGCGTGCTGCTGTCGATGCCGCCGCTGCGCGCTATGGGCTGCCGCGTGGCCAGCGTCGAGCCCGAGCGGCTGGTGCTGGCCGCACCGCTGGACGCCAACGTCAACGACAAGGGCAGCGCCTTCGGCGGCAGCCTGGCGGGGCTGATGACCGTGGCCTGCTGGGGATTGTTCAGCGCGCGACTCAAGCAGGCTGGCCTGATCGCCGAGGTTTACGTGCAGGACTCGCACCTGCAGTACTTCGTGCCGGTGCTGGAAGACATCGAGGCCGAGGCGCGGCTGGCCGAGGGCGAGGACATCGACGCCGCGATCCGCAGCATGCGCAGCCGCCGCAAGGCGCGTCTGAAGCTGGTGGCAAGCGTACGGCTGAAGGATGGCCGCGAGGCGGCGCGGCTGGAGGGGCGGTTTGTGGCCTTGGGGGCGGTGGGGTAGGTCTTCGCCAAGCCACCTGCATCACGAGTTGGATTTGACGAGTTCGAGTGAAGCGCGACCGCGCGCGGCACCCCTAGAGTCGTCGCGATCGTGTGCCATCTGATTGCGCGATGGGAACCTATCGGTGCTCAGTGAGTCGCTGAGAGCGGTTTGTTGACGGTACAAGGTTCATGAGAATTGCGACGGGGATCCTCATTTTCGCCGTGGGCTTGTCCATTCCCGTGCTGATACCGAGTTGCGGGATTCACGGAACGAAGAAGTCTGTCGCCCAAGCTCATCTCTTGTGCTCAAGCCAAATGACAGACCGAGATTTCCAAGGTTCTGCGCACAAGATGCGCGGCAACGGGACCACCGTCATTAGCGAGTCCAGCGGGGTCTACCGGGTGGGCTATGGAACCTTCACCACCCACTGGCTCTGCGAGGTGCGTGTGGATGCGGAAGGCAAGGTGCTCTCGCAAAGACGTCTGTAGATCTTCCGTAGGTTGGGCCAAGCGAAGCGCGGCCCCACGCGCCGACTCACGGTTCGCGGCATGCGCCGATTGCACTGGGCCGTGGTCCGCGCACATAGGGTGGGCCCTGGCCCACCAAGAGGTCGACCCTCGCCCCGGTTCCAGGGAGTGCGGCGCTGCCGCGCTCTGTCGGGCTTGGAGACCGAGGCGCAGCGATGGCCACGGTGGGCCAGGGCTTGCCCTATGGACGGCCGCGCGGCTGGGATAGTCGCCAGCATTGGCCATCCCGTGCGTGGCCTCTGTGCTCAGCAGGTTCAACGCCCACAGCACACAGCGATGGCTCGAGCTCAGTGCGTGTTGCTGTCCGCTCTGCCTGCAAGAGCGCTTGGGCTCGGCTGCGATCGCTGCGCGATGGAACTGCACGCGCCTTCCGCAGCCCAGGTCACCACTCCACTCATGCGCTCCTGGAAGCACCGAACGCTTCGCCGTACCGGCGGCGAATCCCGAATCCCGAATCCCCGCTCTCAACGCTGACAGCGCGGACACCACACCGTCGCGCGCTGGCCCAGGGCCATGTGCTTCAACTGCGTGCCGCAGAGCTTGCAGGCCTGACCCTCGCGGCCATAGACCAGCAGCTCCTGCTCGAAGTAGCCGGGCGCGCCGTCAGGCGCGAGGAAGTCACGAAGTGTGGTGCCGCCGCGGACGATCGCGTAGGCGAGGATCTCGCGCACCGCTTCGGCCAGCGCCTGGTAGCGCGCCAGGCTCACCTTTCCCGCCGCGCGGCGCGGATCGATGCCGGCGCGGAACAGACTCTCGGCGGCGTAGATGTTGCCGACGCCGACCACGATGGCCTGGTCCATCAGGAAGGTCTTGACCGGCGCAGCGCGCCCGCGGCTCAGGCGGAACAGGTGTTCACCGGAGAACTCGGCTGACATGGGCTCTGGCCCGAGCCCGGCCAGCAGCGGATGGGTCTGTCCCTGCGCCTGCCAGAGCAGCGCGCCAAACCGGCGCGGGTCGTTGAAGCGCAGCAGCTGGCCGTCGTCGAGCTCGAGATCGACATGGTCATGCGTGCGCACCGGCACGCCGGCGGGCAGCACCCGCAGGCTGCCGGACATGCCGAGATGCAGGATCGCATCGCCGGTTTCGGCGCGCAGGATCAGGTACTTGGCGCGACGCTCGACCGCTTCGATGCGCTGCCCGGGCAGTTCCTGCGTGATCTCGGGCGGGATCGGCCAGCGCAGGTCGGGCCGGCGCAGCACCGCGCGCGCGATGCGCCGCTGCACGAGATGCGGCTCGATGCCACGACGGGTGGTTTCGACCTCGGGCAGCTCAGGCATGGCTCGGAACTGTGCCGGCGTTCGTGAAAGCGGGGTGGAGGCAGGCTGCTAACATCTGTTCACTCAAAAACGCAGGCGGCGCAGGGTTTCATGGACAACGCATTCTTCAGCTGGGCCACGGACGGTCTGTTCGGCAACGCATGGTGGCTGGTGCTCGGCGCCTTTCTCGTGATGGCGCATCTCACCCTGATGTCGGTGACGATCTATCTGCACCGCTGCCAGGCCCACCGCGCAGTGGACCTGCATCCGCTGGTCAGCCATCCGATGCGTTTCTGGCTGTGGTTCACCACCGCCATGGTCACCCAGGACTGGGTCGCCATCCACCGCAAGCACCACGCCCGCTGCGAGACCGCAGAAGACCCGCACAGCCCGCAGGTGCTCGGCATCAACAAGGTGCTGTTCCATGGCGTGACGCTGTACCAGAGCGCGCGCAAGGATCGCACGATCCACGCCCAGTTCGGCCACGGCACGCCGACCGACTGGGTCGAGCGCAAGGTCTACGCGCGCTTTCCCGGCCTCGGCCCCAGCCTGCTGCTGTTCCTCAACATCGGCGTGTTCGGCGTCATCGGCATCACCGTGTGGGCGCTGCAGATGCTGGTGATCCCGGTGCTGGCCGCCGGCGTGATCAACGGCCTTGGCCACTGGTGGGGCTACCGCAACTTCGAGACCGACGACCGCGCTACCAACATCAGCCCCTGGGGCCTGATCATCGCGGGCGAAGAACTGCACAACAACCATCACGCGTTCCCGAGTTCGGCGCGCTTCGCCCTGCGCCGCTTCGAGTTCGACATCGGCTGGGTGGCGCTGCGCATGATGTCGGCGCTGGGCCTGGCGAAGATCCTGCGGGTCGCGCCCAAGCTCGACATCCGCCCGAACATCCAGATGCCCGACACCGACACCGTGCGCGCGGTGCTGGCGCACCGCTTCCAGGTGATGACCGACTACTTCCGGATCGTGGTCGCCCCGCATCTCAAGGCCGACATGGCCGGTGCCCAGGCCAACCTGAAGGCCCTGCCCGGCCGACTGCGCCGCGCGCTCAAGGATCACGGCCGCTGGCTCAAGCCCGAGCAGCAGGAAAGGCTCGATCGCTGGATCGCCGAGCACCCGCAGCTCGCGGCGGTCTACGACTACCGCCGACGCCTGCGCGCGGTGTTCGACCGCACCAGCCAGGGCTCGGAAGCCACGCTCGAAGCCTTGCGCCAGTGGTGCCATGAGGCCGAGCAGTCGGGCAATGCGGCGCTCCAGCAGTTCGCCCAGCGCCTGAAGGGCTACAGCCTGCAGCCCGTGCGCGCCTGACCCTGCCGATGTGCCTTCGGGTCCAAGGCGCGCATCGCCCTATCATGCGGCGATGCGCGCCCTGACCTTCGTTCTGCTCTGTTCGCCCGCCTTGGCTTTGGCGTTTCCGAGCGCGCCCGCCGAGCAGTTGGCGCGCGTCGATTCCGACGGCGACGGCAAGGTGAGCCGCGCCGAGTACCGCGCCTGGATGAGCCGTGGCTTCCGCGCGATGGATGTGAACGGTGACGGCGTACTGCAGCCACAGGAGTTGCCGCCGGGCACGAGTTTCCGCCGAGGCCAGGCGCTGACGCTGGACGAGCACCACGCGCGTATCGATTCCCGCTTTGCGCTGCAGGATGTCGACGGCGACGGCTTTCTCGACGTGCAGGAGCTGACCGCACCGCCGCGTCCGGCGCGCTGAGCGCGCACCGGCGGCTCGCAATCCAGAGCTTGGTGCGGGCCGAAGGCTGCGGTCGCCTGGGAGCAGCCTCCGAAACCCGCGCGCCCAGGCGCGTGCCAAGCGCGAGCGGTCGCATCAGGCTTCCGGAAGACCCCCGGCTCGTTTCCCGCATCAAGCGCTCACGGCGATCGCGGCCGTTCCAGCCACCACAGCAGGGCCAGCACGGCGAGCAGGGCCAGCAGCCAGGGCCAGAACGCGCCGGCGGCGTACTGGGATCCGCTGCTGTCCGCCCCGGCCGCTCGCGTGGACGCGACTGCACGCGTGCGCGCCAGCAGATCAGCGGCATAGAGGGCGGCTTCCTGCGCGGGATCGCGTACCTCGAAGTCCAGCGCGGTCGACTCGGCGTCGACCAGACGGTAGCGACCCGGCAGGCTCGGCAAGGTGGCGACGCAGCCCTGCGCATCCGGCGCCGCCAGCGTGAGCCGGGCACCGTCAGGCGCAAACAGCGACGGTGCCCCGCGCAGGCCGCACAGCTCGATGCGCTCGCGGGCCCAGGCCTGGGTCTGCCCACGCGGCAGGCGCAGTACCGGACCAGGCGCTGCTGCGTCCGGCGCCCGCGCGAGATCGCTGGTCAGCCGGCTCCACAGGCCTGCATAGGCCTCGGCATGGCCAGCCGCCTGCAGGCGATAGCTGTCGGTCAGCCACAGCAGGCCCAAGCGCCCCAGCCCGCGCGCGCGCCACAGCGCCAGCGGCTCGCCCTGGTCTGTATGCACGGCTGACACGGCCTGCGCCGAGGCCACCCGGATCGGCAGCTGGCGCAGACGCGTGGGTGCCTCGGCGACACGCGCCTGTGCGCTGGTCTCGCCGGCGATGCGCTCGATGGCGAAGCCGGCTTCGCGCAACTCCGCGAGCAGGCCCGGGTTCGGCAGTGCGGTGAGGCGCAGCAGCAGGCCCAGACCGTTCTCCACTTCGGCCAGTACGGTGGCGCGGCCGCCGGCACCCAGGGCGCCCCAGGCGCGCTCCTCGATGATCAGCAGATCGAGTGCGCCGAGCTCCTCGGCACCGGGGGCAAGCGCGCGACCGCCCTGCACCAGACCCGGCGCGAACTGGATGCGGCTGTCGAAGTCGAGTCCGGTGTCGACCGCCCAGCGCCGCAGCGCGCGCGTCTCGGGCCCGGGGGCGGCGGCCAGCAGCAGGACCTTGGGTGAGCGCGGCGCCGTGACTTCGATGCGGAAGTCATGGGCGTCCAGCGTCTGTTCGTCGGCATCGAGCGCGCGCAGGCGCAGCGGCAGCGTGCCCAGCGCGCGTGCCGGCGCTCGCAGCTGGGCAATGCCGGCGCGTTCCTGCATCGAAGCGTCGAGCTCGCGCTGCGGTGTCGCCGTTTCCCGTGCCTGTGCGGCGGCCGCGTGCGCCGTGCTGTCAGCGGACGTGGGCGCAGCGTCACGCGTACCGGACTCAGGCGCGGCCACGTCGATTGCGGACGCATCGCCAGCGTTCCGAGCCGCGCCTGCCGCGGCGGATGGCGCGGCCAGCGCAGAGGCCGGCGCCGCCGCAGTCACTGAGCCCGGCGCAGGCTCAGTGTCGAACACCTGCTCGGCCAGCACTTCGCCCGCGGCATCCAGCAGCTGCACGCGGGCAGGCATCACGCCGCTCCAGCGCAGGCCTGCGTCGATGTGCGCGCCCAGGTTCACCTGCCGCGTGTGCGCGATCTCGACGAAGCCGCGCGGCAGCGGCGCCGCGAAGAACTGCAGGCTGCGACCGCGCGCGGCCTGCAGATCGCGCAGCGACAGGCCACGCCCGAACAGCCGCAGCGCGGAGAACTCGGGTCGCAGGCGCAGCGCCGTCGCCAGATCCGGTGCGCGCTGCACGCCGGGAGGAAGCGGCGCTTCGGCGTCCGGCAGGGCGATGATCGCGGCGGGTGGGCCGAGCTCGGCGCTCGCCTTGATTGCGCGACGCTCAGCGCTGCCATCGAGTGGGTCCTCAGCAAGCCTCGACCTCGCATAGGGTGGGCCCTGGCCCACCGTGGCCTCGGCACCGCTCCGCCCATCCGCTGTGCCGGTCGCCTCGATGTCTTGGCCTCCTGCCGGTGAGCGGATTGTTGCCGCGACGTCGTCCTGATCGCTGGTATCCGGCACGGCTGCCTCGCCGGTGTTCGAACCGAGGCGAGCGTGGAGCTCCGGTGGGTCGGAGCCCACCCTGTGGGCTTGCTGCCATCCCGCGCCGAGCACGGTCAAGGCCCCGGCCTGCGGCAGGGGCTGCGGCGGCGGGTTCAGCACCAGGTAGACCAGCAGCAGCGCCCCGCTCTGCAGCAGCAGGCGCCACGGCCAGCGCTGCGGACGCGTCCACAGCAGACGCACGGCGGCGAGCACGCCAACAGCGAGAAGGGCGAGCGCGATGAAGTTCGCCGGCAGACTCATCGGGCGGCCTCCAGCGCGCGCAGCCAGGCCTCGCCGGCGGCATCGAGCCCGGCGCGCGAACGCGGCCCCTGCGGCGGTGGCGCGATCCGCTGCCACAGGCTCGACGCCAGCGCCGCGCGGCAGTCCGCGCAGTCCGGATCGCGGCGCACGCGATCGAAGCGCTCGCGCAGGTCGAGGGTCGATTCGATCGCCTGCCCGGCGAGCCAGGCTTCAAAGTCATCGAGCACCTCGGGACTGAGCGCAGCCTCGCCATCCGCCTCACCCCCAGCGAATCCCGAATCCCCAATCCCCAATCCCCGGCCCGCCAGGGCCGAGAACAGCCCCACCAGCGCCGCATCGCCGCGCTCGGCCGCACGCAGCGGATCGCCGGGTCGCACGGCCGTCGAACGATCGCCGGTGAGTCGCCGCGAGAACATGATCGGCGGCAGCTCAAGGCCGACGCGGGCGAGGTAGATGCGGCTGGCCTGCTGGATCTGCTTGATCAGGTCCAGTGCGCGGTACTGGTAGGGCAGGGCGGCGATCGGATCGCCCATGCGCAGGTGCAGCTCGCTCTGCCACATCTCGCGCAGGGCCGAACGCAGGCGTTCGCGCGTCACCGGGTCGAACAGGGTGGTGCCTTCCTCCTGGTCGTGCGCATGGCCATAGGCGCGCAGCAGGGCGTTGGCGTCGCCGAAGTTGGCCGGGTCGGCATGGCCGTGGCCGTCGTCGAGACTGTGGCCCTCGGGCAGCAGCGGGCCTTCGGTCTCGACCTCCTCGCCGAGGAACTCGCCGTAGCGCAGGCGCAGCAGGCGCTGGTCGACGCCGATGCTGTCGCTGCGTGCGAGCAGGCGCTCGCGCTCCAGCGCCGCGCGTTCGGCGATCAGGGCCTCGGTGTCGATGATGACCTGGCGCTGGCTGCGGAAGTAGGCCGGCAGGGTGCGCTGCACGAAGCCCTCGACGCCCTCGCCCTCGGTGTCGCGCAGCTTGGGCCAGCGCAGGATGTAGCTGGGGCTGCGCGCACGCTGGCCCAGGCTGTCCAGCACCTCGACGCGCAGAATCAGGTCATTGCCGGTCTCGAAGCCGAGTGCTCCGAGGTCGAGCCGGCGCAGGTAGCGGCGGCTGCGCGCATCGCCTTCGCCGCGCAGGGCCATGCGCTGCTCGCTGACCTCGACCAGTTCGCCGTCACCTTTCGCCAGGGTCAGCAGCAGCTCGGCCGCACCCAGACCGAAGTCGTCGCTGGCCTCGATGTCGAGCTCCATCGCCGCGGCCGACTCGACAATGTTCAGGGTCTGACCGGGACGGCGGACGCGGATCTGCGGGGGCGCATCGGGCTTCAGTTCAAGACGTGCGGCGGCCGCGTCGAGGCCCAACACGGTGCCGTCGATCTCGATGCGGTAGCGACTGCTGCCTGCGGGCGTGTCGCTGCCGCGCCAGCGCTGATCGTCCAGCGCGAGTTCGATGCGGCGGCCGTCGATGAAGACCAGCGCTGCCGAGCTGGGAGCAGGGGTGATCTCCAGCGCCCAGTCGATGCGGCTGCCAGCCACGGCTTCGATATCCAGCGCGGCCAGCGTGGCCGCGGACAGGCCGGTGTAGCGCGGTGGGGTGATGCGGACTACGGTGGAGAGCAGTTGCGGCGGGCCGAGTGGGGATTCAACCGTTGCCGTTGGCGCCGCCCCTGAGGGCGTCGAGTTCGGGGCACCCATGCGCTGTGCGGGCACCAGCAGCGCGGCGGCGGCCAGCAGTACCGGCAGCAGCATCCACGGCGAGTGCGCGCGCAAATCCAGAGCGGCCAGCGTGACCCGCAGCAGGCGCTGCTCCAGCCGCTGCCGCTGCAGCGCGGCCAAGGCACCTGTTCCGGGCGTGAACAGCAGGCCGGCGCTGTCCTCGAAGCTTGGCAGGCGCTCGTTGAGCCGCTGCGCCAGCCAGCCCGCGCTGCGCTGCTGATGGCGCAGGCCGGCGATGCCGACCAGCACCAGCACTGCCGCGACATCCGTCCACAGCGCTGGCCAGGGCGCAGAGGCGAAGCGCAGCAGCGCCCAGGCCGGCAGCACCCACAGCGCGGCCTCGATCAGACCCAGTCGCCGAACGCGTCGCAGCAGGGCCTGCGCAGCACCGCTGGGCACAAATGCTGGGGTCGCCGAGGCGGACATGGGCGCGCTCACGTCGGCCTCCGCGTCGCCGCCAGCCAGCGCTCGGCCAACAACAGAAGGAGCAGCACGAGGATCAGCGCATCGCGCAGCGGCCTGCCCGCGGGCTGCGGCGGGGTCCCTTCCGCACTCGGCGCGATCAGGTTCGCGTCGATGCGCGAGGCCGGTGCGCGCTCGGCCTGCAGCCAGCCCTGCAGCAGACGCGGAAAATCCGGCGCCAGCAGCTCGGGCAGGCAGCGCGCGTCGAGCGGGCAGTCAAGCAGTCGCAGCTCGGCGCCTTCGTGATTCAGCGCGATGAGGCGTGCCTGCTCGCCGCGCCACCGCGTGCGGGCGCGTGCATCCAGAGCAGCGAGCGCCGCGGCCTGCATCGCTTCAGGTCCGGAATCGGACGGGAGCGTTCGGCTTCCATCCAAGCCGCTGATCAAGGCGCGGCCACCCTCTCGCAGCCACGCCCGCCAAGCCGGTGACAACGACTCCAGCGCGTTCGCATCGGGTGGGCCCTGGCCCACCGTAGCCGCGAATCCGCCCCGGTCAGCGCTCGTATCCGCCAACGGATGTCCGGCGCCATCCGGCTCTACCGATTCCGCGCGCACCGCGCCACCGTCGCTGCGCGCGTCGTCCTGCGCCTTGGCGTCGTTCGCTGGCGGCTGCTCAAGCGCATCGGCTTCGCGCGGCACCGACGCCTGCATCGACGCCATCACCCACAGCGCATCAACACCTTCAGCCGGCGGCGCTTCGCCCGCCTCGACGAGGCGCAGGGGCGAGCCCTCGCCCAAACCCTCGTAGTAGGTGCGAAGTGCGGTGAGCGCGCGGCGCTGTTCCGGCTCGACGTCCTCCATCACCTGCACCGCAACGCGCTGCGCGCGCGGCTGTGCAGGCGGCGTTGGCAGATCGACCGGCAACACTGTCCACTCGATCGCGCGCCCCAGCTGCAGGGGCACGCCATCCCAGCCATCCAATTCGCGCGGCACCCGCACTTCCAGTTCCTGTTCCAGCGGACGCTCGAATGCGGCCTGACGCAGCTGGCTGAAGGGCTGCTCCGCTGCAGGCGCAGTCGCTGCATCGACACGTGGAAAGCCCGGCGCCAGCCAGCGCAGCTCGGCGTCCGCTTGCACCGCGCCGATCTGCGCGACATCCAGCCCCGGCCAGAGCAGCACCCAGGGCGCACCGGCGCGGCCGTGCAGCAGCGGCTGCGCGAGCAGGAACGCCAGCAACGCCAGCAGCATGAGGCGCAGCAGCAGGAGCAGCAGGTCACGCAGACGCAGGCGCTGCTTCGGCCGCGCCTGCGGGTCGATGTACGCGAGCGCGGCGAACAGCCGCGGCGGCGGAGTCTCGCGGCGGCGCTGCAGGTGGATCAGCAGCGGCAGGGCCAGCGCGAACAGCGCGAACAGGGCCGAGGGCAGCAGCAGGCTCATGCCGCGCCGCCGACGTCGATGCGCCCACCGCGGCCGAACAGCGCCCGCAGTGCGACGTCTTCCGAGCGGTCCAGCCAGTGCTCGACGCAGGCCACGCCGCGCTGCTGCAGGTTCACGATGAACTCGCTACGCGCGGCGCCGAAGCGCTGCAGAAAGCCTGCGCGCACCGCTTCAGCATCGACCTCGCGCACGGCGCTCGATTCGGGATCGACCAGATGCAGCGCACCGCGCAGCGGGAACTCGCGCTCCTCGGCGGTGAGGATGCGGAGGAAGGCGACGCTGCGCTGTGCGGCAGCGAGGCGTACAGCGAACTCGGCCGCCGCGCCGTCGAAGCCATCGCTCAGGACCAGCACCAGGGCGCCCGGCGGCATGCGCGCGGCGAAGGCGTCGAGGGCGCGTGCCTCCGGCCAGGCCTGCGTGGGCGTGAGGCCCGCGAGTGCCGAAAGCAGCCGATCGCGCTGGCCGCGTCCGCCGTTCGCGGTCGCCCACAGCGGTGCGCGCGCCTCGAAAGCCAGCAGGCCGAACAGCTCGTCCTCGCGCAGGGCCAGATCGAGCACACAGGCGGCCAGCCGACGCGCGGCGTGCAGGCGCGTCCAGCCGGGGTTCGCGAGATCGTCCTGCGCCATTGATGGGCTACAGTCGAGCACCAGATACACGCTGAGCGGCGCATCGCGCTCGGACTCGCGCACGAACAGGCGATCGCTGCGGGCGAACAGCTTCCAGTCGACCTGGCGCGGCGAGTCACCGGCCACGTAGCCGCGGTACTGGGCGAATTCGAGGCCCTGTCCGCGCGAGCGGCTCTGCTGCCGACCCAAGGGCCCGAGCGGCGCCTGCAGCGGCGTGCGAAGGCGCAGATCGCGCAGCCGCGCGCGCAGCTCGGCAGGCAGGTCGAGGCCGGTGCCGGTGAGGTTCATGGGGTCGGCAACGGTGCGCGACACGCGCACCCTACGCATGGCGCGGGCGCGCATGAGGGCGCCTCAAGGCACGCGTGCCCGCAGGGGGCACCTAGGGTGCGCGTGTCGCGCACCACAGCGGACAGGTCAAAGGTGCGCGTGTCGCGCACCACCGCGGGCAGGTCGAAAGTGCGCGTGTCGCGCACCACCGCGGGCAGCCGACGCTCTTCGTGGGTAGGCATCGCGCCCGGCCTTGGCTTAAGGGGCCACCGCATCGAGCACGCCCTCGACCACCCAGTCCGTGCTGCGGCCTTCGGCTTCCGCCGCGAACGACAGCAGCAGGCGATGGCGCAGCACCGGCTTGGCGAGCGCGCGGATGTCCTCGCGGGTGACGGCGAGGCGCCCCTGCAGCAGCGCGCGTGCTTTCGCGGCGAGCACCAGTGACTGCCCGGCGCGAGGGCCGGCGCCGAAGCGCAGGGCCTGGTTGACGCGCTCGGGCGCATCGGCACCGGGCCGCGTCGCCCGCACCAGGCGCGCGATCCAGCGGGTCAGCTCGGGCTCGATATGCACTTCGCGGGTCAGCACCTGCAGCTCGATCAGTTCGTTCGCCTCCATCACGGCCGGCGGCGTCTCGCCGCTGCGGCCAGTGGTGAGGTCGAGGATGGCGATCTCCTCGTCCAGGCTCGGGTAGTCGACGCGGATGTAGAGCAGGAAGCGGTCGAGCTGGGCCTCGGGCAGCGGATAGGTGCCGGCCTGCTCCAGAGGGTTCTGCGTGGCCAGCACGAAGAAGGGCCGGGGCAACTCAAAGGTCTGCCCGGCGGTGCTGACGGTGCGTTCCTGCATCGCTTCCAGCAGGGCGGCCTGGGTTTTCGGCGGCGTGCGGTTCAGCTCATCCGCCAGCAGCAGATGGGTGAACACCGGCCCGGGCTGGAACTTGAACACGCGCTTGCCGGTGCCGTGGTCTTCCTCCAGCACCTCGGTGCCGAGGATGTCGCTGGGCATCAGGTCCGGCGTGAACTGGATGCGGTGGAAGTCGAGTTTGAGCGCCTGACCCAGGCTGCGGATCAGCAGGGTCTTGCCCAGGCCCGGCACGCCTTCGAGCAGGCAGTGGCCGCCGGCCAGCAGCGCGATCAGCAATTGCTCGACCACCTCGGCCTGGCCGATCACCGAGCGCGCGATGGTGGTCTTCAGCGCGTCGAGGCGTTCGAGGCGGGCCGCAAGGCTGGCTTCATCCAGGGCAATGGCGTTCATGGCTCATCCGTTGAGTGCGTACATCACGATGTTGACGCCGAAGCGGGTGTTGTCTTCCGCGAGCCAGCGTTTGTTGCGCCAGTCGTAGTCCCACTCGCAGCCGTAGTCCTTGTTGCTGTAGAGCACGCCGAGCCGGCCCTCGTGCTCGATGCCCTTGAGATAGTCGTGCACCAGGTCATCGCCCCAGCCGTTCAACTCGAAACTCGTGGTCGGCGGGCCGTCGAACTTGAAGAAGCTGGAGTAGATCGGGTGCGTGTTCGGCAGCTTGGCCAGCGCGCGCGGGCCGAAGATGGCCGCCATCTCCGCCTCGAAGCTGCGCGCGAACAGACCGTCGATGTCGTGGTTGCAGTCATCGACGAAGACGAAGCCACCGTGCCGCACATAGGCCTCGAAGTTGCGCCGCTCGTCGGGGTCGAACTCGACCAGCTTGTGGCCCGACAGATAGCAGAACGGCGCCTCCAGCATGCGCGGATCGGCCAATGGGATCACCCGCTCGACCGGGTCGACGCGCAGGCCGGTGTAGTCGATCAACGAGGTGATCAGATTCGACGGCATGCGCTGGTCCACATCCCAGTTGCCCGAGGCGTACATCAGCCGGGTGAACCAGAAGTCGTACTCGCCTTCGACAGGCTGGAAGGCACGCGCGCGCGACGCGGCGAGGGCGGCGAGGGTGGCGGTGCTGAGCTTGAGGAAGTGGCGGCGGAGCATTTGAGAGCCGGGAATCGGGAATTGGGAATCGGGAATCGTTTGAAAACTGGGATTCGGGATTGGGGATTGGGGATTCGCAAGAGCGGGTCTGCGGTGGTGTGGAGGGTGTAACTCTTGGTCGACCCCTTCAACCAAAGACGCCAGCACACCCAACTCGCTCACGCCATCGACGAAGCGCACTCCGCTTCTGCGGGCAGGAGCCCGCGCTCTTTACGGGGCCCCTGGGGAGCGGCGAGGCTCGGACGATCAGCCCGCAGGGGCGCCGGCAGGGAGGCCGGCGATGTTCGTGACAGTGCAGGGATGCACTGTCCACGAACACCGGCCGAGACTCGCGGACCCTCTGCGCAGGGATGCGCAGAGGGCGCGGACGAGGGGTGGCCTTTCTTTGGCCTACCTTTCTTGACTCCGGGCATCCTGCCCTCCGCCCCTTCGGGGCCGCCTTCGGCGTTCGCGCCGCTCCTGCGGCGCAGTGGCCACGCAAGGAAAGGTAGGTCGGGCCGGCCGAAGGACGGACCGAAAGCTCTTGCTCTTCGCTTCAAGCAACGCAGCGAACAAGCGAACCCGAGGCGAGCGTGGAGCTCATGGTGGGCCAGGGCCCACCCTCTGCCTCACGCGTTTTCGAATGCCGAATCCCGGCTCTCACATATTCACCGCCCGTCCCCCATCCACCCGCAGCACCTGTCCACTGGTGTAGCGGGCGCGCAGCAGGTAGGCGACGGCTTCGGCGACATCCTCGGGACTGCCGGGGCGCTTCAGCGTGGTCTTGTCGAGCAGGATCTGCTGCTCGGCGCTGGGCTTGCCGCCTTCCGGCCATAGCACCGCGCCGGGCGCAACGGCGTTGACGCGGACTTCCGGGCCGAGCTCCTTCGCGAGCGACAGGGTCATCATCAGCAGTGCCGCCTTCGCCATGCAGTAGACCGTGTGCTCGGCCAGCGGGCGTTCGGCGTAGACGTCGACCAGGTTGACGATGGCGCCGCGCGCGGCGCGCAGGTGCGGGGCCGCGGCCTGGCTGAGGAAGAACGGCGCGCGTGCATTGCTCGCGAACAGGCCGTCCCAGTCCGCCTGCGTCGCGCTGCCGATCGGCGTCGGATGGAAGCTGGATGCGTTGTTGACCAGCGCATCAAGGCGGCGGAACCGTGCCAGCGTGGACGACACGAGCCGCTCTTCCATGCCCGGTTCGCCAAGTTCGGCCTGCAGCGCGAGCACGCTGCCGGGTCGCACGGCGTCCAGCTCCTCTTCCAGCGCCAGCATCTCGTCGGTCGAGCTGCGGTAGTGCAGGGCGAGGTCATAGCCCTCGGCATGCAGGCGACGGGCGATCACGGCGCCGACGCGGCGCGCGGCGCCGGTGATCAGCGCCAC
>LNFM01007308.1_pt1 | contig 17415 bp, 25 predicted proteins | sample 596031 | NCBI WGS metagenome assembly LNFM01 (sample SAMN04254537, study PRJNA301005) | activated carbon metagenome | isolation source: dual media filters at the Ann Arbor, Michigan drinking water treatment plant | place: USA: Ann Arbor | reverse complement strand
TTGCGAACGGCCTGATGAGTAACGCCACACGCCGACGCAAGAACAGAAAGCTTCCGAAGGTTGATAAGGGTGGTGATGGGGTTGTAGACGGCTTTCTTTCGCATGGAGGAAGAATAGAACCATTTGTTACCTTTTTGCAAGAATCACTAGTAGCCTCTCGGCCGGGCAAAATTCAGCCCATGCAAAGTGAAAAAGAAAAAGCAAAAAGCGGGTTTGCCCGGCGACTAAACGAAGCTTGCGACGACGCGAAAATCCCCGCCAAAGGAGCTGGGCGACAACTCGCGGTTGCGAAGATTGCTGGGGTAAGCCAGAAAGGGGCTCGTAAGTGGTTGGAGGGGGAATCCATTCCCGCCACCGCTCGTATATCCGCGCTGGCTAAACGATTGAATGTAAATGCCGATTGGCTTCTATTTGATCATGGAGAGAAACGTTCAGCGCCAAAAGACCAGGCTCAGGCTGTAGCGCTTTCGCATTCCAGCGGCGTCGCAATCCCGTTACTTGATGTAAGGGCGTCAATGGGGTTGGGATACCCAGTTCCAGAGCACGATACCGTGATAGATAACATTCGCCTATCGGAAGATTGGTGCCGTAGAAATTTGGCCGTCTCAAACCTTAAGAATCTTGCAGCTCTCTCAGCCTACGGCGACAGCATGCGCCCAACATTTGATGATGGGGACATTCTTCTAGTAGACCGAGGAATTAACGAATTAAAGGTTGACGCGGTTTATGTGCTTCAGTTCCGCGACGAGCTTTATGTGAAGCGAGTTCAGCGACGACCTGATGGACACATTGTGGTCAAAAGCGATAACACGCTCTACGACCCATTTGTAATTGATCCTGCCAAAAATCATCTCGCCGTACTCGGGCGGGTCGTGTGGGCTTGGAATGGGAGAAAGCTTTAATGGATCTCACCAAATTCATGATGCTCACGGCCGAGTGCTTTATCCCTACTCTTTTGTTTTTCGGATTATGTGCAGCGTCCATTCGTAGCGCATTTTCGAGAACCTTCTCAACTACCCAGGCGTTTATCGGTCTTGTGCTAGCCTCGCTCACATCCACCCTCGTTTATGTTGGAATATTCGCCTTAGGTGGTAACGCTGGCGTCGGCCTCATCGTCGGTCCGTTTCTTGCGTCGTTAATATCCGCCTTCGCCGTCTCCACCCCTCGCATCCCCAACTAGCTCGAAGCTTCGCCTAGACTGCAATTCTCATTGTCGGCCTGAACGGTTACTTTTGGTTCTTGACTAAAGGTAACCGTTAGTTCTATTCTCGCTCCACACCGTTAATCCGCCACAGGCGGAGGAAGGAGCGAGAATGTCGACACCCCGCTGTCAGGTGACGATCACCCGGCACGCCCTTTATGCCTGCGTTGTTGTGCAGCGCGACGGTTACCCACCGTTGCTGACCACGATGGACCGCGACGTTCAAGCGTCCAGCCCAAAGATCGCGAAACTCAAGCGCCAGCTGATGCACCGCGCGGCAGAGGCTAAATCCGACGAGACCGATTCGTGCTCCCACGAATGGTCGACGCCGTGGTCCGAAGCGGCCAGTGACGAGCGCATCTACTGCCTGCTCTGCGGCGCGGACGGTGACGCATGAACACCAACCCGCATCTCCTCAAGGCATTCATCGCCGAGCAACTCGAACACGGCGCCGTTATCGACTGGGACACGGACGACGTGATGCCCAAGGACGGCCCGATGGTCACCAAGCTGACCGGCGCGCAACCGCACGGCCGCGCAATTATCATCGTGCAGCACATCGAGGGCGGCACGGTCGTTGGCTGGGAAATCTACTCCCGGTTGTCGCTGTCCCCCTGCGATAACCTGGCACTCGAAGCCGCGCATCGCTACCTCTTGGGGTGGCCGACATGAGCGCCATCATCTACTTCCGCGGGCCTATTGAGCCCGAAGCCCCCACTGTCGCGGATGCCGACGGGATTGCTGCAGGTCACAGCAATCAGGGCGCAACGACACCCGTTGTTGCGCCTCGCATCCTCCCTGACTTCAAGTATCTGGCGGAGCGTCCTGTCGATTACTTCGACATCAACCGCCCGGTAACCGCGTGCGATCGCTGCCTGGCCGTAATCGGCGTTGCCATTTGCATCTGCGGCGGCGCGCTGGTGTGGAGCCTCAACGTGCTGATGCCGGCGGTGGCGCCATGAGCGGGCACACGCCGGCGCCGTGGCATCAGTATCAGGCGAGGCCGAGCGACGCGGCACGCACGATCATCAGCCACGAGGAACAGATCGTCGCAATCATCGAGTCGGGTAGCGCGCCTGCCGATCGCGCGCTGATGACCGCCAGCCCAGCGATCGCCGACGCCCTCTGGAACTTGATGGCCGCGCTCGGCAAGCACTCGCCGAATTTCAGTCAGGACGCGCTCGCCGACATCTGCCCCGCGTGCAACGCGGCGGCGGCGGCCCTCATCGCGAGCGGGAGGGTGCTGGGATGAGCGGCAAGCCAAAACACGGATTGTCGTACACGCCCGAATACCGTGCATGGCAGACGATGCGTCTCCGCTGCAGCAACCCACGAAACGCCGCATTTCCGAATTACGGCGGGCGAGGAATTCGTGTGTGCGAGCAATGGCTGCACTCGGTTGAGACGTTCGCTCTCGATATGGGACCGAAGCCGTCCCCGCGCCACGAGATAGATCGGATCGACAACGATGGTCATTACGAACCAGGTAACTGTCGTTGGGTGCTCCGGCGCGAAAACGACCGCAATCGCCGAAGCAACCGGCTCATCGAATTTCGCGGCGAGAAAAGAGCGCTCGCAGAGTGGTGCGAATTGCTGTGCCTGCCGAGCGATACGGTCCGGAAAAGGCTGGAAGCTAAATGGTCCGTTGATGTCGCGCTGACGACTCCGGTACGCGCAAAAACGCCGAATAACGCCAGCATCGCACGGAGGGCATCACGATGACCAACGTCAACGCATCAACGCCGCTCGGCACTCGCTGTGTCTTTATCGGCCCAGCCATACAAACGCCGGAGCGCGTGGGAACGACCGTCACGATAGAGGTTCATGTGGCGAAATTCTCTATCGAGCAAGTCGCATTGGCCGCGAGGTTTGGATTCATGGCTGACGTCGTTGTGCGCGCCGAAAACGACGGCCAGCTTGCCGCAACGGCATACAGCTCCCTCATCCGCATTGACCCGGATTCAACATTCGATGACGAGCCGGCAATGACCGAACAGCCGCGCGCAGTCACGGCATAAGGAGAACGCTATGGCATCAACTGAACTTGCCGTCCGCCGGGAGACCGGCCTTGCGATTCACGCCGGGCATTCGGTGCTGGGTGAGCGCAGCGCCCAGATCCCGACGTGCGGCACCATTCGACCAGGTATCAAGGTGCTGACCAAGGTCGGCGCCGAACTCAGAGGCGCGCAGGAGATCTACGACCGCGGCGTTGCTGCCGGCGCGAAGTGGAGCGTCATAGAGGCAGAAATCAAAAAGCGCTGCAATGTCGAGCGCTCGCCGATGACGCCGAAGAACACGCCGTACTTCACCGTGAAGCGCGGCGACTTCTCCATGCCGGAGATCGCCGACCGGATCATGGAACTCTATGGCGAGGACCGCGGCGAAGGCCGGCACCTGTATCGATTCCCGGTGGCGTTCCCTGTCGATGCCTGGCAGGCGGTCATGCCGCATTCCCTGCAGGTATTCAACCGCAGCGAGCGCGTCTATTGGTCCGAGTACGACCCCAGTGGCGTCCGCGTCTGCAAGATGCACGCGCCCCTGCAGGTCGACCAGCGCTCGAAGCGAGTCATCCGCCCTTATGGGGGTCGCCCGTCCATCCTGCGCCCCGAGAATGACGGCCGCTGCGAGCCGGAGAACTGCAAGCAGTTTCAGGCCGCCGAATGCAAGTTGTCCGGCAAGCTGATCTTCTATGTGCCTGGCATCTCCGGATCGGGCGCCATCGGCCTGCCGCTGACGAGCTTCTACGGCATGAATGGGATCCGCCAGCAACTGGAACTGATGCTGTTCGTGCGTGGCCGCATCGCCGGCCTGCAGGAAGGCTCCCGCCCGCTGTTCTGGGTCTCGAAGCGGCGTGAGGAGGTGTCTCGCCTGAATCTTGAGACGCAGAAGGCCGAAAAGACGGCCCACTGGATCGTCTGCATCGAAGCGGACATCGAGATGACCAAGCTGATGGAGCCGGCGACCACGATGGCGCTGACCGCCCCTGCGGCGATTGCGGCGCTCGAAGGGCACGCACTGCCGCCGGATGAGCCTGGCGACGAGGATTCCACCACCACAGAGCCAACTACCGGCATGACCCTCGGGGATGTGCGCGACGCCGTGCGCGCGAAGGTTGGAGGGTTCGGCCTGAACCTGCGGGAGGAATTCACCCCCTACGCCCTTTCCAAGTTCGGCGCCGGCTGGTCATCCGACTTTGCCGTGCTGTCACGCGTCCTCGATGAACTCGATTCCGTCGAAGACGTGGCTGGGTACGTGGCCAAAGTAAAAGGAGCGGACTTCTGATGGGCCGCCGAGCATCTGACCTGACCGGCGCTCGCTTCGGGGATCTGGTTGTAGTTTCGCGGGAAGCAAGCGCGGGTAAAAGCGTGGCCTGGTCGTGCCTCTGTGATTGCGGAAGGGCCACGTCCGTCTACGGCCAGAATCTTCGCACCGGATCAGTCCGCTCGTGCGGATGCAATGCGCATCCAGCAAAGCACGGGGCGAGCGGCACCCGCATCTACCAAACATGGGCGTCCATGTTCGCGCGATGCAATTCGCCGTCATATCACGCCCGTCGCGCCTATGCCGGCAAAGGGATTTTCGTTTGCGTCGAATGGCACGACTTTCCTGCCTTCCAGGTCTGGGCTGAGTCCAATGGCTATCGAGACGATCTCACGATCGACCGAATCGATAACTCAAAACCGTACGAGCCGGAAAACTGCCGATTCGTCACAGCGGCTGAGCAGCAGCGCAACAAGACAAACCATCGCCTGCTGACCCACGCCGGCAGGACCCTCACGCTCACGGAGTGGGCAGAAGAGACACGGATGGCGAAGAACGTCCTGCACAACCGCCTTTCTCGCGGCTGGACCATTGAGCGGGCCATAACCACACCAGTACGAGGTCCACTATGAACATCAAGGTTTTCCACGCATCTGATCTCCACTACTGCGAGAAGCACCTGAAATGGGTGGATCAGGCATTTGGGTTCGCATGCGATGAAGCGATCGCGCGGCATGCCGAAGTCGCAATTCTTTCCGGCGATAGTTTCGATGCCTCAGTCAATCTGCACGAACCAGCGGTCACGGCATTCTTTTCTCGCATCCGTCGCCTGGCCGATCACATGCCGGTCTGTGTGTTGCAGGGCACCCAAAGCCATGACCGCCCTGGCTCACTGACGCCGCTTCGATTTCTCGGAGGTAAGTTTCCGATTCTCGTGGCGGATCGGATCTCGCAAGCCGCGTGGAATGGTGGGAAGTGGATACAGTCCGAGGGCTGGGCGTTTGACGAAGCGCCGGCGGGGTCGCGAATCCTGCTGAGCCTCCTACCTTCCGTCAATAAGGGCGCGGTTGCTGCAAGCGTCGGTGCGGACAACGCCAGTGAGCAGGTGGGGGAACTGATCCTTTCACTGTGCAAAGGGTGGGCGGGGGGGAATCTGGCAGCGCGCGCGGCCGAAATCCCGACGGCCATCGTTACGCACGGCACCGTGAACGGCAGCGTCACCGAGTGCGCCAGCGCCTTGGTGTCCATGGATCACGAATTCACGTCCGGGACGCTGTTCGCCGGGGAAACCAGCGCTGTCCTGATCGGGCACATCCACGCGGCACAAGAGTTTCGCAACTGCGATCGTGTCATCGCATACCCCGGCTCTATCACGAAGCTGATTTACGGCCACCGCGGAAAGTCCGGGTTCCTCATGTGGGATGTGCGGCACGACGGCGCCTCGTACACCTTCCACGACACCCCCTGTCGCGATCTCGTCGAAATCGATTTCACCGGCGCACCGGACATGAACACGTTGGCTCGAGCAGCCGCGAGTTGTGATGGCCAGTACATCCGGCTGCGTTTCTCAATCGACGAGGGGCACCGCGCCTCAGTCGACAAGCGCGCGATTCTCGAAATGTTCGGCGCCGCCGCCGACGTGAAGATTGAGGCGCGCATCAACCCCATCCAGCGCCAGCGCAGCGCCGGCATCGTCCAGGCCACATCCGTTGCCGAGCGCCTGGCGGCGTGGTGCGACTACACCAACACCGATCCCGCGCCCCTACTCGAGCGGCTGGCCCAGCTCGAAGCCGTGCACGTGGACGACATCACCAAGGAGATCGCAGCGTGACACCCCTACAACTGACCCTGAAGGGTTTCATCGGCATTCGGTCCGGCCTGAATCGTGAGGAGGTGACGATCGACTTTGACGCGCTCGCTGGCGACGCGCAGCTCGTCGCGATCGTCGGCCACAACGGCGCCGGCAAGTCGACCATCCTCGACAACGTCCACCCGTTCCGCGTGATGCCGTCCCGCGCTGGCGGTTACGGTCCCACGTCATTTTCCTACTACGACCAGACCTATGGCACCGAGGCGAAGAAGGAACTGACGTGGGACCACGATGGCGCGTGCTACCGCTCGATCATCCTGATCAAGAACAGCGGCAAGACGCGCAAGCAGGAGTGTTACCTGCAGAAACTCACCAGCACCGGCCAATGGGCCGCGGCGACGCTCGCCGACGGGACGCCTTGCGACGGCAAGACGGAGGCGTATGACCGGGCCATCGAGGAGATCCTTGGGACGCCTGAGATGTTTTTCACGGCGGCGTTCGCCTGTCAGGGTCGCCGCACGCTCGCCGACTATCCGAATGGCGACATCAAGGCGCTGATGTCCGACCTGCTGGGACTGGAGCGCTACCAGAACCTCTCAACCCAGGCACGCGAAGTGGTGAAGGCGCTGACGAATCGCAAGGCGGCGATGTCCGACCGCGTCGCCCACATGCCTGTCCTGCGCGCCAGGCTCGACACCGAGCGCAATGCCGCCGCGGACGAACGCGTGGAGATTGCATCGCTCGAAATCGCGCGCGACGCAGCCACGACAGCCCAGCGGGAAGCGGCTCGTCGACTGGCAGAGGCCCAGTCCGCGCACGCCGAATCCGCTCAGACCGAGCGGCGCCGGGACACGCTGAAGGCACAGCTGCGCACCGCTGAGGAGCGCGAGCAGGCCGACATGGAGAGTGCGCGCAGCTCAAGCGAGGCCGGGCAGAACGGCGTGCGGCAAGCAATCAGTCTGGCGAAGCGGTCCGTCGACCGGGCGGCGCTGGATCTTGCCGAGGCCAATCGGGCGCTCGCTGATGCGCGCCACATTATCGGGCAACGCGACAGCATCGAGGCAGCGGCTCAGCGGCTCAGCGTGATCGATGCGGAGATCGCGGCAGCGCGCGAAGCGGTCACGACCGCCGAGCAGGGCGCGAAAGAGTACCAGGAGGCACGGAACGCTCAGACGCTTGCCGAGAGTGAGTTGCAGTCGATTCAGCGCGAAGGGCACGCCATCAAGGACGCGTGCCAGTCCCTGCGCGACCGCGCCGGCCTGATTGACGACGTTCCCTGCAAGGGCACGGACCTGCAGGGCCGCTGCAAGCTGCTGGCGGAGGCGAACACCGCCGCCACGACGTTGCCCGCCAAGGAGGAGGAATTGGAGGCGAAACGCGCGGAGCGGACCGCCGCCGCAGAGCGCATTGAATCTGCCGCGGCACGTGTCGCCGAGACAATTGACGCGGTCGCCCTGTTGATTAAAGCCCGAGCGGCGGCGCACGAACTGGAGGACGAGGCGCGCCGCCTGACGGCGGTGGCTGCCGCCAAGGCGAGCCTTGATGAGGCCGTGGCGACTGAGGCGGCACTGGCGCGCAACGTGGACGCGTGTCACGTGCTCCACCGCGATGCGCTGGTACAGGTGGATTCGCTGGAGGCCGATCTGTCGATGCGCGCCGACGCTCTGAAGGACCAGTTGGGCGACATCGCCGCGCGCGCCCTAGCCGAGAAGCAGACCATCCAGACCGAGATCGACGCCCTTCCACCAACCAATACCGAGCAGTTGCTTCAGGCCGAAGAGACGCACCGCACGGCCGAGGCCGCAGTCCTGAACCGGCAGTCGGCGCTCGAAATGCGGCGGCAGTCGGTGGCCCGTCACGACGCGAGCGCCATCGCGACTCAGTCTGAGATCGAAGCCCTCGCCGACGACGTGCGCCGCGCCGAGCGGTTGGACGTGGAGATCGCGCACTACACGGTGCTGTCGAAGGCGCTGGGGCGAGACGGCATCGTCGCGCTCTGCATCGACGACGCCGGCCCGACGCTCGCATCCATCGCCAACGACCTGTTGACGGCCTGCTACGGCCCGCGCTTCACGGTCGCCATTCAGACGCAGGAGGAGACCGCGTCCGGCACGGTCAAGGAGACCTTCGATATCCGCGTGTTCGACGCCGAGCGCGACGACGTGAAAAGCGTCAGCGCCGTGTCTGGCGGCGAACGCATCTGGATCAACGAGGCCATGACGCGCGCCATCGCCCTGTATCAGGCGCAGTCGTCCGGCCGGTCCTACGGCTGCCTCTTCAGCGACGAGAGCGACGGCGCCCTCGACCCGCAGAAGAAGCGCCAGTTCGTCGACATGAAACGAAAGGTGCTGGAGCTGGGCGGATACCGCCGCGAGTTTTTCATCAGCCACACGCCGGCGATCGTCGAAATCGCCGACGCCGTCATCGACCTCTCCACCCTCAAAGCGGCCTGACCGCGGGAGTCCCATGAAAACCTATTGCGCCATAGACACCGAAACCACCGGGCTCGAACGCGGCTCGCGCATCGTGCAGATCGCCGCGTTTGCGTTCCTTGAAACCGGCGAGATGGTGAAAGCCTACTCCACCAACGTCGACCCGGAGATGCCGATTCCGCGGGATGCCACGGCAATTCACGGGCTGACGGACGCCGACGTGCGCAACGCACCGAAGATTGCGCCGGCACTCGATCAGGTGTTCGCGTCAATTCCGGACGGCGCAGAGCTGGTAATGCACAACGCGTCATTCGACTGCGGAATTATCGCTTGGGAGGCGGCGCGCGCCCGGCTTCCGGTAGCTCCATATCGCGTCATCGACACGCTCGGCATGGCGCGCGCACTGAAGCTGACGAAGAAGAACGACTTGGATTCCCTCGTCAGCCACCATCGCATCCTGCGCTTTGGCCAGGCGCATACCGCCGTGTCCGATGCCCACGCGTGCGGCATGTACTTCATGTTCGCCAGGAAGCACATGGAGCCCGCTGTCATCCCGTTCCAAGATACCGGCTACGACTTCGGCTACACGGAGGATTTCCCGCTGCCGCTGGCGAACCTGCCGGATCTGGTGCGCGCCGGCGGCAGCATGACCTTCCGCTACGAGGACTCGAACGGAGCCGCCACTGAGCGAACGCTGACGCCGTATGGCTGGTACACGCTCGGCGAAACACTCTATTTCACCGGGCTCTGTCATTTACGCAAGGAGCGCCGGACCTTCCGCGCCGACCGCGTGCAGGCAGTCCTCGCCACGGCGGAGGCTGCGTAATGGCATCGCTGAATAACTGCACATTTATCGGAAATTTAGGCACCGATCCCGACATCAGGTACACGCCCGGCGGCACTGCCGTCGCCAATTTCAGAATCGCATGCACCGAGAAGTGGAAGGACCGCGAAACCGGCGATCTGAAAGAGGAGACCGAATGGGTCCGCATTACCGCGTGGTCGCGACTCGGCGAGATCGCCGGCGAATACCTCAAGAAGGGCTCGCAGGTCTACATCGCCGGCCGCATGAAGACCCGCAAGTACACCGACAAGGAAGGCGTTGAGCGTTTCAGGACGGAGATCATCGCGACCGAGATGAAGATGCTCGGCACGCGCGAGGGCGGCGGCTATCGACCGAAGGACGAGGATGCACCGCCCGAAGCGCGGCGCGGCCAGGCGCCCAACCCGGCGGTCCGCAATCCGCCGCCGCATAGCGACATGCCGGCAGACGATTTTGACGACGACATCCCTTTTGATTAAGAGGCGCATGCCCCTCGCTAAAAACATGCACCAGCAATAACCCAACCCGAGAGGGACCAAAGAAATGGAACAGACATTCTCAGCAAGCCAGTACCTCGGCGAGTTCGATGGGGGTGTGCTCGACGCGAAAGCCACACGCATCCTGTCGTCCACCGCGCTGGCGGTTCTGGATACGGGCAAGTCCGGCAAGGTCACGATCGAGATCGTGATGAAGCCCACCAAGGACTCGCGTAGCCAGATCAACACCCAGATCACCGCGAAGCAGTCGAAACCGACGAAGCGCGGCAAGTCCACGGAAGAGGACACCACCGGCGAACAGCAGTTCGTCAGCCCCAAGGGCGCGATCTCGTCCGTCCCGTGGAAGCAGGACGACCTTTTCAAGCCCAAAACCAAACAGGAGACCGACTCAAATGTTGACTAAGGAAGCACTCGAATTCATCCAGAGCCTGTCTGTCGCGTCGGCGAACCCAATCCTGCGATTTGATGGCGAACCTGGCGAAATCCCTCACGTGTTCTTGCCGCAAGGTGTTTCGGCGGAATCGCTGGAGCACCTTCAGGCTGCGCCCAGCCGGTTCCGCGGCGAGTTCACGACCCGCCGGATCTCGGATTTCGGCGCCTACGTGAAGGACAACGTCGGCGAGGACGCTTCGCTGGCGGCGGGCGATGTGCGCGTGTTCATCGACCCGGACGACATCAAGGCGGTGGCTTTTTTTGGCTTGGGCACGCAAGGCGCCCCCGGCTGGGGCTCGCACCGGGCGAATCTGGTACCGCAGACGATGGCTCCTTACGCCGCGCTGCTTCAGGGCGCGAATACCAACGAGAATCGCCGCTCCTTCTCCCAGCTCGATTTCATCGACTTCATCAGTGACTGGCAGCGGCATCTCCAGTTCTACGACGAGTCAGAAGCGCCGATCGATATTCCACTGGCCACCAAGCTGGTGCGCACCGTGACTGCCAAGTCCGAGTCCAAATCCGAGCAGTCCATCGGGAATTACAGCGAGCATCGCTCCGACATGGAAGCGATCGAAGTGAAGTCCAAGGAAGGCCTGTCGCTGCCGGCCGGATTCCACTTCGCGTGCACGCCTTATGAAGAATTGCCGGAACGCACTTTCAATTGCGTCCTGCGCTCTGTCGTCGACCAGAACCAGCGCGTGAAGCTGCTGTATCGGATCGTCGGGCTTGAGACGGCCAAGCTCGAGATCGCCGGCGAGTTCCTTGTGAAGGTGCGCGGCGAGCTGACTGGTCGCGGTCTCGCGCCGGTCGGCGAAGGCGCCCGGATCGGCAAGTTCAAGAGTTGAGGCAATGGGCGGCTGGCGCGACGGCGAGGTGTGACGGCACCGAACCCGGCGACCGGCGCGGATGCGCAAGGTATGCGGCACTCACGCGAGCGGTCAGCGCCTCCTACCCGCGACGATGCAACCGGACCGAGGGCGGCACACGCCCACGCCAGCCGCCCTCCATTGAAACTAGGAGATCGAGAGATGCACGAGATACACGACCACAAGGTAAACCCGGCGAACGAGGGGCTGAGGATTGCCGCCACCGACGAGCCAGGCCCCGGTGGCGCACACCACAGGTACGAGATCAGCGGCTTCGACTTGGGCGCCGTTCCGTCTTCCGCCGAGCCGGATGCGACCTACGACGACAACGCTTCGGGGGTCACGCTGTACTTCCAGAACGGCGCGATCAACGAGGTCGGCGTCAACGGCATCACCCACGAGGCCCTGATTGCCATCGTGCTCGACAGGCTACGCGCGTTTCAGGCCGGCCCGTACTCCTGCCGCGAGAACGCGCTGGCGATCACCGGGCTGGAGGATGCGCAGGACTGGCTCCACTGCCGAACGCTGGCGCGCATGAGCCGCGGCGTCGAAGGCACGATGAAGGTCTAGCGAGGTCTCCAATGGCTACCGGAATTCAATGGACGGACGAGACCTGGAACCCGGTGAGCGGCTGCTCGAAGGTGTCGCAGGGCTGCAAGCACTGTTACGCCGAGCGCGTCTTCCCGCGGCCGTACCCGGGTCGGAAGTTCATCGACGTGCGGACGCACGATGACAGGCTTCAGCAGCCGCTGCGCTGGCGGAAGCCGCGGCGCGTGTTCGTGAATTCGATGAGCGACCTGTTCCACGAGGACGTTCCGGACGCGTTCATCGATCAGGTGTTCGCAATCATGGCAATGGCCAAGCAACACACCTTTCAGGTTCTCACGAAACGCCCGGACCGAATGATCGAGTGGTTCAAGCGGGTCGAGGGCGGCGGCGCGGAAGGAGAGGACGCCGCGCTCGCAAAGCTGTACGGCGCAATGACCGAATGCGCCGCCCCGATGCCTGCGTGGGTCGAGGCAGATTTCGAGATTGGCGAGGGTTCTCTGATGGGCGACGCGTGGCCCCTCCCCAACGTCTGGATCGGCGTGTCCGTCGAGGACCAGGAGACCGCCGACGAGCGCATCCCGCTGCTGCTGCGGACACCGGCGGCCGTGCGGTTCATCAGTGCAGAGCCGCTGCTGGGGGCGATTGATCTGACGCGGATCCACCATGACACATGGCCGAGCGAGCCGAACCGCGATGGCGAGCAATACACGCTGTACATGAGCGCGTTCAGCGGGATCCGGCCAACCTCAATTCAAAGCTATGTCGAGAGCCCGACACTCGACTGGGTCATCGTCGGCGGCGAGAGCGGCCCCAAGGCGCGGCCCTGCGATGTTGAATGGATCGGCGGGATCGTCAACCAGTGCAAGGACGCCGGCGTGCCGGTGTTCGTGAAGCAGTTTGGAGCCCGTCCAATTGCCCAGTGCCGAGCATGCTCTACTCACCGCGCGCTATGTCGCCTGTTCGGCAGCGACGAGGGTGAGCACGGCCACGACGGCATCATTCCGATCTTCATGAAGGACCGCAAAGGCGGCGACCCCGCCGAGTGGCCGGCGGACCTGCGCGTGCGGGAGTTTCCGGCATGAACAAGCTCGACACAAAGGTCGAACTAATGATCCACGCGTACCTGGCGCACGTCGGGCCAGCGCCGTTCGACATGCGGCGCGCCATGCGAGCTGTGCTCGAAGCACTTCAAGCGGACGAGAAGGATGAAATCTGCCTGAGTGCGAATCAGGTTCAAGAGTTGGTTGCTTTGGCGAAGGACGGCGGGCCGGTATGGGACTGCGACATCACTCTCCGCGAATACGGCGAATTCCAAGACGAGGAAACTGGCGAGACATACCCAGCCGGCCTGTACGTGTTCCTGACGGAATACCCGGAGGAAGGATTCATTGACCGGCTGAATCTCTACGACGCCGAAGAAACCGCCGCGATCGAAGCCGTAATCGCCGCCGGATCGGCGAGCCGAGCACGGGAGGGGGAATCATGAACACGAAACCCGTAGTAATCGTCGCCGGGCTTGGCCGCTGCGGCATGACGCTTGTGATGAACATGCTTGCCACCGGCGGCATGGAATGCGCTGGATTCGCCCCTGACTACGAGGATGAGCGCGCCAGCATCGGGCCGCTCGGCGAGGAATGGTTCAGCTCCCTGGCCGGAATGGCCATGAAGCTGCACGATCCACACATCAACACACCGCCGCAGTCAACGCCGTCGGTCTCTATCTGGCTCGACCGGAACCCCAAGGAGCAAGCGCGTTCGCGGGCGAAGTTCACTCACCTGCTCGCCGGGATGCCGCTGCCTGACCGGGCGCACATGCTCCGCTGGAGGCGTGGGCTGGTAGCTGAGCGGATGGCAGCGCGCGAGTCGCTGCGCAAGTCTTCGCGCGTGATCCTCACGCTCAGTTTCGAAACGATTCTGATGAATCCCCGAAACGCGGCTTGGATGCTGGCCGAAGCCCTGAAGCAATGGACCCAATTGGACATTCACGCAATGTCCTTGGTGGTCGCCAGGCGAGGCCCCGAATGCAAACCCGATCTGTCGTTCGAGATCGGGCTGATGCGGCAATTCACATGAGCCGCATGTACGACGACTTGCGCGACGCGCTCGACGAGATCGAGCAGAGCGACGATTGGGCATATCGGTTCGTCACCGACATTCTCGAACGCCGCGAGAAAGACCCCGATTACAAACTCTCGCCGAAGCAGTTCAAGAAGCTTGACGAGATCCACCAGAAATACGTGAAAGGATGGAGATGAACGACATTTTCCCGCCCGGCCCCTTCTCGCTGATCTATTGCGACCCGCCGTGGTCGTTCCGCGACAAGGCGAACGCCGGGAAGCGAGGCGCCTCGCACAAGTACCCCTGCATGGACTGGCGCGACATCGCGCGCCTGCCGATCCCGAGCATCGCCGCGGATGACTGCATGCTGGCCATGTGGTGGGTCGACACGATGCCGAAAGAAGCCATCGCCATCGCGGAGATGTGGGGCTTCGAGCGCATCAAGATGACCGGCTTCACATGGGCGAAGGTCGGCGTGACTGGCTTGCCGGCGGTCGGCATGGGCCATTGGACACGCGGGAATTCCGAGAACTGCCTTTTCGCCTTCCGCGGCAAGCCGACACGCGAGGACGCGGGCGTTTCGCAGCTCATCATCGCGCCGGTGCGCGGGCATTCGCAGAAGCCACTGGAAGCGCGGGACCGACTGGTGCGCCTGCTCGGCGACATCCCGCGCATCGAACTGTTCTCGCGGGATCACTCTCCTGGCTGGGTCTCATGGGGGAACGAGCTGCCGACGGAAGAGGAGCAGGCGCCATGCACGACATGAAAGCCGAGGCCGCGGCCTTCGAGGAAGCAATCCGCGCGCGGTTCCCCAAAACGATCATGAGCCGAGTCCCCGCGATTCTCACGCTCGACCTGAACGACACGCCGGTTTACTCGGACCCGGTCATCGAATCAGCGTGGATTGGCTGGCGGCTCGCGAAGGAACTGCCGCTGTGAGCCGCCGCATCTACCGCCGGAACGTGATGGAGCGAACGATCCGCAAGCAGCGGCGGCTGCTGAGCCACTACGTGACGTTCGAGGCGCGGGTAATCGTCATCAGTGATGACGGTCAATAGCACCTGCCCGGACGCGCCGGACAAGCGGCACGTCTGGAGCGAGTGGGACAGGAACTGGCATCAGTGCCACTGGTGTCAGGTCTTGGTGCGGGATCCCTTTACGGAGACCCCGCTGACAACGAAGCGGGAGGTGATTGCGATGGCGAAAGAAACGCAGGAGAGCATTTCCGAATGGGCTCAGGCCGTATTCGGCGATGCGGGGAGCGATGCGCGCGTAGCGACGCGTGCGAACGAGGAGATGGCGGAACTGCTGCGAGCGGTCACCTCAGACGCACCGATCGAAAAGGTTATCGAGGAGGCCGCTGACGTGGTGATCGTCCTCTATCGGTTGGCGAATCGAAATGGATTCGACTTGCACGAAGCCATCAACCAGAAGATGGAGATCAACCGCGCCCGGGAGTGGAAGAAGGACGGCACCGGCCACGGGTATCACATCCGGGTCGGCAAGGCCGGGGGCGAGTCGTGAGCGACATCACAGGCCGCAGCCTGCCGTTCAAGATGAAGATGCAGATTCGACAGATCGCGCTACCTCGATTCGCAGCGCTGAATAGACGGCGGAAGAAGAACTCGCACTTCATTCAGCTGCAGATGAAGAACCGGATGCTGCACGGCCTTGAGCTGCGGCTCGCCGCCGAGAGCGCACGGGCTGACGCAAGTGAAGCGGTGATGGCCAGAACCGCCCAGAGAGTTGCGCTAATGCTTGAGATTGCAGACACCATGCAGGCCGACCTTGACGCCGAGCGCGCGCGGGTTGAGCGAGCGGAAGCAGCGTTGCGCGAGATGGGCAAGCACCCCGAAGAATGCAACGACGAGTCAGGCGCGTGCGTGTCGCACCTTGCATACGAGGACTGTAAGGCTGAACTGGAGGCCCTGAAGTCCCGCCTCGGAATCGCCGGCTACTACAAGCCCGAGAGATACCGCCACTACAAAGGCGACATCTACACGTACATCACCGATGCGACGCTGGAGTGGTGCCCGGACGACGAGAACGCGCACGTCATCATCTACATCGGCGAGGACGGCCGACGCTGGGTCCGTCCCCGCAACGAGTTTTTCGGCTTGCTGCCAGACGGCAGGCCACGATTCACGAAAATTGAGGAGCCGTCGGAATGAGCCATTCACCCACCCTCGCCGCCGGCATCGGCATCAACGTCGCGACGCTGCTGGAGACGCGGCTACTCGTCCAGGCGTCCAGCGGCGGCGGCAAGAGCTGGGCACTCCGCCGACTCCTCGAGCAGACCGCGAACCACGTGCAGCACCTCATCATCGACCCAGAAGGCGAGTTCGCGACGCTGCGGGAAAAGTTCGATTACATCGTGGCCGCGGCGCACGGCGGGGACGCGCTCGCGCACCCGCGCACAGCCAGCCTCCTCGCCCGCCGGCTGCTGGAAACCGGCGTCAGCGCCGTCATCGACATCTACGATCTGAAGGCCCCCGAACGCCAGACTTTCGTCCGCCTGTTCTGCGAGGCGATGGTGAACGCGCCCAAGGCACTGTGGCGCCCTGCGCTGCTGGTCATCGACGAGGCGCACGTATTCTGCTCCGAAGGCAGCCGAAGCGAGTCCGCGGCCGCCGTCATCGACGTGGTCACCCGCGGCCGGAAGCGAGGATTCGGCACCGTGCTGGCCACGCAGCGCCTATCGAAGCTGCACAAGGACGCCGCGGCCGAGATGCTGAACAAGCTGGTCGGTCGCACCGGGCTGGACATCGACGTGAAGCGCGCCGCCGACGAGCTGGGCATGACCGCGCGCGACGCGATGGACGCGCTTCGCAGGCTCCAGCCTGGCGAATTCTTCGCGTTCGGCCCGGCACTCGCGCCGACACCCACGAAGGTGGCGGTCGGCGCCGTGAGCACAACGCACCCGAAGGCTGGACAGCGCATGCTGAGCGCGCCGCCGGCGCCGTCCGAGAAGATCCGCGCAGCACTGAAGGAACTGGCGGACCTGCCGGCGGCCGCCGAGGAGGAGGCCAGGACGGTCGACGACCTGTGCAGACAAGTCGTCGATCTGAAGCGAAAACTTTCGGCAGCCGAGAAACGCCCACTGGCCGACGAGTTGGCTCTGCGAAGCGCTCGGACCGAGGCCGCGGACCTTCGCGCGCGTATCGACTCGCTGTATGCCGCGCTGTCGTCGGTTCAACAGACGGCCGCGTCCGCGCTCGCGCTGACGCCGGTGCGAACCACCCCCGCAGAGCAATGGCCGCAGCCCGTCATCCAGGCTGCGGCGCAGACGAAGCAGGCACCGATGCCGCTCAATCGGATCCCTACACTGAAGGAGATTTCAGGCGAAGCGGTCACCGGCGCGAAGAAGCGCATCCTCGACGCGCTCGCGCAGCTGGAAGTGTTCGGGTTGGCAACGCCAGACCGGCGAACCGTCGCGGCGCATGCGCGCATGAGTCCGCAGGGCGGACACACCACGAACACGAT
>LNFM01007307.1_pt1 | contig 17416 bp, 19 predicted proteins | sample 596031 | NCBI WGS metagenome assembly LNFM01 (sample SAMN04254537, study PRJNA301005) | activated carbon metagenome | isolation source: dual media filters at the Ann Arbor, Michigan drinking water treatment plant | place: USA: Ann Arbor | reverse complement strand
CGATCACCGACGACAGACGGTCGCCGAGGAAGACGTTGAGCCGTTCGTCGATGAAGTCGTAGCTGGGCTCGAAGACGCGAAAGCTCATCGTCGGGCTCCTCAGAAGGCCCGCTCATAGGCGCGCATCCGCGCCTCCCGGCGTGCTTCGGCCAGACCCCGGCGCGCCGCCGCGCACTCGTCGGCCTCGCGCCCGGCGTCGCAGGCCGCCACGATCGCTTCGGCCGCTTCGGGATCGGCGGCGAAGTCTTCGGCGGTCCAGTCGGCCGCCCCGCAGCCGACGAGGCCGAGAGCGACGAGCAGGGCGGACCGTCTCACCGGAACGCTCTTTCGTAGACGTCCATGCGGGCCGCCCGAGCGGCCTCGGCCCGCTCCCGGGCGCGCTGCTCTTCCAGACGCGCCTCGGCCGCCTGGGTCAGGGCGAGGCCCTGCAGCCGAACCTGTTCGTTCTGGATCAGGGCCTGTTCGGCCGCGAGACGGGCCTCCAGATCCATGACGGCGCGGGCGTTGGGCGCCGTGTCGAGGGCGGAGCGGAGCGTCTCCAGTCCCTGCAGGCGGCGGTCCGCGGCGTCGCCCACCGCCTCGCCGATGGCGAGGTCCCGCGCGGTCCGGGCGCCGGCGCGTTCGAGGCTGTCGCGATAGTAGCTCTCCGCCGACCCCGGATCGCCCGCGGGGGGCGCGTAGAGCCGGGTGTCGCGGCGGATGGCGTCGGCGCGGTCCGCCAGATCACCGAGCGCGGACAGATCGCCGTTCGCCGCCGCCCGCAGCGCGCGCATGTCCGGCAGGGGGTTGCGCACCGTCGGCAGGCCGAGCTCGCCGGCCAGGGCGTTGACCCCCGACAGATCGTTCAGGCTGTCGAAGAGCTGCTGGCCCTGCTCGATCTGGGTCTGCAGCGCTCTCAGCTGGTCCAGGGTGGTGCGGGCCTCCTCGACCATCTGGGCCAGGGCCCGGGGGTCGTGGACGATCTGCTGCGCCTGGACGGCCGGCGCGCAGGCGAAAACGAGTGCGGCGGCCGCCGCGGCGAAGGGGATGCGGGCTCTCACAGGAACCTCCTCTGGTCATGGAAGGGATCGCGCCAGCGCGCGTAGTCGTCGCCGACGTCGGCGCGGAGGCGGTCGAGCAGGGCGGTGGTTTCGGTGCGGCCGGACAGGACCGACAGGGCGTCGTCCATGCCGCTCAGGTCCAGTTCCACGACCACGCTGTCGTGGCCCTGCTTGACCAGGAAACGGTGCGACTCCGGGGTCAGGACCTCGCGCACCAGCCGGAACTCCTCCTGGGTGAGGCCGAAGCCGTCGATGTAGTCGCGCGCCTGGCCGTGGGCGTTGGGCAGGAAGATCTTGGTCGCGCACTGTTCGAGGATGGCGTGGGCGATCGGGGACCGCAGGGCGTCGGCGGGGGACTGGGTGCCGAACACCATCAGGGCGTTCTGCTTGCGCCAGGTCTTGAGCCCGTCCTGGGCCAGTTCCGTGAAGGCCGGGTCGCCAAGCACCTTCCAGAACTCGTCGATGTCGAGGACGAGGCGACGACCGTCGACTCGCTCGGCAATGCGGTGGAACAGGTACAACATCGCTGGCGTCCGGACCTCGTCGTGGTCGAGCACCTGGGTGATGTCGAAGCCGGCGAAGCGCGCCTCCAGGCTGAGGGCGTCCTCGTCATTGTCGAGGACCCAGCCGAGGGGACCGCCTCTTTGCCAACGCTCCAGCCGCGCGCCCACGCCGCCGGCGTCGCCCTGACCGAGCAGGCTGCGCAGGGCGGCGATGGATCGCCGCTCGCGCGGCAAGGCCTCCAGCGCGGCCACGCCCTGATCGATGGCGCGGGCCTGGGGGACCGTCAGGGTCTCGTCGGGGCGGGCGACGAGGGTCCGAACCAGGCGGACCAGGAAGGCGCGGTTGGCGGGACTGGGGGCGAGCGCCTTGAACGGGGCGAAGCCGGTCGGTTCGCCGTTGCGCAGGGCGAGATAGGTTCCGCCGCAGGCGCGGACGAAGATCTCGGCGCCCCGGTCCTTGTCGATGAACAGCTGCTGGGCGTCGAACCGCTCCAGTTGGGCCAGCATGAAGTTCTGGACCACGGTCTTGCCGGAGCCGGACGGCCCGCAGATGAAGGTGTGGCCCAGGTCGCCGACGTGGAAGTTGAACCAGAAGGGCGAGCCCGCCGTGGTGCGCAGCACGGTGACGGCCTCGCCCCAGTGGTTGCCGCGGGCCTTGCCCACCGGATGGGCGTGGAACGGCGCCAGCGCCGCGAAATTGCGCGAGGTGATCGCCGCCGGCCGGGTGCGGCGCGCGAAGGCGCCGGGAAACTGGGACCAGAAGGCCGCTTCCAGGCCGAGGTCCTCGCGCGCGACGACGAGGCCGGAGTCGGCGAGGATGGCGCGGGCCTTGGACAGGTGTTGGGCCAGCGCTGCCGGCGTGTCGCCATGAACCAGGATCGAGGCCTGGTGCTCGCCGATGACGAAGCGGTTGCTGACGAGGTCGTCGAGCGCGTCCGACAGGCCGGTGATCTGCGAGGCCGCGCGGTCGCGCGCGGAGACCATCTGGTTCTGCTTGCGCTCCATCACGGCGCGCGCCGAGGCCTTGGACAGAAAGGCGAAGGACTGGCTGATGACGAAGCCGAACCGGACGCTCAGCAGTTCGTCCCACAGTCCCGGCCGGGTCGTGGCCGGGTATTCCTTCACGGCCAGGACGCCGGCGTAACGGGCCTCGGCGGCGTCCCGCAGCTCGAGGATCTCGCGGCCGAAGATGGCGCGCACCGTGTAGACGGCCGAGCCGAGGTGGCCGAACACGATCGGGACCGGCGACCGGCGCCCGGTCAGGACCAGCCGCATGACCTCCATCGGCTCGGAGAACCACAGGCCGCCGCGTTCATGGAGGCCGAGCCGGCGCGGCGCATAGCGCCCGAGATACTGGACCAGGTCGCGCCCGGCCTCCTCGATACGCTGGAGATGGGCGAGCTCGACCTCGGCGTCGTTGCGGCGCGCCGCCTTCAGCCGTTTGGCGAGCGCCGCGGCGCGGTCGCCGGCGTCCCGGCCGGGATGCAGGACGAGGGTGACGAACAGCTCATTGATCCAGAGCCGCCGTCCCGCGACACGGTCGTCGTATTGTGCGCCGAGCTCCCCGGCGAAGGCCGAGCGAAAGCCGGTGGACCGCTCCAGCTCGACCGGCCGCCGCACCACATGGTGCCAGACCGCCAGACGGTCGTCGGCGAGATTGCGCCAGGCCTGGTTGAGCTTGACGTGCCAGTCGTTGAGGTCCCGCGCGTCGGCGGTCTCGAAGCTGGCCCCGTCGATCTGGAACACCATCATCAGGGCGCCGCTGTCGAGCGCGACCACCTGGTCGGAGACGTGCCGGGCGTAGGGCAGGTGCGGCCGGGCGTCGGCCTCGCGCCGCAGCCGGGCCGGAGGAACGCCGCCCTCAGCCACGGGACAGCTCCGCCGGACGATAGCGGCGCACGAGGGGGAGGGGCGTCGCCGAGCTTCCGCCCCAGAGCGCCGTGTTGCGCGACCGGCCCTTGGTGTCGACATAGACGAAGAGGAGCCGGAAGGCGTTGTGGTCGGCCCGGCAGATCGCCCGGAACACCAGGTGCAGGGCCGGGGCCACGAGCAGATAGAGCAGGCTGCCGCCGACGAGGAAGACCACGCCGGACACGATGACGTTGACCCCCATCGCCTCCATCGGCACGCCCAGGATCATCGCCGGGCGGGTGCAGGCCAGGAACAGCGGATCCTCGGTCAGGCGCTCGTCAGCCATGAGGCCCTCCGGTGGAGGCGCGCGACAGGGCCAGGCCGATGGCGAGCCCCGAGGCGAGGCCGGCGAGGATCTGGGCGAAGCGCTTGGGCGAGATCAGCTTCAGACCGAGCATCAGGCACAGGGCGAGGACGGCCGATCCCGACCCGATCCACAGCCAGGGCGTGGCGGCGATCATCAGGCGCCGCCCGTGATCAGGTTGACGATCTCGGCCGCGCCGAAGACCACCACGATGCCCAGGACCACGATGGCCGCGCGCCGCAGGTCGAACAGGCCGAACATCCACAGAATGCCGACGACCACGACGGCGAGCACCGCCAGAAGCCGGGCGGTGTTGCCGGTCAGCATGTCGACGACGTTCTGGAGCAGGCCTTCGACGTTGGCCGAGGCGAAGGCGGGCTGGACGAGGATGAGGGTCGCCGCGAGGGCGATCGTCCCCGTCGCGCACAGTCGGCGCACGGGCGTGGTGCGGGCGGTCATTCCAGAATTCTCCAGCTGGTGTCGGAAGGTGCGAAGGCCAGCACGGCGCTGAACCGCGCCTGCGCGAAGACGTCCCAGGACGCCGGCGCCGGCGGGGGTGCCGCCGGGGCTGGACGGGCGGCCGCGCCGATGATCCGGGACGACCGGAGCGCACCGGGCGCGGCGAGGCCGAGTCTCGCGGCTGCCTGCTCGACGCGCGCCACATAGCCGTTGCGGAACCCCCGCTCCGGATGTCCGGTGTTATAGCGCGACAAGGCGACGCGGAGCGCCGCCTGGGGGTCCGCGCCCTCGGCCGGCCGATAGCCCGTCCTCAGAACCACGCCGGCGGCTGCGAGGTTGCGGCACGGGTCGAACGCCGCCTCCACCGACAGGCCGAGCCAGTCCAGATTGTCGCTGTTGATCTGGGCGACGCCCAGGTCGAGGTTGGCGCCGCGCGCCAGCAGGGCGCGAGCGACGCGCGCCGCCTCGTCTGCGTCGCGGGGCGGCCGGGCGGGGCGGGGGCCGCGGTTGACCCCGATCGCGATGGGATTGAACCGGCTCTCGGCATAGGCGACGGCGGCCAGGGTCTCGGGCGCCACCTGTGGGGCGCAGGTCTGCGACAGGGCGAGGACGAGGGCGAGATCGAGCATGGGCGGCTCCGTGGCGTCGACTCACCTCACCCCATCGCCCAGGCCTCTGCGACCCGCGGACCTCCCGTGGGAGGTCTACGGTAGGAAGGAAGAGGGTTCGCGGTGTCGCTGCGAGGCGGCGAGACGGGCTACGGCCTGGATCCGGGTCCGCACCCCGAGGGCCCGGCAGACGCCCATCAGATGTTCGTCGACGGTGCGCGACGACAGGCCGAGACGGTCCGCGATCGCCGCGGAACACAAGCCCCGGGCCGCCAGAACGAGGCACTGGCGCTGGCGATCGGACAGGCGATCGAGACCGGAATCCGGATCCCGTGAAGCCGGCGAGGAGAGGGCGGCGGGCATCCCGCCATATGGGCGCAAGAGTTGCCGGCGGCGCCAGTCCGTAGCCTGGCGGCGTGAGAGCTACGGTGTGTCGTTCCCGGTCCCGCTGTCGTCGCCGACCGGCGAAATGAGCCGGCGCCGACGCTCCTCCAGCCAGGCGTCGGCGGCGCTTTCCCTCCGCACCGATTGCGCCGCGAGGTCCTTCAGCGCCTTGGTGAAGGTGTTGATGATAGTGAGCGACTCGAGCTCTGCGATGGAGTCGCCGGCCTCCTCGTCGAACTCCTGCAGCACGACCGCGAGAATCGTCGCCAGCTTGTTGTCCGCGCACCGCAAGGCGAAGGCGGGCGATCCCAGGGCGAGGGCGGCCAGAATGGCGTGCGGGTCGCTGTCGGTGACCTCGGCGAAGCGGTGGATACGCTCGATGTTGATGCGCCCGCCGCCGGCCTCGAAATGTTCGTATGAGCGCAGCGCCATGTTCATCGACTTTGCGACATCGGCGGCGCGCAGCCGCCGATGGGCCCGGATCAGGCGGAGGGCGGTGGAGAGGGTCTCGCTCTGGGACTGACGGTCGGCGCTCTCCATGACGTCGCTCAAACTCCGCTTCACAGGATCGCGCCCGGCGCGTTTCTTACCCCTACTGGTTGAAAAATGAAGCAACCGTGCATCAAATGGAAGGTCGGAAACAAACGGGTGCAGAAACCTTGCGGACTCGCGCAAAATATCTGCGGACGGGGCGCGAGTTCTTTGCGAATCGCCGCGATTACAATAGTCCCGAAGTAGCCGGTCCGGCCTTGCGGGGGCTCGGGCCGTGGCGCGCCCCAAGCGCGGCGGGGCCATGGTGAAGGCGCGGGATCCCTATCATGAGGCGCTGACGGCGCTGGCGGCGTTCGCCGGCTCGGGGCGCTTCGGTTGGGGCGAGCCGCTCGTCGCGACCAGCCTGGCCGAGGAACTCGGCCTCAGCCCGACTCCCGTTCGCGAGGCGCTGGCGCGGTTGTCCGGCGAGGGGCTGATCGAACACCGGCCGGGCCGGGGCTACTATGCGCCCAGCCCAGGCCCGGACGACATCATCGATCTGTACGAAATGCACCGCAGGCTTGTGCATTGGGCGCTCGATCTGCTGGCGGCCGACGAGGTTCGGGTCGCATTCGGTCCTCTCGACGGGTCATCCGCCGAGGGACTCTTCATCGGGATCGCACGGGCGCCGGGCCGCGCGTTCCTCGCCCGGGCCCATTGGCGCACAACCCTGCAACTCCGACCCGTCCGGGCGATCGAGGCGCGCGTGGCGCCCGAGGAGTCGGGCTGGACCACGCGCGTGCTTCCGATCGTCGCGGCAGGACCGACCGACGCGGTTCGCCAGGAAGTCGATGCCTATCACCGCGACCGAAGCGCGGTGGCGCCAGCCGTCGTGGCGGCCATGCGGCAGTCGATGCAAAGTATAGATCAAATATAGTTTGAAAATAGAATCGCTTCGGCGCTGCCTCATCATGCGGGGCGTTTGGCCCCGCTTCCAGGAGGCTATGTTATGAAGACCAAGACCGCACCGGCCCTGATCGGGCTCGGCTCCGCCCGGGCCGCGACCCGCGCCGACCTCTCGGGCGAGAAGATGGAGCTCAACCCCGTCTTCCACTACACCGAGGACGGCGCGCGCGCGTTCAACCTCGGTCCGGCGGCCGAGCAGACCCGCGCCGGCGAGCCCTTCGGCGTTCGCGAACTGATCCCGGTCGACTATTGGACCATCTGAGCCAGATGGTTCGGCGCGGGAGCGACGACGGCGTCGCCGCTCCCTCGCACCGGCTCTTCCTGCGCCCCGGGGTGCACGCTGCCGCGGTCGGGCCGGACGCCGTCCTTCTTGATGTCATCGGAGACGCCTACCACTGCCTCCCGGACGGCGCGCGACTTTGCGGCGCACTGGTGACCGAGGGAGCCCAGCCGGACGAGCCGCGCCTCATAGCCTTGGCCGAAAGCAGTCTTCTGACCCGGATTCCTCCAACCCTGCCGAGGCGTCGGCCGCCGCCTCGCCCGACGCGTTCCATCATCCATGACCGGCGGCCGGCCTGTGCGGTTCGCGACGTGATCCCCGCGCTGTCGGCGCTTGCCGGCGTGAAACGGGCGCGGCGCGGCGGGGGTCTGGCTCCATACCTTCGTCTCGACCGCCGTCCGGCGAGAGGAGATGCGCTCGACGCGATCGAGGCCGGTCGACGGTTCTGGACGCTGCTGCCCTATCTTCCGATCGAAGGCGAATGCCTGCTGCGATCCGCCCTGCTCATGCGCTTCCTGAGAGCCGGCGGCCTTGACGCCGACTGGGTGTTCGGCGTCCGACTGCATCCCTTCGCTGCCCACTGCTGGGTCCAGGTCGATGAGGTCTGCCTCAACGATGATGTCGAGCGGCTCTCGGCCTATGCGCCCATCATGGTGGTTTGATGGACAGCGTCGCGGGATATCTCGTGGTGTCCGGCGAGACGCGCGCGCTCGACCCGGTTCTGGAAAGTGTCCTGGAAGGCCTGGTTCGCGACGGCTGGACCATTCGGCTCGACGTATCCGGCCTTCGGGTGCTGACCGCCCCGAACTTCCGGTGGCCCGTGGCCCAGGTCCATCGCCGCCACGTCCTTATCGGTGAATGGCGGGGCCTCGGCGCTCACCCCTCCAGCATGGCCGGACAGAATCTGGCGGGGCCGGCGTTCGGCGCTCGACTGATGTCTGAAGGTTGGGGCGCCTATCTGATGGTCTGGCGCGATGACGCCGGAGGCCTCAACGTCATCCGCGACCCCAGCGGCGCCATTGACGCCGTGTGGTGGCGTCGGGACGGGGTCACCCTCGTCGGCAATGTCTTGCCCGCTGCGATTGACCGCCTGTTGCCGGATGACCTGGCGATTGATTGGCCCCGTCTCGGCGAAATCCTGAAGACGCCGGCGCTGCTGACGGACCGGGCGCCGCTGTCCGGCGTGACGACCATCCGCGCCGGGCGATGGGTTGAGGCCTGGCCAGGGGGCCGGGACGAGGCGGTCTGGCGTCCCGCTGACTTCGCCCAACGGCGCGTCGACGAGAGCGAAAAAGCCTTGGTCGCTGTCGTCGACAGGGCGGTGGACGGGGTGATGCGGTCACGCCGGAAGGTCGTCGCGGAGCTCTCAGGCGGGCTGGACTCCGCGATCGTCGCAGGCGCGCTGAAGGCGACCGGCCATGCGGCCAAGGCGGACTTCGTGACCTACTACGGCGACGAGATCGAAGGCGATGAACGGGCCTATGCCGAAGCCGCCGCGCGCGAGAGCGGCCTGGACCTCGCCGCGGTGCGCAAACCCGTAGTGGCGCTGATTCCGGAGGATATCGAGCCACTTGGCCACGGCATCCGGCCGGGCCTGCAAGGCGTCGACGTCGCCTACGACCGGGAGGCGACCCGACGTCTCGCGGCGGTTGGCGCCGATGGACTGATCACCGGGCAAGGCGGCGACAGCGTCTTTTTCCACGCCCCGGATCCGAGGGTCGCGGCAGACCGAATGCGGCACATGGGACTGCGAGGGTTGAGCCCGGTTTATTTCGCCGCCGTCGGGCGATGGACGCGGCATTCTGCCTGGACGGTCGGCAGGCTGGCCCTGAGCAGGGTGGTCGACGCGCCGCGGTGCTCCCATCATTGGCTCGAGGATCTTGACGATCTCCCGCCCGCCAAACGCGGTCAGATCGAGAGGCTCGTGAACAATCAACTGTTCTGGACCGATTGCCTGCGCGCCAGACAGGCGCCGCTGCTCAACCCGCTGCTCGGCCAACCCGTGGTCGAACATTGCCTCGGCGTTCCAGCTGACCGGCTCACCCTCGGTCCACGCGACCGGGGACTTGCGCGCAAGGCCTTCTCCGATCGGCTGCCGGTCGAGATCCGGGATCGCCGCAGCAAGGGCGATCTGAGCGTCTTCTACGGCCGCTTGATCCGCGCGAGCCTGCCGGCGCTGAGGGACCTCCTGATCGAGGGGCGTCTCGCCGAGGCCGGCGTGCTGAACCGCAACCAGCTCGAAACCGACCTCGACGACGGGCGTCTTCTCTGGAGCGAAGGCGCGAACCAACCGCTACTCGCCGCCGTCCTCGAGACCTGGGCGCGCCATTGGACGGGGCGGATCGCCGACCGGAGGGCCAAGATAGCGCGCCAGCCAGTCTAGGATGCGCTGGTGGAGGTCGCGCACATTGGCCGGGCTGGCGACGGTGTGCCCCTCGCCGAAGTAGTTGAGCCAGGCGGCCTCCCGGTTCAGGCGGTAGAGGGCCCCGAAGAGAGCGCCGTAACGCGGCCTGTCGAGGTCGGACTCGATCAGCAGCGTCGGGACGGTCAGCCGTTCCACGTCATAGAGCGGGCTGAGATCCACGTAGCGATCCGCCTCGCCGGGAAACGGGCCGATCGCGGCCTGCCCCGTTTCCGCCCAGCCGATAGACGTCCCGACAGGGACGCCTTCGTCCGGCGACACGCGATAGAACAAGGGCAGGATCAGTGTCTGGCTGTGGTCGGCGACGCCATTCGACGCGATCACCGTCGCGAAGCGCGAACTGTGCGGCCCCGCTGACAGAACGTTGTAGCCGCCGTAGCTGTGGCCGATCAACGCGACCCGATCAGCATCGACCGGGCCGGCCGCGGCGGCGCGGTCAACGATCTCCAGGACCCGCGACGCGATCTCGGCGCCGGTGAACCGGCCCCCGGGCGGATTGGGCAGGCTCACCAGGAGCACCGCATATCCCCCGCCCGCGATGACGGCCGGGTTGTTCTGGAGCGAGTTGGCGCCGCGACCCGCGTTGCGGGGCTCCGCCGGAAAGGTTCGCCCGACGTAGACTTCGACCACGAGCGGTGCTCGCGCGCCATCGGGAAGGTCGGGAGGAAGAAGCAGCCAGCTCTTGAGCGCTTCGCCGCCCGGTCCGGGGTGAGGGACCTCGATCACATCCCCCCAGTCAAGCGCCGCCCTGTCCGTGTTCACGACGGCTGCTGTTTCGATCGCATCTCCGGCGTAAAACTTGAGCGCTGACGCGCCGTCCGATCGGTCGTCTCGCGTCACGATGACGCCTGGACCGGCCGCCAGCACGCGCTCGCCCTCGGCGGGCGGCGTGACGCACAACAAGGCCTGCTGAGTTTGCGCTTGCAGGCAGCCCTCGCTGCGAAGCGCCCAGTAGGCGTCGACATCCGGTGTGAAGCCTGCCCGATTGCCGCTGTCGCGCAGATCGCCTCGGCCGGTCGGAACGCCGCTGGCGATCTGCTCTCCGTTCAGCGCCAGGAGCCGATCATGCCGTCGCAGGGCCAGATGACCGCCCCACGGGATGAGGCGGTCCTCGGGCCGGGCGGCGAAGTCCACCGATCCGTCCATCGACCGCCATCGCGCCGAACCGTCCTCTGCTCGAACCTGGAGCACCGGCGAATCCTCGCGCCAGCCGCCCAGCGCAACCGGTTCTCCCCAGATGCTCCGCACGATCATGGGATGCTGTTCGTCCCGCGGGAGGACATCGACCCGCCCGTCCTGGGCGACGACAACATAGGCGCCGTGCTCCTCGAAATCGCCGGCTCCGGTCGGACGGGCGAACGCCAGCAGGGCGCCGCTGTCCGGCCGCCAGCTCAGGAAATAGGGGCCGTAGTCGAGGGAGCGCGTGAGCGGGATTTCGCCGGTGGCGATGTCGATCAGGCGCAGGGCGCGCCGACGCATGGGATCACCGACCCGGATCGGCAGACCGGGCTCCGGCTGCAGGTCTTCCCGCTCCTCCATGACGGCGACCCGACGCTGATCGGGCGACATCATGAAATCGTAGATCGCGCCCTCAGCCAAGACCGTCTGCTCCCCCGTCCTGACGTTCAGCCGTCGCAATTGGAGCGGGACGGCCTGGGCCCGGCTGTCGCGAAGAACGCCGCTGGGAATATAGGTCGCTCCGACCCGCTGTCCCGACGCCGTGTTCGCCCACAACTCGCGCGTCCGGGCCTGGGCCTGGCCGCCGATCTTGAAGGCGATCGGAAGGCTGTGATCGGGTCGAGCGATGACGATCAGTTCGTGCGAGCCGCGCCAGGCGACGGTTCGACCGAACTGCGACTCTTCGGGCGTGATGGCCGTCCATTCGACCGCGCCGGTGTCCGTCGCCAGAATCCCGAGCGACCAGCTGTCCTGCGCCAGACGGTATACTACCAATCGGCGGCCATCCGGGGAGAAGGGGCCCACGACATATCCCGCTGTGTGGTCGGCATCGCGCAGCACATGACGTCGGGTCCGGCTGACGGTGTCGAAGACCTCGACGTGGCTCAGCGACAAGGAAGTGTACTGGGCGAATATGTAGCTGGGCGCCGCGTCGTAAGGGGACTGCACCTCCATCGCGACCCAGCGACCGTCGGGACTGACTCGCACCGAGCCGAGATCCTCCTTCCGGAGAAGCACATCCGCGGTGAACCGGTCGGACGGAGCCTGGCCGACAGCCGGGCAAGCGACCGCGACGCTCGCCGCGAGGGCGAGCCAAAGCGCTGTGCGACGCATCACCAGCTCCGCGTCAGCTGAAGCGAGAAATAGCGACCGATCACATTGGCATTGGCGGCGTCGTAGGCGACGCCCTCCGGCGCGTCGTAAAAGGGCGGATCGCGGTCGAACAGGTTCTGAACGGTCAGGGCGATCGACGTGCCCTCGAACGGACCGCTTTCGGGCGCGAATCGCGCCTGGAGATCCGCCGTCGTCCACGATCCGATCCGGCGTCCCGCCAGGTCGGCGTAGTCAGAGACATAGTCCAGTCCGCCGCCCAAGGTGAACGGCCCCCGCGTCCAGGAAAGCGTCGACCGCCCCCGCAGGCTGACCGGGTAGTTCGGCCGATCCACTTGCGATTCCGTCGTGGACGTCGGCGTCGGACGGGCGTCGAACCGCTCCAGCCAGGTCAGGCTGGTCGACAGGTCGAATGCGTTCGGGCCGACGTCGAAGGCGTAGCCGACCGTGAGGTCGGCGCCCCGCACCTGCACGCTGGCCGTGTTGACGTAGCGCGCGTCGATGATCGCGCCATAGGCCTGGGCCGGAAACAGATCGCGCAGATTGGTCGTCGGCAGGTCGAGGATCGCCTGCATGTCCACGCGGTCCTGCGCATTGTTCGCCGGATCGATCACCCGGACGAAGGGGCTCAGAGCGCCGTCGGTCAGGGCGGTGAACACATTCTCCAGCGCCGGCTGACCGATACGGTTCTCGAAATCCGTCCGGAACGCATTGATGCTGATCCGCAGGCCCTCGATCGCGGGCGGCCGAAAATCCCCGCCGACGGTCCAGGTGTCGGCGCTTTCCGGTTCCAGGTCCGGGTTTCCGCCGTACAGGATCATGGTCAGGATCTGCTGCGGTCCGCGCGGCAGGATCGAGGGACTGGCCGAAGCCGCGTCGTTGACTTCCCGCAAGGCCGGCGCGCGAAACGACCGGCCGTAGTTGGCGCGCAGCCGGGCTCCAGCGAGCGGCTCCCACACCAGCCCGACCTTGGGGCTGGTGGTCTGGCCCACATCTCCATAGTCCTCGAACCGCGCCGCCAGCGACAGTTCCAGTCGATCCAGCCCCGGCCGGGCGTTGGCGGCGCCGAAAAGCGGTACGCGGGCCTCGGCGAAAACGGCCGTCACGTCTCGCTCGCTTTCGCGGAACACGCCTAGGGTCGGGGCCACGCCGGACGTGAAGGCATCGACCTTGCGGTCGAAATTCTCCCTGCGGAAGGCGGCGCCGACCGCCAGCTTCACGGGTCCTCCCGGAAGTTCGATCAGATCGCCGTCCAGCATCACGTTTGCGGTCGTGATCCGGCTCTCGCTCCACAGACGGGTCCAGCCGCTGGAGATGAAGTCGAGTGCGGCCTGAGGGTTCACCGAGCCGGCTCCGAACGGGTTGAGATACCCGTCGCGCACGGCGCTGAAGGGGGTGGCCGGGTTGTCCGCGAGACTGCCCAGGGCCTCGCGCAGAAACGTGGACTGCAGGGATCCGTCGGTCCCGGACGAAGACTCTTCCTCGCCGTAGGCGAGGTAGCTGGACAGTCGCCAGCTCCGGCCCAGGTCGAGGTCCGCGCCGATCGTCGTCGACAAGGTCTGGACCTCGCCGGACTGGACAGGGTTCGGGATCTGTCCCGCGAAGGAATAGGCGATCGTATGAGACGAGGCGCCCGACGGAGAGACGAAGAAGGGGTTGTTGCGATTGACCGTCAGCAGGGTGGTGATGGGTGTCGACCGCGTCTCGTAGTCCCGCTGGGCCCACCGCGCGTCGCCGGAGACGGTGAGGCGCGAGCCGAGGTCCTGCCGGCCCGCCAGGTAGGCGATGTGACGCGTCTGTCGCGGCAGGACGTCGAGACCGGTCCGATAGTTCGAAAGGTTGGTCTGCCCCGCCAGGAAGTCAGCCGGCTCGAGATCGGTCCCATCCTGTCCCGACGGAATGGCGTAGGCGGAGACGTAGCCGCCAGACGCGGGGTCGATCACCACGATGTTCCCGGGGTTGCTGAAGTTCTGCCGTCGGTCCGAGCCGCCGAGCCAGCGCAGGTCGGAGTCGCCCGCGCGGCGCCGCTCAGCCGCCGGGAGCGCGTCGCGGTCGTGATACTCGTAGACGCCCATGATGCTGCCGGTCGCCCAGGTCCTCCCCAAGGTCTGGGCGAACAGGGTATCGGAAAACGCCCCGTCGCCGGCGACGCCGTACCGTGCGCGGGTCTCTGCGCCGTCGTAGTCATCGCGCAGGACGATGTTGACCACGCCGCCGACCGCGTCTGCGCCATAGAGCGCCGAGGCGCCGTCAAGCAGGACGTCAATCCGCTCGACCGCTGCGGTGGGAATCGATGAGACGTCGGCGAAATCGCCCTTCGATCCGGTTCCCGCGATCCGGCGGCCGTTGACGAGCACCAGGGTGGCGTCGCTCCCGAGGCCCCTCAGGTTCACGCCATTGGCGTAGTTGGCGTTGGTTCCGGACCGGTCGCCGCCGTTGCCCAGCGCGGCCTCGTTGGCGGTGCCGCCGAAATTCTGGGGCAGCGCCGCCAAGGCCTGGGCGACTGTCGCATGACCATCCCGATCGATCTGGTCACGGCTGACCATGACGACGGGCGAGGGGCCGTCGGTGACGCCGCGCAGCAAGCTGCCGGTAACGACAACGTCGTCGAGCTCGGTGGCGTCCGGTTCGCCCGCGTCGGCCCGCGCGGCGGGATCGATGAGGACGAAGACGTTGGGCCGGCTGCGGCGATAGGTCAGGCCTGTATCGCGCAGGAGAAGGCCGAGCGCGGTTTCGACCGGGTAGTCGCCGATCAGGGCCGGCGCGGAACGCCCGGCGATCAGGGCGCTCGGATAGAGGATCTGCTGCCCGCTCTGGCGCGCGAACGCGGGCAAGGCGCGTTCGAGCGGCCCGGCCGGGATATTGAACCGCCGGGCGGCTTCCGCCTGCTGGGCGGCGACCGGCGTGGCCGATGCCATCAGAAGCGCTGCGAGCGCTGTTGAAGTGATGCCCTGTCTCATGTCTCTCCCCCGTTTCTTACCCGCGTTGGCGCGGGACGGGGAGGAGACGACCGGTCGCGGCATCTACCCTAACTCAGACGGCAGATTATTTTTCCGAAGCGGTCAGAATGATGTGGCCGTCCTTGGACCGGGTGGCGTCGAGGGCATACAGGTCCCGGAGCGCCGCCACGAAGCCGTCGACGTCGCCGGCGTCGAACACGCCGCTGACCCGGATGGGCGAGATGGTGGCGTCGCGCAACTCGATCGGGTGCCGGCTGTAGCGGTTTACCTCGGCTACGGCCACGGCGACCGGGGTCTCCTGGAAGGTCAGTCGGCCTGCAGCCCAACTCGTGGCGGCGGGTAGATCGGCGGCGACGACCTCCGGCCGTACGGCGGAGGTGACCACCTGTTGGCCCGGCGCGAGCGACCAGCGCCGGTCGGGCGCTTTCTGGTCGCGAACCGCGACCCCGCCCTCTACCAGGACCACACGCGCCCCTTGGCCAAATCGGCGAACATCGAAGCGGGTGCCGAGTGCGGTCACCTCGGTGTCCCCGGCATGCACGATGAAGGGTCTGGCGGGATCGCCTTCCACATCGAAGCGCGCCTGGCCCGCGGCGAGCGTGACGATGCGCCGGGCCTCGGTGAGGCGCACCTCAATGCGCGAGCCGGTGTCCAGCGTGATCCGCGACCCGTCTTCGAGCTGGACGATCCGGCGCTCGCCGATCGCCGCGGCGTAGGTTGCCGGCCGCTGTTGGGACCAGGTCCACAATCCGGCCGAGACTACCAACGCGATAGCGCCGGCCGCGCCCAGCGGGGCGAGAACCCCGACGAGACGGTGTCGCGCCCGGCGGCGCGGGGCGGCCCTTTCCCGCGCCTGGCCGGACAAGTCGGCCATTTCCGGATTCTGCGCGAGCGTGCCAGCCGCCTCCCACATGGCCTGCATGCGGTCGAACGCGCTGGCGTTGGCGGGATCGCGACGCCAGGCGCTGAACGCCTTGATGTCGTCGGTCGTGACCTTGCGTTGGTTGAGCCGCGCGAACCAGTCGGCGGTCTCCTTGCGTCTGATGTCGGCTTCAGCCTCGGTCGTCATCAGTCTTCGCCTAAACGTCGAGCCGCGCGGCGCAGTGCTCAAGCGCCCTGGACATTCGCCACTCCACCGTCTTGACCCCAATATCGAGCAACTGGGCGATCTCCGCGTAAGTCATACCGTCAAAGCGGCTCAAGACGAAGACATCGCGATAGAGGGTCGGCATCGACCGCACGATCTGCGTCAGAAGAACCTGATCGTACTGGGTCGCCTCTTCGGTCTGCGAGGTCTGATGGGGGAGCGTCTGTCGGCGGCGGGCGTCACGCCGGCCCCCGTCCCGCACCAGATTCAGCGCGATCTGCAGCAGGAAGGCGCGTGGATGTCGAATCCCTCCGTCGGCGTAGGGGGCGATGCGGATGTAGGTCTCCTGCACCACATCGGCGGCGTCTTCCGGCGATACCGACGCCCGGAGCCGACGGTCCAACCACGCGGCGTACCGGCGGTACAGACCGTTCAGTCCGTCCCCCGCTTCCGCCTGCAGTTGCTTCGCTTCGGTCAACACGCCTCTCCGGCCTCTGCTCAGAGGGTCACGGAATCCAGGGCGCAACGGGGCTCGCGGCCGCACACGCAAGCGTATGCATCCGGGCGGCCGGCAACCGACATCCACGCCAGGCGCGGGTCGTCGAAGGTGATAGCGCACAGGGGATTCCAAGCCCCTGCCGACGCGGGCGCCGGCAGGGCGGAGCATGAATCAAACGGAATCGCGACGCAAGGTGGAGGGGTCGGGCGTTGGAATCCTCTGCGAACGAGGCCCGCTACTTCGGCGTCCAGCGCCGCCTTCGCTACAGACGAACCCCGGCTCCGGCTGCACGTCTATCTCACGGCGCCCGACGCGACGGCTGTAGTCGGCCCCGGCGCCGCGTTCAACCGCCCGCCAAGCCGATGAGGCCGCAAGAAACCTGCGGGTAAACCGCAAAACATTGACGTTGCCCACCGCCGAATACGGCGTGTACGGATGGGTCGCAACAACCAGTGGTGTACGATGGAAGCCGTTGCCGAAGATCCGGGCCGACAGCCGGCCGCTGTCTCGCTGAGCCCTCGCGAACAGGAGTGCCTGCAGTGGGTGTGTCGCGGGAAAAGCTCCGCCGACATTGGCACGATCCTGTCATTGTCGCCCCGGACGGTGGATTCCTACCTGGAGAAGGTCTGCTCCAAACTGCGGGTCCGAACGCGGATCGAAGCGGTCGCCTCGGCGGTCCGCCAGGGGCTGATCGAGCCCGGATAAGGGGAGGGGGCGGGCCAGGAACTTCTGTGAGGAAGCCCGGCGTTTCGCCGCCGACCGCCGCCGACGCTTGCGCGTCCCCTGGCTCTTGATCGGCGCCTATCGTTCCCGGAACCCGCCGAGGGGAATCCTACAATGCTTATGGCCCGTCACGCGAGTCGGCTTGACCCGAGGAGACCCAGGAGGAAAACACGACGATGCCCAAATACACGCCCCTCGCAGTCTTCCTCCGACGCCAGAAGCGCATCGAGGTGGATCTGACCTTCCGGGACATCGAACGGATCGTGGGCGGCATCCTCCCCAAGGCGGCGGCCGTGGACGGATGGTGGCGAGCGGATTCGGAGGGATCGCTGATGCCCCAGCACCTCGCGTTCGCGGACGCCGGGTTCGTCGCTGAACCAAGGACTCGGGAAGAGACGGTCCGCTTCGTCCGGATCAACGCCGCGAGGCCGCCTGCTGGCGCGGAACCCGTCCGCGACCAGGCCGGGACAGGCTGACATCCAGTCGCCGCCGGCGGCTCCCCCGGGAGGG
>LNFM01007305.1_pt1 | contig 17416 bp, 20 predicted proteins | sample 596031 | NCBI WGS metagenome assembly LNFM01 (sample SAMN04254537, study PRJNA301005) | activated carbon metagenome | isolation source: dual media filters at the Ann Arbor, Michigan drinking water treatment plant | place: USA: Ann Arbor | reverse complement strand
TCGGGCCGCACAGCGCGCCGGCCATCACCCTGCCCTGGCCGTCCAGGTATTTGGTGCCCGAGTGCATGACCAGGTCGGCGCCGAATTCGGTGGGCCGCTGCAGCGCGGGCGAACAGAAGCAGTTGTCCACAGCCAGCAGCGCACCCACGCCATGCGCCAGGTCCGCCAGCGCGGCGATGTCGCAGACTTCGGTCAGCGGATTGGTCGGCGTCTCGGCAAACAGCAGCTTGGTGCTCGGGCGCAGCGCGGCCTTCCATTCGGCCACGTCCGTCTGCGACACAAAGCTGGTCTCGACACCGAACTTGCCGAACTCGCGGCCTATCAATGCGATCGTCGAGCCAAACATGGAGCGTGAGCAAATGACGTGGTCGCCGGCCTTGAGCAGGCCCATACACATCATCAGGATGGCACCCATGCCGGTGGAAGCGCCTATCGCGGCCTCGGTGCCTTCCATGGCGGCCAGGCGGCGCTCGAAACTGGTGACCGTGGGGTTTGACGTGCGGCCGTAGGTGTAGCCCTCTTCGGTGCCGGCAAAACGCCGCGCCGAGGTCTCGGCATCGGGCTGCACAAAACCGCTGCTCAGGTACAACGCCTCGGAGTTCTCGCCATGCTGGCTGCGCTCCTGCGCCACGCGCACGGCCAGCGTGTCACGGTGCAAATTGTCTGGAAGTTTCCGCTCGCTCACGTTTATGCCTCCTGCGGATTCGGCAGGGCCAGGCGCGAGACATCGACCTCATTTTCTTCGCTGCTGTCGACACGCCCGGCATTCATTTTGGCAATGCTTTCGGGCGTGATGTCGCCGGTGATGTAGATGCCGTCGAAGCAGGAAGCGTCAAAGCCGTCGAGCTTGGTGTTGAGCGCCCCGATCGCGCGTTTCATGCCTTCGACGTCCTGGTAGATCAGCGCGTCGCAACCGATCGCCACACGAATCTCTTCGACGGTGCGGTCATGCGCCACCAGCTCGTCAGCGGTTGGCATGTCGATGCCGTAGACGTTGGGGAAACGCACCGGCGGCGCAGCGCTGGCGAGGTAGACCTTCTTCGCACCGGCATCACGCGCCATCTGCACGATCTCGCGGCTGGTCGTGCCGCGCACGATGGAGTCGTCCACCAGCAGCACATTGCGGCCCTTGAACTCGCTGGCGATCACATTGAGTTTTTGCCGCACGGATTTTTTGCGCACGCCCTGGCCCGGCATGATGAAGGTGCGGCCCACGTAGCGGTTCTTCACAAAACCTTCGCGGTAGGGGATGCCCAGCAGGTGCGCCAGTTGCGTGGCGCTGGGGCGGCTGGATTCCGGAATCGGGATGATCACGTCGATTTCATTGGGCGGCACGGTGGACACCACACGTTTGGCCAGCGTTTCGCCGAGGTTCAGGCGCGCCTGGTAGACCGAAATCCCGTCCAGCACCGAGTCCGGCCGCGCGAGGTACACAAACTCGAAGATGCAGGGCTTGAGCTGCGCATTGTCGGCACACTGCTGGGCATGCACCGTGCCTGCGAGGTCCACAAACACGGCTTCACCCGGCGCGATGTCGCGCACGAACTGGTGCGAGGTGCCTTCGAGCGCCACCGATTCACTGGCCACCATGACGGTGTTGCCACTCTCGTTCTGGCCACGGCCCAGGCACAGCGGACGGATGCCGAAAGGATCGCGGAAAGCCAGCAGGCCGTGACCGGCGATCAGCGCCACCACGGCGTAGGAACCCTTGACGCGCTTGTGCACGCCGCGCACCGCGGCAAACACATCGCTTGGGGCCAGCGGCAGGCCGCGCGTGGTTTTCTCGAGCTCGTGGGCCAGCACATTGAGCAGCACCTCGGAGTCGCTGTCGGTGTTGATGTGCCGGTGGTCGGTGGTAAACAGTTCGGCCTTGAGCTCGGCAGCATTGGTCAGGTTGCCGTTGTGCGACAGCACCAGGCCGAAGGGCGCGTTCACGTAAAACGGCTGGGCCTCGTCCTCGCTGTAGGCATTGCCGGCGGTCGGGTAACGCACCTGGCCGAGCCCCACCGTGCCGGGAAGCGCACGCATGTTGCGCGTGCGGAACACGTCACGCACCATGCCCTTGGCCTTGTGCATGAAGAACTTGCGTCCCTGCTGCGTGACAATGCCCGCGGCATCCTGGCCACGGTGCTGCAGCAGCAGCAGGCCGTCATAAATCAGCTGGTTGACCGGGGCGTTGCTGACAACACCGACTATTCCGCACATAGAGTTCCGTTCATAAAATATTCACTGACCCATGCGCCCCAAAACGGGACGCTGCAGCCTGACTACCCGAGATACTTTCCGAACTGCTCCGGCAGCACCGGCTTCAAACCCCTGAGCGCCGCGCCCATCACCTCGGCGCCGACCGACTCCTGCCACCACACGGCATTTTTAAACGCCGTCATGTTGATCACCACCGTCACCGCCAGCAGCAAAATCACGCCGCGCACCAGGCCAAAGGCCGCACCCAGTGTGCGGTCCACCGGCCTCAGGCCGATGGCCTCCACCAGCTTCTTGATCAGCACCGCCAGCAAGCCCGCCGCAAAGACCGACAGGATAAAAATCAGCACAAACGCCGCGGCATACCGCACCGGCTCCGATGCGCTCTGCAGGGGCAGCATCAGCGCCACATCCGGCGCCAGCCACTGCGCCAGGTAAAACGACGCGGCCCAGCCCAGCACCGACAACACCTCGTACACCAGGCCGCGCCAGGCGCCGATCAGCAGCGACAGCGCCAGCACGCCCAAAAAAGCCAGATCGACAACTGCCACGCCGCGCCGCTGCCTTTTACAAGGTCAGGATGGCCGCAGGCAAATCAAGCCCCTTGATCTTGCTGGCCGCCTTGTCGGCATCCGCCCGGGTGGCAAACGGCCCGACGCGAACCCGTATGCGTTTGCCGTCCTTGGTATCGGCCACCTGGGTATAGGTTTTCAGCCCGGCCCGCTCCAGCTTCTGGCGCACTTCGCGCGCCTTGGCTTCATCGGCAAACGCGCCGACCTGCACCACCAGCCGGCCTTCGAGCTCGGTGCCGGCCACTTTGGGGGCCGCCGGCGCGGCAGGCTTGCCTTCGAGCAGGGCCTTGGCGCGCGCGGCCTCGTCGCTTGACGCGGGGGCCTTGGCGGCCACCTTGGGCTCGGGCTTCACTTCAGTTTTGATAGCAGGCGGCGCAGGCGTGACAGGGGCCGCGGGCTTTTCCGACACAATTTCTTCACGCGGCGTCAGGCTGGACGGCGCAGCCACCTTGTCCGCGGCGGCGGCGGCCGGCGCGCTGGCGGCCACTTTGGGTGCAGTGGCTGTTGCGGGCGCCGGCATCACCAGCGGTTTCACGGTGTTTTTGCCGGGAATTTCAATCGGGATGTCCACCGCCACTGGCCGCGGCTGGGTGTCGAACAGCAGCGGAAAACCAATCACGCCGATCAGCACCAGCACCACCGCGCCTATCAGCCGGTGTTTGGCGCGTTTGCGCATGGCTTCCACACTCTCGGCAGGACCGGCCGCCCCGGCAGCGGTGGTGGATGAGCCCCGGCGAAAGTTGAAAAACGGCATGGTTGTGGCGGAGTCCGTTAGAGGGATGAGGAGGCGGGACGCCCTGGCATGGCGTGCGGGGCGAAAAGACGGGGCAGGCCCTCTTTCAACACAGCCCCCACCGTGTAGAACGATCCGAACACCACAATTCTATCAGTGGGGTCTGCGGCAGCCACCGCCGCCTGCAGGGCCTGAACCGGGCTCGCGAAGACCTGTGCCGTCACGTCCGGACGCTGCTTGCCGGCCTGCCAGCGCGCCATCAAACCAGCGCCGCTGGCCGCGCGCGGCGTCGGCAGATCGGTGAAGTACCAGCGGTCCACCATGGGGCCGACGCGTTGCAGCATGGCCGCCAGGTCCTTGTCGGCCATGGCGCCGAACACCGCGTGGGTGCAGGGGTAAAAACCCATGGCGTCGAGGTTTTCGGCGAGTGCCGCGACCGAGTGCGGGTTGTGCGCCACGTCCAGCACCAGGGTCGGCTGGCCGGAGATGATCTGGAAGCGGCCCGGCAGTTCGACCATGGCCAGCCCGTTGCGCACCGCCTGCGCCGTCACCGGCAGCCGGTCGCGCACGGCCGTCAGCGCGGCCAGCACGCCCGAGGCGTTGACGAGCTGGTTGGCGCCGCGCAAGGCCGGGTAGGCCAGGCCAGCGTAGCGGCGACCGCGGCCGGCCCAGGCCCACTGCAGCTTGTCGCCGGAAAAGTTGAAGTCGCGGCCCAGCCGCCACAGGTCAGCGCCCACTTCGGCGGCATGGTCCAGCACGCTTTGCGGCGGCACCGGGTCGCCGACCACCACCGGCTTGCCGGGGCGCATGATGCCGGCCTTCTCGAAACCAATGGCCTCACGGTCGGCGCCCAGCAGCTCGGTGTGGTCAATGTCTATGCTGGTGATCAGCGCGCAGTCGGCATCGATGATGTTGACCGAATCGAGCCGCCCGCCGACGCCGACCTCGAGAATCACCACGTCCAGCTTCGCCTCGGCCAGCAGGCTGAAAATGGCCAGCATGGTGAACTCGAAATAGGTCAGCGAGGTGTCGCCGCGCGATGCCTCGACGCGCTCGAAGTGTGGCAGCAGCGCTTGCCCCTGCACCATCTCGCCGCGCACCCGGCAGCGCTCTTCGAAGTGCACCAGGTGCGGGGAGGTGTAGACACCGGTGCGGTAACCGGCCTGACCCAGGATGGCTTCGAGCATGGCGCAGCTCGAGCCCTTGCCGTTGGTGCCGGCCACCGTGATCACCGGGCAGTCGAAGCCCAGGTTCATGGTCCGGGCCACGCTGCGCACGCGGTCCAGGCCGAGCGCAATCGCGGTGGGATGCAGGCGCTCGCAGTAGGCGAGCCAGTCGTCCAGTGTGTTCAGCTTGTCCATAGAGGGCGCTATTGTCGCTGCTGGCGGCTGCCGCCCCGGCATGCGCCGGGCTGTAACCCGCACGGAAAGGGGTTGATTTTGCTATGAATTTCATAGCTGCCTGGCCTTTCCTGTCATGGGCTGAGGCCTGATTTGATGCATAAATCGTGCGACAATTGCCGGATGATCACCGTTTACGGCATTTCCAATTGCGACACCGTCAAAAAGGCGCGCGCCTGGCTGACGGCCCAGGGCCTGGCCCATGATTTCCACGACTTCAAGAAGCTGGGCGTGCCGGCCGAGCGGCTGCCGGCCTGGGAAGGCGCCGTCGGCTGGCAAAAGCTGCTGAACCGCCAGGGCACGACCTGGCGCAAGCTCGACGCCGCCGCACAGGCCGGCGCCAACGACGCCGCCGGTGCGCTGGCCTTGATGCAGGCCCATGCCAGCGTGATCAAGCGGCCGGTGGTCGAGTGGCCCAGCGGGCAGATCAGCGTGGGTTTCGACGCCGCCGACTGGGCCGCGCGGCGCTGAGGGCAACCCGCCGCCCCCTGGCTGTGTAAAGCCGCCGGCCAGCAGCTTTACAGTGATTTACCTGAACTTGTGTCCACCAAAAGCGCTCTGAAACATTAAACTGCAAGCTGCCAATGGGGCCGCCCCGTCACGGGCCCCTGACGGAGGTTTACAGCAGGCTCTCCAAGGATTCGGATCATGAAAAAATTGCTTGTTTTATCGACGCTGGCCGCCAGTTCCGGCCTGTTCGCCGTGAATGCCTCGGCCATGGACATCCTGGCGCGCGTCATCTCCAGCACGCCGGTGGTGCAACAAATCGCCGTCCCGCAACAGGTCTGCAGCACCCAGCCCATGGTCATGCAATCCCCGCCTTCCGGCGCTGGCGCCGCCATGGGCGCCCTGGCCGGTGGCGCCATGGGCAATGCCATCGGTGACGGCGGCGGCCGCGCGCTGGCGACCATGATCGGCCTGGTCGGCGGCGCGATCGTCGGCAACAACATCGAAGGCAACCGCAGCCAGGTTCAGAACGTGCAGCAGTGCGGCACCCAGACCAGCTACCAGAACCGCACCACCCATTACAACGTGGTGTATGAATACGCCGACAAGCAGTACACCATCCAGATGCCCAGCGACCCCGGTCCCTATGTGCGCCTGCAGGTGACACCGGTCGGCGCCATGCCTTCGCCGCAAGCGTCGGTGCAACCCGGTTTTGCCCAGCCCCAGCAGGCACAGCCGGTTTACGGCCAGCCCGTCTACGGCCAGCCCGTCTATGGCCAGCCCGTGTATTCGCAGCCGGTTTACACCCAGCCGGTCTACGTGCAACCGGCACCGGTGATTTACCCCGGGTATGGCTACTACGCGCGGCCTTATTACCCGCCGATCGGCCTGTCGCTCAATTTTGGCTACAGCCGCGGCGGCCACGGGCATCGCCACTGGCGTTAAGCCTGGCGGCACCACCCAACAAAAAGGGCTGCAATCGCAGCCCTTTTTTTATGCTTGTCCGTGCACGCTCAGAGCGTGGCCTGGATCAGTGCGCCCTTGAACAGCACCGGCCCGCTCGGGCCGCTTCCTGCAGGGACGCCACCTTTGGGTTCCAGGCTGATCGCCAGGGCCGGCACCTGGTTCACCGCCTCGTGACCGGCGGGCAGGCGCACCACCGCGCCTTCGCCGAGCACCCCCAGCGATTTGGGGCCACCGCCCTGCGGCAAGGCCCACAGCTGCAGCGACTTGTCGGGCGAGGGATGGAACTGGCCCACATGTTTGAGCTGCAGCTGGCTGTGTTTGGGGTCGTAGGTCACCAGCACCGAGGGGGCCGACTTGTCGTCGGCCAGCACGGCCACATACTGGATTTCGGGCGTCGCGGCGAGACGGGCGCTGAGCTCCTGCACCTGGCCGTTGAGCGCGGTATTCAGGTTCAGGCCGGTCACCACCGCCACCACGGCGGCCATGGCACCGGCGGCGGTCGCGCCGCGCCACAAGCCGAGACTGGCCCACCAGCCGCCGCCGGCAGCCGCGGCCGGCGCCTGCCGCGCGGCCAACATGGCTTTGGCCTGCTTGTCGGCGTTGACCAGGTTTTCAATGCGTTTCCAGACCGCCGGGCTGGGCGCCGCCTGCGGCTGCAATTCGGCCACCGACGCCATCCGGCCTTGCCAGATCAGCGCGGCCGCACGCACTGGCGCATGGGTGCGTGCCAGCGCCTCGAAGCGGCGGCGGGCGCCGCCGCGCAGTGTGCCCAGCGCATAGCTGGCGGCCAGCTGCTCGACCAGCGCGGGATTGCGCGTGATATTCATGACAAACCTTCTTCCAGAAGTTTCCCGTCACCATTGGCGGGAACAAACAAAATCCACTCCATGCGGCTCATGCAAACCGCGCCATGCAGCCGCGCAACTGCTCCAGGCCGCGGCGTATCCAGGTCTTGACCGTGCCCAGCGGCAGCTTGAGCTGCTCGGCCAGCTCGTTGTGGCTCAAGTCCCGCATATAGGCCAGGCTCACCACCTCGCGCTGCTTGTTCTCCAGCTGGCTCAGGCACTGGTGCAGCGCCCAGGCCTGCTCGCCGGCCAGCGCCGTGTCCATCGGGTTGGGCGAATCACCTTCCACCGTCTCGGCCATCACATCGTCGAGTTCCAGCGCCGCATCGGCCCGCTCGGAGGTGCGCCTGCGCAGGAAGTCCAGCCCTCGGCTGCGCACAATCAGGCACATCCAGGCCATGGGCGGCGACAGCGTGGCCTTGTAGTCGCCCGCGATGCGCCAGATGTTGAGAAATGCTTCCTGCAGCACATCCTCGGCCCAGTTGCGGTTGCTGACCACCCGCACTGCCACACCGTAAAGCTTGGACGAGGTCAACTCGTACAGCTCCCGGAGGGCCGATTCGTCGGCCTGGGCAACGCGGTCTATGAGCGCGATCAAATGGGTATCCGGGCTTTCTGCATTCATGGACGCCATTGTCCTGCATTCCCTATACGCCCGGAACAGCCTGCCGGATTCAGGCCGATACGCCTTGGCCGGACGCGGGTGCCCTAAAATCGACGGTTTTGCGGAGCGGGCTCTCCCCCGGCCGCTTCCCCCGTCTTTTCCCTTCCCGGCACACCATGACTACCCAAACCATCGACAACGTCAGCGTCACCACCCAGGCCAATGTGTATTTCGACGGCAAATGTGTGAGCCACGGCATCACCTTCGCCGACGGCACCAAAAAATCGGTCGGCGTGGTGCTGCCCTCGACCCTGACCTTCAAGACCGGCGCGCCCGAAATCATGGAGTGTGTGGCCGGCGCCTGCGAATACAAACTCGCCGGCAGCGACAGCTGGGTGACATCCTCGGCCGGCGACAAGTTCAGCGTGCCGGGCAACTCGAGTTTCGACATCCGTGTCGGCGAGGCGTACCACTACATCTGCCACTTCGGCTGATCAAAGCTACTGCGGAGCCGTGATGCATCGTTGCAGCCCCAAGAAAATCCTCACGCACCTGAAGTGCGCTGCGGTTTTCTTCAGGCACCCGCGCCTCGCCTGACGACTCCTCGCTACGCTTTTCCCAAACACTGGATATTTTTTATGGCCACCATTCTCCAAAACATCCCCGCCGGCCAAAAGGTCGGCATCGCCTTCTCCGGCGGCCTCGACACCAGCGCCGCGCTCCTGTGGATGAAACAAAAGGGCGCCCTGCCCTATGCCTACACCGCCAACCTGGGCCAGCCCGACGAGGCCGATTACGACGAGATCCCGCGCAAGGCCATGGAGTACGGCGCCATCAAGGCGCGCCTGATTGATTGCCGCCCGCAACTGGCTGCTGAAGGCCTGGCCGCGCTGCAGGCCGGCGCCTTCCACATCACCACCGCGGGCTCCACCTACTTCAACACCACGCCGCTGGGCCGCGCCGTGACCGGCACCATGCTGGTCAGCGCGATGAAGGAAGACGACGTCAACATCTGGGGCGATGGCTCCACCTTCAAGGGCAACGACATCGAGCGTTTCTACCGCTACGGCCTGCTGACCAACCCCGCGCTGAAGATCTACAAACCCTGGCTGGACCAAGCTTTCATCGACGAGCTGGGGGGCCGCTCCGAGATGAGCGCCTTCATGACGGCCAACGGCTTTGGCTACAAGATGAGCGCCGAGAAGGCCTACAGCACCGACAGCAACATGCTGGGCGCGACCCACGAAGCCAAGGACCTGGAGAACCTCAACAGCGGCATCAAGATCGTCAACCCCATCATGGGCGTGCCGTTCTGGAAAGACGACTGCGTCGTCAAGGCCGAAGAAGTCAGCGTGAGCTTTGAAGAGGGCCGCCCCGTCGCGCTCAACGGCATCCACTACCCCGACCTCGTGAGCCTGATCCTCAAGGCCAATGAAATCGGCGGCCGCCACGGCCTGGGCATGAGCGACCAGATCGAAAACCGCATCATCGAAGCGAAAAGCCGCGGCATTTACGAAGCCCCGGGCCTGGCGCTGCTGTTCATCGCCTACGAGCGCCTGGTCACCGGCATCCACAACGAAGACACCATCGAGCAGTACCGCGACAACGGCCGCAAGCTGGGACGCTTGCTCTACCAGGGCCGCTGGTTCGACAGCCAGGCCATCATGCTGCGCGAAACCGCCCAGCGCTGGATCGCCAGTGCCATCACCGGCACGGTCACGCTGGAACTGCGCCGCGGCAACGACTACTCGCTGCTGAACACCGAGTCCCCCAACCTGACCTACGCGCCCGAGCGTTTGAGCATGGAAAAGGTGGAAGACGCGCCGTTCAGCCCACTGGACCGGATTGGGCAGCTGACCATGCGCAACCTCGACATCACGGATACGCGCGCCAAACTTCAGGTCTATTCCAATGCCGGCATGCTGGAGCTGGGCAAGGGGGATGACTTCTTGAAGCTGGGCAAGTAAGCCGGTTCAAGTACCAAAGACAAAGCCCGTCAGGTGAAAGCCTGACGGGCTTTTTTATCGCCACGCCAATCCAAAAATGGCTTTAGCCCACGTCCTGACTGGCCCCATAGCTATGAATCCCATAGCAATCAAAGCCTAGTCCAGGAAGCGCCAGGCCGCGTCGGCCGGCGGCAGCAAACAGGTCTCGCTGCGGCCAAACCAGCGGTAGCGGTTGCGCGCCAGCCAGCGGTACAGCGCATCGCGCAGCGGCGCCGGCACCAGCCACGCCACCCAGGCCAGGCGCCAGAAACCGCCCAGCCCATGCAGGATGCGCAGGATGGCGGCCGTGTGCTGCCAGCTGCGTTCGCCGTCCACCAGCAGCAGGGTTTGCAGGCCGTCGACCTTCAGGCCGGCGCGCTGCAGCAGCGCCGCGCCCTGCGCGCCCTGGATGGACGCAAAACGCAGGCGCTGCTGCTTGTCATGGCGCAGCAGAAACCGGACCCAGCCGTCGCAGAGCAGGCATTGCGCATCGAACACCACAATCACGGCGCGCCTCCTTCGCCCAGCAGCAGCGGCATGGCGCCGCCCTAAACGACCACCGGCTCCGGCTCCAGCAGGATGCCGAAGCGTTCATAGACACTGGTCTGGATCGCCTTGGCCAGGGTCATGACCTCGCCGCCGGTGACCGGGTTTTCATGTCCACCGCGATTGACCAGCACCAGCGCCTGCCGCTCGTACACACCGGCGTTGCCTATGCTTTTGCCTTTCCAGCCGCAGGCGTCGATCAGCCAGCCGGCGGCCAGCTTCACCGACCCGTCGGCCAGCTGGTAGTGCACGATCTTGGGTTCGCGCTGGATGATGTCGGCGCACTGCTCGGGCGACACCGTGGGGTTCTTGAAAAAGCTGCCCGCGTTGCCTATCACCTGCGGGTCCGGCAGCTTGGCGCGCCGGATCTCGCAGATCCAGTCATAAATCTGCAGCGCATCGGGCTGAACGCCCGGCGCCAGGGCCATTTTTTTCTCGAGGTCGGCATAACCAAGCACCGGTTTCCAGGCCTTGGGCAGCGCAAAGCGCACCCGCGTGATCAGCGCCTTGCCGGCCAGCCCCAATCCGTTGGGCCCGGTGCTGCTGTGCTTGAACACCGAATCGCGGTAGCCAAAGGCGCATTGCGCGGCGTCCAGCGTGAAGGTCTTGCCCGTCGTCAGGTCCACCGCGTCCAGCGACTCGAAACGGTCCTGCAGCTCGACGCCATAAGCGCCTATGTTCTGCACCGGCGAGCCGCCCACGGTACCGGGGATCAGCGCCAGATTTTCCAGGCCCGGATAGCCCTGGTGCACGGTCCAGTCCACGATGTCGTGCCAGCTTTCGCCGGCGCCGGCCTCGACGATCCAGGCCCTGGCGGTCTCGCCGACCAGCTTTTTGCCCTTGATTTCGACCTTCAGAACCACCGGCTTGACGTCGCCGGTGATCACGATGTTGCTGCCGCCGCCCAGCACAAATTTGGGGGCCTCCCGCAGCGCTGGATCCGCCAGCACCGCGGCGATATCCTGCTCGCTGGTGATGCGCACCAGGGTCAGGGCCTTGGCCATGATGCCAAAGGTGTTGGAAAACTGGAGGGGGACGTTTTTCTCGACTAACATCCGGGGATTGTCTCACCCGGACCACCTGGAAGCCACGCACCATGCCCTCTTTTGACACCGTCCTCGAAGCCGACCTCGTCAAGGTCAAAAATGCCGTCGAAAACACCGCCAAGGAAGTCGGCAACCGTTTCGATTTCAAGGGCACCTCCGCCTCCATCGAACTGAAAGACAAGGACATCATCCTGATCGGAGACGGTGACTTCCAGATCGACCAGATCAACGACATCCTGCGCAGCAAGCTGAGCAAGGCCGGTGTCGATGCGCGTTTCCTGGAGCTGGGCAAGATCGAGAAAATCGGCGGTGACAAGGTCAAGCAGACCAGCAAGGTACGCAACGGCATCGATACCGAAACCGCCAAGAAGATACAGGCCGTGCTGAAAGCCAGCAAGCTCAAGGTGCAGGGGGCGATTCAGGAAGAAAAAGTGCGCGTCACCGGCGCCAAACGGGATGACCTGCAGGCCGCGATGGCCTTGATTCTTTCCGAAATGAAAGACTTTCCACTGAGTTTCGACAACCGCCGGGACTGAACATGGCCTCCACACTTGGCACTTCGCGTACTGCCTTGGTCTCCAGAGAGTTGTTGCGCCTGCGGGCCGGCCCAACCGGACCCGCGGCCCCGGCCGGCTCCGGATGGAGAAACTTCATCCTCCTGCTCATCGCGCTGGCGGCTTTCAGCGGCATGGCGCAGGCCCAAAGCGTGGCCCTGGCCGGCATGTTGGGCAACAAGGCGCTGCTGGTGGTCAACGGGGCGCCGCCCAAATCGGTGGGGGCCGGCGAGAGCCACATGAATGTCAAGGTGATTTCCGCCTCCGGCGACCAGGCGGTGCTGGAGCTCAACGGCAAGCGCCACACGCTGCGCGTCGGCGATGCCCCGGTCAGCGTGGGCGCTGGCAGTGGCGGCCAGGCCGGAACCACCGGCAGGGGCACCCGGATTGTGCTCAACGCCGGCAGCGGCGGCCACTTCATGACCGCCGGACAGATCAACGGGCGCGCCGTGCAGTTCATGGTGGACACCGGCGCCACCAGCGTCGCGATGAGCGCGGCCGATGCCGAACGCACCGGCATCAAGTACAAGGACGGGCAAGCGGTTCGCCTGACACCGCCAACGGTGTGACCCAGGGTCACCGGGTCATGCTCAGTTCGGTGCGTGTCGGGGACGTCGAGGTGTATGACGTGGAAGCCGTGGTTTCTCCGCAGCCCATGCCCTACATGCTGCTGGGCAACAGTTTTCTGACCCGCTTCCAGATGCTGCGCGAAAACGAGCAGATGATTCTGGTCAAGCGTTATTAGGCCAGCGCTGAACAAGCCCCCTTCCGGCGCAATCGCCTAGCGTTTGGCCTTGCTGCCCAGCTTCGATTCCTCGCCGCGGAGCAGCTTGTTGATGTTTTCCTTGTGCCGGAAAGCCAGCAACGCACTCATCACGAAGATCGCCATCGCCATGGTTTTGTCCATGTACCAGAAGCTGCGGTCGCCGATCATGTAATACCAGGGCGCAAACAGCGCGCAGGCCAGCGAGGCCAGCGACGAGTAGCGCGAAAAGAAGGCGACGATGACCCAGGTCGCCAGCGTGGCCAGCCCCAGCACCCAGTGCACACCGAACAACACGCCGGCTGCCGTCGCCACGCCCTTGCCACCCTCGAACTTGAAAAACACCGGGTACAGGTGGCCGAGGAAGGCCGCCAGACCAACCGCCGCCAGCGTGCCCTCCCGCAGGCCGTAATCGGGGCCGAACCAGCTTACAAGCGCCATCGGCAGCCAGCCCTTGAGCGCGTCCAGCACCAGGGTGGCGACGGCGGCGGCCTTGTTGCCCGAACGCAGCACGTTGGTCGCGCCCGGATTTTTGCTGCCGTAGCTGCGCGGATCACTCAGGCCCATCAGTTTGCTGACAATCACCGCAAAAGACAGCGAGCCCATCAGGTAGGCCGCGACGACGGCAATGGCGGAATAAAGGTAGTCCATGGGTTCTCCGGTGTATCGTTTTTTTAGTCGGCAAGCGCACAGTTGACGGATTTTGCACCGAGCAGGTCCACACACACCTGCGGCGCGATACCGACGAGGTAGCCGCGCCGTCCGCCGTTGATCGCAATTTTCGGCAAGGCCAGGATGCTTTCCTCGATGTACACCGGCATGGCCTTGCGTGTGCCGAAGGGCGAGGTTCCGCCGACCAGGTAGCCGCTGTGGCGGTTGGCCACCTCCGGCTTGCAGGGTTCCACCGACTTGGCGCCGATCTGCCGCGCCAGGTTTTTCGTCGAGACCTTGCGGTTGCCGTGCATCAGCACCAGCAGCGGTCTGGCGTCCTGGTCCTGCATGACCAGGGTCTTGACCACGCTGAAAGGATCAAAACCCAGCACCGCCGCACTGTGCTGCGCACCGCCGTGTTCGAGGTATTCGTAGGGATGTTCGGTAAAGACAACGCCCGCAGCTTTGAGCATCTGCGTGGCCGGGGTCTCCGAAACATGGTCCTTTTTTCCCACTGGGATACATCCATTCAAGTGCCAGCGCGGAACCGGCTTTGCCGGGCCGCAGCTGGCGCCCCCTGCGGAGAGGCGCCGAAGGCGCTTCGGGGGTGAGTCATTTAAAGCGCGGGATCCCGCGCGTCCCAGCGGATCGCGTCAATGGCGGCCAGCAGTTCAGGCGACAGCTTTGTGCCCCACGCGTCCAGATTCTCGTCAAGCTGGGCCACCGAAGTCACGCCGATGATGGTGCTGGCCACCTGCCATTTGCCGTAGCAGAAGGCCAGCGCCATTTGCGTGGGCGTCAGGCCGTGCTCGCGGGCCAGTGTGTTGTAGCGGCGCGCGGCGACCAGCGCCTCGGGCCGGCCCCAGCGCTGCTTGCGCACGGTTTCGAATCTGGCGATGCGTCCTGCGGCCGGCGCGTCAGGGCCGGTGGTCCCGCTCTTGTCGTACTTGCCGGTCAGCAGGCCGAAACCCAGCGGCGAGTAGGCCAGCAGCGACACACCGAGCCGGTGCATGGTTTCATCGAGACCGTTTTCGACAGTGCGGTTGACCAGGCAGAACGGGTTTTGCACCGTGGCCACCCGGGCCAGACCGTGCTGCTCGGCCAGGCGCACAAACTCGTGCACACCGTACGGCGTTTCGTTGGACAGGCCGATGGCGCGCACCTTGCCGGCCCTGACCAGGCCGTCCAGGGCTTCCAGCTGGTGCTGGATGCTGCTGACCGGCTTGTCCTTGGCGGGGTCGAAATACACAATACCGAAAGCCGGCACATGGCGCGCAGGCCAGTGGATCTGGTACAGGTCGATGACATCGGTCTGCAGGCGTTGGAGGCTGTCCTCGCAGGCCTGCACGATGTCTTTGGCCGTCAGGTCGGGGCTGCCCTTGCGTATCCAGTCCATGCCACGCGCCGGGCCGGCGACCTTGGTGGCCACCACCATCTTTTCGCGTGCCCCGGGCCGGCTGGCGAACCAGTTGCCGATGATGGTTTCGGTGGCGCCGAAGGTTTCAGCGCGGGCCGGCACCGAATACATTTCAGCCGCATCGAGGAAGTTGACGCCCCGCTCCAGCGAGCGGTCAAGAATGGCGTGGGCAGTGGTTTCATCAACCTGCTCGCCGAAAGTCATGGTCCCCAGGCAAACGGGGGTGACTTGCAGCGCGCTGCTGCCGAGTTGGACTTTGTTCATTGGATTATTCAGAAAAACAGGGGGAAAACGGCGCCTGGCCTATCGGGAATAGTTTAAAGGCTCTGAAGATACGTTCTTGACGCTCAGGGGGTCGGGCGTTTGCCTTACAACCTTTTTCATCCGCCAAAACTAACATCGCATCACCAAGCCGCAGTCCGCGCGCTTGACAAAACAACTTCCCAGGAGAAACCCCATCATGAAACTCGTCCTCACCACCCTCACCTGCGCCGCCCTCTTCCTGACCGGTTGCGCCAACATGAGCGAAACCCAGCAAGGCACGGCCAAAGGCGCCGGCATCGGCGCAGTGGCCGGTGCAGTCCTCGGCGCGGCCACCGGCGGCTCCAAAGGTGCCGCCACCGGCGCCGTCCTCGGCGGCGCAGTGGGTGCTGGCGGCGGTTACCTGTGGTCGCAGCGCATGCAGCAACAAAAAGCTGCCATGGAACAAGCCACGGTCGGTACCGGTGTGGCCGTCAGCCAGACCGCCGACAACCGCCTGAAACTGGACATCCCTTCGGACATCTCGTTTGCCACCGGCCGTTCGGACATCAATTCCAGCTTCGCGCCCATCCTGAACCAGTTCGCCACCAGCCTGAACCAGAACCCGGTGACGACCGTGACCATCATCGGCCACACCGACAGCACCGGCAGCGATGCCATCAACAACCCGCTGTCCATGGACCGTGCCAACAGCACGCGCAACTACCTGGTGCAGCGTGGCGTGGCAGCCAGCCGCATCGGCACTGACGGCGCCGGCTCACGCCAGCCCGTGGCCGACAACAACACCGACGCAGGCCGCGCCAAGAACCGCCGCGTTGAAATTTATGTGGCCGAGCCTGTCCAGGCTGCAGCCCGCTGATCGACGCAGTAAATCCCCGGTGCGAACCGGAGCCGGCCGCGGCTGGCGCCACAGTGCAGGCCTGATGGCCCGCACATTGTCCTGGGGACACTGATGACAAACCCTCCGGGCAACCGGGGGGTTTTTTTCTTTTCTGGTTTCCGCCGGTCAGCCGAGCACCTCAGGGCCTGACTTCTTCACCAAGGGCATACCATGCGACTTTCGACCCACCTGCGCTCCAACGCCGAGGACATTCTTGCTGCCTGGGACGCCTTTGCCGCCACCCTGGTGCAGGACGGCAGCATGCTGGACCAGGCGACCTTGCGGGACCATGCCGGTGAAATCCTCGCGGCGATTGCCGACGAGCTCGATCGCCCGGCCGTGGAAAACGCCGACACCCCCAAACCCGCCGACGAAAGTGCCCCGGACGATCTGGAGGCCGCCGCCGGCACCCATGCCGATACCCGCATGGTCTCGGGGTTTGCCATCGACGCCATGATCACCGAATACAGGGCCTTCCGCACCAGCGTGGTCCGGCTGTGGCTGGCCGCAGGCGGCGGTCTGGACCAGCCCCGCGACATGGAGGACCTGGTCCGCTTCCATGAAGCCATGGACCAGGCGATTGCCGAATCGGTGGCCCGTTATACCGACCAGACCCGCAAATCCACCGAGCTGTTCATCGGCATCCTCGGCCACGACATCCGCAATCCGCTGGGCACCATCTCGATGTCGGCACAGTACCTGGTGCGCTCCGGCAAGCTGGCGGCCAGCGCCGCCGAAACCATCATCAACAGCGTGGTCCGCATCAACAGCGTGATCGAACATGTGGTCGATTTCACGCGGGTGCAGTCGGAGGGCATGATGCCGATCAAGCCGGTGCCCGGCGACCTGTCCACGCAGTTCGCCAAGGTGCTGGCCGAGACCCGGGTACGTTACCCGCGCAGCCAGTTGCGCCTGGAGAGCAGCGGCGACTTCAACGGCTTCTGGGACGAGGGCCGCATGGGGCAACTGCTGTCCAACCTGCTGGCCAATGCGCTGACCCATGGCGCGACCGACGAACCGGTGACGGTCCGCCTGTGGGAAAACGCCGACGGCGTGGCCTTTTCGGTGCACAACTCCGGCACGCCCATCCCGCCGCAGGAGCAGCAGCTCATCTTCCGGCCGCTGGTGCGCGGCATGGCGCCCGGTCAGGGCGAACGCCGCGAGAGTTCAGGCCTGGGCCTGGGCCTGTTCATCTGCCAGGAGATCGTCCGCGCACACGGCGGCACCCTGGATGTCGCGTCCACCGCGGCCCTTGGCACCCGCTTCACGGTTCGCCTGCCGCGTTCGCCGGTGGGGCTGACCTCCATCACCCCTCATGCCGCGTAGCGCCGTTTGATGGGCCATGGGGCTCAATCACCGCTGAAGGTCCGGTAGCAGCTCTGTCATCCCGGACTTGATCCGGGATCCATCTTGAGCTGCTTCGATGGTTTGGTAGTTGGTGCGCGTCAGTTGGCCGGGGGTTGCCCGGCGGCAACTCACTTTCTTTTGCTTCGCCAAAAGAAAGTAAGCAAAGAAAAGGCGACCCGATGGTCTGGGTCCCCTGC
>LNFM01007304.1_pt1 | contig 17418 bp, 14 predicted proteins | sample 596031 | NCBI WGS metagenome assembly LNFM01 (sample SAMN04254537, study PRJNA301005) | activated carbon metagenome | isolation source: dual media filters at the Ann Arbor, Michigan drinking water treatment plant | place: USA: Ann Arbor | reverse complement strand
CCTCGAACACGGTGGAGCGCCTGACCGCGGCCGGGATGATCCCGCTCGGCAAGCTGCACATGGTCGAGTTCGCCTTCGGCGGCTGGGGCACCAATCCGCTGATGGGCACGCCATGGAACCCGTGGGACCTCGAGACCCACCGCACACCCGGCGGCTCGTCGAGCGGCACCGGCGTCGCCGTCGCCGCGCGGCTCACGCCCGCGGGCATCGGCAGCGACACCGGCGGCTCGGTGCGCATTCCCTGCGCCTTCAACGGGCTGGTCGGCCTCAAGGTCACGTTCGGCCGCATCAGCCTGCACGGCACGATGCTGCTGTCCTGGACGCTCGACTCGATCGGTCCGATGACGCGGTCGGTCGAGGATTGTGCCCTGATGCTCAATGCGCTGGCTGGTCCCGATCCGCGCGATCCCACGACCTTGGGCCAGCCGCTCGAGGATTTCACCGCATCGACCAAAGGCGGTTCGATCAAGGGCATGCGCATCGCCCTGCCCGACGCCTCTGCGCTGCCTGCATGCGATCCCGACGTGATCGCGGCCTGGCAGGCTTCGGCGAAGAAACTGGAAGAGCTTGGCGCCATCGTCGAGCCGGTGAAGATCCCGGAGTGGTACTTCAATCTCGGCGTCGGCGCGGGCTCGATCTCGGCGTCGGAACTGTGGTCGCTGCATCGCGGCTGGATCGAGGACATGAACCAGCCGATCGGCGCCGGCGTGCGCGGCCGCGCGATGGCCGCCAAGGGCTTCGCCCCGGCCCTCTACGCCGAGGAACTGCGTCGCATGGCCGGACGCCGCGCCGCCTTCAACGCCTGGATGGCGCCCTATGACGCGCTGCTCACGCCGGCGCTGGCCTCGGGTGCAATCCCGGTCACCGAGGTCGACGAGACCTCGCCCACGATCTCGCTGATGACCCGCCCCGGCAACTATCTCGGCCTCTGCGGCCTCTCGCTGCCGAACGGCTTCTCGAACGGCCTGCCGATCGGCCTCCAGCTTCTTGGCAAGCCCTACGCCGAGGGCACGGTGCTCAGGATCGGCAAGGCGCTGCAGGACGCGACGGACTTCCACAAGCGCACGCCGGACCTCTCGGCGCTGGGGCTGTAGCGGCGAGGTCCAGTACCAAAGCCTCCGTCATCTCGACCGGAGCGCGCAGCGCGGAGCGGAGATATCTTCGCTCCGCGATTTGCTGGCATTTGGTAGAAAAAAGGTCTCTCCACCCCGCACCTGCGGTGCTCCGGTTCGGGCGGGGTAACCCCCCGCCCTGAGACGACGGAGATTTTTAGCGCTCAATCCCGCTGCGGCATGCCTTGCGGCACGACGGTCTTGACGAGCGACGCGTCGAGCGCCTCGTATTCGTGATAGCGGATCGTGTCGTAGAGTTCCTGGCGGGTCTGCATGCGGTCGATCACGTTCTGGGTGCCGCCGTCGCGCTGGATCGCGGCGTACACCCCCTCCTGGGCCTTGTTGGCGGCGCGCAGGGCCGAGACCGGCCAGATGACCATCCGGTAACCCATCGTTTCGAACTCCGACGCCGTGAAGAACGGTGTGCGGCCGAACTCGGTCATGTTGGCCAGCAGCTTCACGCCCGGCATCGCCTTAGTGAAGGCGCGGAACATCTCGGCCGTCGTCAGCGCCTCGGGAAAGATCGCGTCGGCACCGGCTTCGAGGTAGAGCCGTGCCCGGGCGACCGCGCCGTCGATCCCTTCGCTCGCAGCCGCATCTGTCCGCGCGATGATGAAGAGATTGCGGCGCGCCTTGGCGGCCGCCGCGACCTTGGCTGCCATGTCTTGCGGCGGGGCGAGCTTCTTGTCGTTCAGGTGGCCGCATTTCTTCGGCAGAAGCTGGTCCTCGAGATGGACGGCGGCGGCGCCCGCCTCCTCGAAGGCCCGCACCATGTGCATGACGTTCAGCGCCTCGCCGTACCCGGTGTCGCCATCGACCAGGACCGGCAGGCCCGAGGCGCGCGCAACCTGGCGGATGAAGAAGCAGACCTCGTCGACCGTGATGACGCCGAGGTCCGGCAGCCCCATCGAAGACGACATGGCCGCGCCGGAAAGATAAAGCGCCTCAAAGCCAGCACGTTGTGCCTGCAGCGCGGCGATGCCGTTGTGTGCACCGGGCATGCGCAGAATCCGCGGCTGCTCGACCAGTTTTCGGAATCGGACACCGGCCGGCTCCGCGGCGAGATCGGCTGCAACGAGATAGGGCATGTATGCTCCCCTCAGATCCTTTGGGGCTTGCGGCCCTGGAGGCCGACCATGAGGCCCGCGCCGACGACCACGGCCGTGCCGAGCCAAGTGTAGAAATCGGGCACCTCGGCGAACATCAGGTAGCCGACGACGACCGAGCCGATCATCTGCGTGTAGTTGAACGGCGCAACGAAATTGGCCGAGGCATAGGTCATGGCCTTTGCGACGCAGAAATGACCCAGGGCCCCGAATGCCCCCAGCGAAACGAGCAGCGCCCAGTCGGTGGCGTTTTGCGGCAATTTCCAGACGAAGGGCAGCCAGATCGACATGATGATCGCGCCCAGCAGCACGCTGTAGAAGATCGAAGTCGCCGGCGCGTCGATCCCCGCAAGCCGTCGGATCAGGATCTGGTACATCGCATAGCAGATCGCGCTGCCCAGGAGCAGAAGCGACTGCCACTGGAACACTGCGCTTCCCGGCCGGATCACGATCAGGACACCGGCAAAGCCCACGATTACCGCGGCCATGCGAAAGAAGGTGATGCGCTCGCCCAGCAACGGCCAGGCCAGCAGCACCACGGCGAGCGGTGCCACGAAGGTGACGGAGATCGCCTCGGCCACCGGGATCGACTTCACCGCGGAGAAGAAGAACAGGGTCGAGAGCATCATCATCACGGAACTCACGAACTGCGTGCCGATGCGGCGTGTCCGCAGCAGACCGAGCCCCATGCGCGGCATGAAGACGATGGCGACCAGCAGCAGATGCGAAACAATCCGGAACCAGACGATCTGCTGCGGCTCGTAGGTGGCTGCCAGCAGCTTCACCAGGCCGTTCATGATCGGAAACAGCGTGCAGGCCGTGCACATGAAGAGAACGCCCAGCAATGGCCGCGACGAACGGCCGGGCGTCTGGATCTCGGCCATTTCGGTCCTCAGCGCAGGAAGCGTTCGAGCGAGCCCAACAGCAGTGTGCCGCCCGTTGCGATCACGATCAGCGAGGCGCCGATGGCGGTGAAGCGCCCGATCTCCTGCGAGCGCCCCTCGGCGATGATCAACCGGTGCGCCACCATCGACGCCATGCCGATGGCCGCCAGCGTGATCGCCATGCCCAGCGCGATGGCGATGACGCCGACCACGCCCGCCCAAAGGACGTCGAGCGCGATCGACAGGAGGATGATGATCAGCGCGCCGGCACAGGGCGCGATGCCGGCCGCCGTCAGCAGCAGCCAGCCGGCGATCGTGCGCTGCGGCGGCTCGTGATCGTGGTGATGATGGTCGTGCCCGTGATCACCATGTGGGTGCTCGTGCAGGCGGCCGGTGATGCCGGCCCACAGGCGCCAGAACCCCACCAGCAGGATCAACGTGTAGGAGACGATCTCGACGTTGCGCACCTCGCGCATCGCGCCCAGCAGGCCGACGGTCGAGGAGAGCTTCAGCGCACCAGCCAGTAGCAGGGCCGCCAGCGTGTGGGTGAAGGCGATCCAGCCGCCGGCGAAGATACCCTCGATCCAGGCGCGCGGCCGGCTGCTGTCGAGGAAGTAGGCCACCACGACAGCCTTGCCGTGACCCGGCCCCAGCGTGTGCACGACGCCGTAACCGAAACAGACTGTGACGAGGGTCCAGAGCGCCAGGGAGCCCGTCCCCGACTGCACGTCCCGCAGCGAGGTCGACAGGACATGGTTGATGCGGCGCTGATACTCGGCGGAATAGCGGGCCAGCTCGGCCACGCTGTCGCTGAACACCAGCGCGCCCGCCAGGGCGAGCAACAGGAGGAGCCCGATCCACAGGAAGGGCGACCTGAGGGCGGATGGTCTTACGGAAGCTGGCATGTCACCACGTCGGCGAAGAAGGGATAGCCGCGGACGAATTCGGCCTTGTGTGTGGGATGCTTGCCCAGCGTGCAGCCGGCCGGGACCGAGCCTTTGTCGACCTCTATGCGGATGAAATCCTCGGGATCGTAAGTCGCGATCGACACGAGCTTGGAAGGCTGGGGCAGCGCGAAGCGCATCACATAGACGAGATTGCGCGGCCCCTGCTTGCGCGGCGCGCCCGGCGCATCGGCGCGCTTGTTGGTCGGCATCGGCATGCCGGCATTGTCGCCCGCGTTGCGGTCCCATTCAGGCGGAATGAAGCTCGCCGGATCGTCGATGCGGGCGGAGAATTGCGGCGCCTTGGGCGGCCTGAAATCCTTCGCCCCGGTGTTGAGCCAGCTCAGGTACCCGTACTTGCCCAACTCGGGCATCATCTCGCCGGCGAGCAGCTTGGTTTCCCGGGCCGAGAATTTGCCGTTCCTGTCCTCGTCGATCAGCGGGATCTCGACTTCGCTGGAATACGGATCGAACCGCCATTCGATCTCGACATGGGTATATTTCCCGTCCTTGGCGACCATGCGCACGACCTGCTGCACGACAATGTGCGGATGGGCGAACACCGCCGCCGGCGCGAACAGCGCCAGGGCGGCCAGGACCGGAGCGAGCAGCCGCTTCACGCGGGGGCCTGGTGCGGAACGGGGCGCGGCTTGCCCTCGTCGTCGATCGCCACGAACACGAAGGTGCCGTGGGTCACACGCAGGTCGGTTTCCTCGTGGCGGCGCTGGACCACGGTTTCGAGCCCGATGGTGATCGACGTCCGGCCGACCTTCACGACTTCCCCATAAATCGACACCATGTCTCCCACCTTGATCGGCTGGACGAAGGTCATGGCCGTGATCGCCACCGTGGCCACCCGCCCCTTCGCCACCCGGGCCGCGAGCGAGCCGCCCGCGATATCCATCTGGCTCAACACCCAGCCGCCGAAAATGTCGCCATTCCCGTTCATGTCGGCAGGCTGCGGAACGGTCCTTACGATCGGATCACGGCGACTTTCGGACATCAATCCCTCACCGGATGTGGTTGCTTTCACGCGGTTTTGCTACCATACCCATGCCGGACCGGCCACCCAGCGATCCCCTCGCGCGGCCGCGGAAAGACAAGAAGCAGGCATGGCACGAAACGGCGATCTCTTCGATCGGTCTGGCGGCGGCAAGCGTGCCGCGGGGCCGAAGGAAAATTCCTACACGGCGAGTGACATCGAGGTGCTGGAGGGGCTGGAGCCCGTCCGCAAGCGCCCTGGCATGTATATCGGCGGCACCGATGAACGGGCCATGCACCACCTGGTGGCCGAGATTCTCGACAATTCCATGGACGAGGCCGTCGCCGGCCATGCCGACACGATCTGGCTGGAAATGCTGCCGGGCAACTATATCTCTGTGCGCGACAACGGCCGCGGCATGCCGGTCGATCCGCACCCCAAGTTCAAGAACAAGTCGGCGCTGGAGGTGATCCTCACCACCCTGCATGCAGGCGGCAAGTTCAACAGCAAGGTCTACGCCACGTCGGGCGGCCTGCATGGCGTCGGCGCTTCGGTCGTGAACGCGCTCTCGGACGACCTCGTCGTGGAGGTCGCCCGCGACCGGCAGGCCTGGACGCAGAGCTTCTCGCGCGGCCTCCCGGTCTCGAAGCTGAAGCCGGCCGGTCCCGCCCCCAACCGGCGCGGCACGATCGTCACCTTCCATCCCGATCCCGAGATCTTTGGCAAGCAACTGTTCGTGCCAGAGCGCCTCTACCGCATGGTGCGCTCCAAGGCTTACCTGTTCCGCGGCGTGGAGATCCGCTGGAAGTGCGACAAGTCCCTGCTGAAGAATAGCGGGATTCCCGAGGAAGAGACGTTCCACTTCCCCAACGGCCTGAAGGACTACATCACCTCGGAGATCGGCCAGCGGCCGACCGTCGTGCCGCAGCCCTTCGCCGGCGAGGCCAAGAGCGAGAGCAACGGCAAGGTCGAGTGGGCCGTGTGGTGGCCGAACGACGAGGAAGGCTTCGTCCGCTCCTACTGCAACACCGTGCCCACCGCCGAGGGCGGCACGCACGAATCGGGATTCCGCAGCGCCCTGGTGCGCGGCCTCAAGCGCTATGCCGAGCTTTCCGGCAACCGCAAGGGTTCGCTCATCACCGCCGACGACGTGATCGACGGTTCCGCCGCCCTCGTCTCGGTCTTCATCGAGCAGCCTCAGTTCCAGGGGCAGACCAAGGAAAAACTGGTCAGTGTCGAGGCGACCAAGATCGTCGAGACGATCGTCGGCGACAATTTCGAGCACTGGCTGATCGGCGACAAGGAAGCCGGCAACGTCCTGCTGGAACATGTCGTCGCCAAGGCCGAGGAGCGGCTGCGGCGCAAGCAGGACCGCGAACAGCAGCGCAAGACGGCGACGCGCAAGCTCCGCCTGCCGGGCAAGCTGGCCGACTGTTCGAGTTCCTCCTCGATCGGCACCGAGATCTTCCTGGTCGAGGGCGATTCGGCCGGCGGCTCGGCCAAGGCCGCGCGCAACCGCGAGACCCAGGCGATCCTGCCGCTGCGCGGCAAGATCCTGAACGTGGCGAGCGCCACGTCCGAGAAGATGCGCGAAAACCAGGAAATCCAGGACCTCATCCAGGCACTGGGCTGCGGCGCCGGCACTCACTACAACGACGACCGCCTGCGCTACGAACGGGTCATCATCATGACCGACGCCGACGTCGACGGCGCGCACATCGCCTCGCTGCTGATGACGTTCTTCTATCGCGAGATGCCGAAGCTGATCGAAAACGGCCATCTGTTCCTGGCGCAGCCCCCGCTCTTTCGCATCAGCAAGGGCGGCCGTACCGAATATGCCCAGGACGATGCCCAGAAGGACGAGCTGATCCGGACGGTATTCAACGGCAAGGCCGACATTACCCGCTTCAAGGGCCTGGGCGAGATGCAGTCTGTCCATCTGCGGGAAACCACGATGGATCCGGCCAAGCGCGTCCTTCTGAAGGTCGACGTGCCGTTGATCACGGGCACCGAGCCGGACTCCCGCGTCGAGGACATGCGGACCCGTACCCTCGTCGAGGACCTGATGGGCCGCAAGCCGGAGAAGCGCTACGCCTTCATCCAGGAAAACGCCAAGTTCGCGCGCGATCTCGACGTCTGAGGCTGGTCGCCGCGGGATTGCGGGTCGCGCGCAGAAATGTGACATCCCCGGAGCCGTGTCCCGGGCGTATAGTAGGCGGATAACCCGCGGAGGAGATTGCCCCATGCGTTTCAGGTCCAGGATCGCCGCCGCGCTGCTGGCGGTCGCCGCCCTTCCGGCCGCGGCCTACGCAGCCACCATCGGCGGTACCTACTACGCGGTGCAGTACGACTATCGCGAATTCTTCGCCGCCACCGACGGCAAGAACTTCCAGGTCGTGCTCCATGGCAATCCCTTCCCCGGCACCGATCCGGCGGTGGTGGCGCGTGACCTGCTGCCGATGATGCAGGCCGCCAAGCCGATGCCCCGGCTCACCTTCACCTACGAGACACCGGCGGAAAAGCCGCGGCCCGACTACCGTCTGATGCTGGTCTTCGACCCGGCGAACGATCTCAACAGCGATTCGGTCTGCAAGGGCACGGTGCGCTTCAAGCCCGGCAAGCCCGGCCTCTTCAACGTCTATGCCATCTACTGTCGCAACGACATGACGATGTCCGAGACCACTGCCTGGACCCCCGCGTCCGGTCCGACCGATCCGCGGATCGGCGAGCTTTTCCGCGAGCTGTTCATGGTCGTCTTCTCCGACTCGCCCGCTCTGCGGCCCAATCAGGGTGGCGGCATGGGCCGCGACTAGCGGTCCCGGGCGGCCCAAGCGCTCCACAGGGAACTTCTGCTAACCAGACGGCAATGGCCGTCTGGTATCCCCTCCTCGATCTCGCCCTCTCCCGCCTCGACGCGGAGGCCGCCCATGGCCTCGCCATTCGTGCGCTGAAGACCGGTCTTTTGCCGGGCGACCGGCGCGCCGATGCCGCGTCTCTGGCGACGAAGGTATGGGGTCGTTCGCTGCCCAACCCGATCGGCCTGGCCGCCGGCTTCGACAAGAACGCCGAGGTGGCAGACGCCATGCTGGCGCAGGGCTTCGGTCTGGTCGAAATCGGCAGTGTCACGCCGCGGCCTCAGGAGGGCAATCCGCGCCCCCGCCTGTTCCGACTGCCCCAGGATCGCGGCGTCATCAACCGCATGGGCTTTCCGGGACACGGTCTGGAAGCCGCCCGCGCCCGCCTTGCTGCGCGGCCGCGCCGTGGCTTCGTCGGCGTCAATATCGGCGCCAACAAGGACAGCACCGACCGCGCCGCCGACTACGTCACGGGCTGCGTGGCGTTGGCGCCCTATGCCGATTATCTCGTCTGCAACGTCTCCTCGCCCAACACGCCAGGCCTGCGCAACCTGCAGGGCCGCACCGAGCTGGCCGGGCTGTTGAAGCGCGTGCAGGACGCGATCGCGGCGAAGCCCGTGCCGCTCGTGGTCAAGATCGCGCCGGATGCGACCGACGACGATCTCGACGACATCGTCTTCGTCTGCCGTGACCTGAAGCTCGACGGCATCATCATCGGCAACACCACCCTCTCCCGCCCGCCCTCGCTACGGTCCGAGCGGCGCGGCGAGACCGGCGGCCTGTCCGGTGCCCCGCTCACGGCGTTGTCGACCGAGGTGCTGCGCAAGGCCGCCCTTCGCGTCGAGCGACAGTTCCCGCTGATCGGCTGCGGCGGCGTGGGGTCGGGGGCCGACGCCTACGCCAAGATCCGCGCCGGCGCCACGCTGGTGCAGCTCTACTCGGCGATGGTCTACGAGGGCCCGCCGATCATCCGCCGCATCAAGGACGAATTGGCAGCCTTGCTGGCCCGCGACGGCTTCGCTTCGGTGGCGGATGCCGTGGGCGCTGATTTGCGCGGCTGATCAAGGGTCCCTCGCTGCGCTCGGGATGACACCGGGGGTTTGCGGCGGACGCAGTGCGCCGACGCCAAAATCGATGTCATCCCGAGCGCAGCGAGGGACCTTTCCTTATCCTCGCCTGCATCGCGAAAATCTAAACCGCAGACGCGGAGCGGGCGAGGCCATACACTCCCGGCCAGGGGGATAAACGTCGTGCCGCTCTGGATACCGATCACCGTCGCTGCCGCTCTGTGCCAGAACATCCGCACGACGATGCAGCAGAAGATTCGGGGCATCCTGAGCGTCGATGGCGCCAACTTCGTGCGCTACCTCTACGGTGCCCCTCTGGCGCTTGGCATGCTGGCCTTCCTGGTCTTCGTAACCGGCAGGCAGGTGCCGTCGATCTCGCTGCATTTCCTGGCTCTGGTGACCATCGCCGGCGTGGCGCAGATCGTGGCCACCTCGCTGATGATCCACGCCTTCTCCCTGCGCAATTTCGCGGTGGGCACGGTCTATTCCAAGACCGAGACGGTGTTCGTCGCCCTCTTCGCCACCTTTATCGCCGGAGAGCCGCTTAAGCTCGGCGCCTGGGCCGGCATCCTGGTCTGCCTGGGCGGTGTCGCCATCCTGAGCGTGCGGGGGAAATTCTCCGACGTGCGCGGCGTGCTGGCCGACCTCACGCACAAGGGCGCACTCTACGGCATCCTGTCCGGCGCGATCTTCGCCATCGCCGCCGGCACGATCCGCGAGGCCTCGAAGCTGCTGCCCGAGGGCGATTTCATGGTGCGCGGCATCACCGTGCTCGCCTGCATGAACACCATCCAGGTCATCCTGATGGCGCTCTATCTCGCGCGACGCGACCGGCCGCAGCTTTCCAAGGTCTGGTTCAACTGGCGCTCCTCGATCTGGGTCGGCATCTTCAGCGTGCTGGGCTCGGCCGGCTGGGCGCTCGCCATGACGCTCGAGAACGCCGCGCTGGTCCGCGCGGTCGGCCAGATCGAGCTGGTCTTCACCTTCATCTCCTCCCGCCTCATCCTCAAGGAGCGGCCGTCCCTCGGTGAGTGGATCGGCAGCCTCCTGGTGGTCGGCGGGGTCGTTCTCATCCTCGTAACCCGGTGACCTCATGACGGACATGACAAGGCCGCTCGATGGCCTGCGCATCCTCGATTTCTCGACCACCATCGCGGGCCCGCACTGCAGCCGCCTGCTCGCCGACATGGGCGCCGAGGTGGTGAAGGTCGAATCGACCGAAGGCGACCTGATGCGCTCGCGGCCGGTGCAGCGCGACGGCTTCAGCACCATGTTCGGCCAGCTCAACGCCGGCAAGAAATCCATCGTGCTCGATCTCAAGAAGCCGGAAGCGGTCGCGGCCATCAAGAAGCTGGCCGCCACGGTCGACATCCTGGTCGAGAACTATCGCCCCGGCGTCATGAAGCGGCTGGGCCTCGACTATGCCGAACTGTCGAAAGTCAACCCGCGGCTGATCTACTGCGCCATCTCGGGCTACGGCCAGACCGGGCCCGGCGCCGGCCGTCCCGCCTATGCGCCGGTCATCCATGCCTCGACCGGCTACGACATGGCCCATCTCTTCTACCAGCAGGGCCGCCAGCGCCCCGACAATTGCGGCATCTTCGTCGCCGACTATGCGAGCGGCGCCTATGCGATGGGTGCGATCCTCGCGGCCGTCCACCAGCGGCATGCAACCGGCAAGGGCCAGATGGTCGACGTCTCGATGTTCGAAACCCTGGTCGGCATGCTGCTGGGCGAGGTCAACCGCGCGCAGTTCGACTTCGAGATGCCGTCGCGGCCGATGTACGGCCCGATCGAGGCCAGCGACGGCTACGTGATGTTGGCGACGGCGAGCGAAAAAACCTTCCAGGACATGGCTACCGCGGCCGGCCGCCGCGACTGGCTGACCGACCCGCGTTTCGAAAAGTACCAGGACCGCCGCATGAACTGGGGATTGCTGGTCGACGAACTCGAAGAGTGGTCGAAGAAGATGAGCGTCAAGGATGTCGTGGCCGCGCTGGAGAAGCAGGGCGTCCCCTGCTCGCCCTACGTCACGGTCACCGAGGCCCTGCAGGACCCACAGGTCGAGCATCGCGGCTCGCTGTGCACCATTGAGGATGGCGGCGGCAGCTACAAGTCGCCCGCGCCGCCCTTCCGTTTTTCCGGCTCCCCGCTGCAGAGCGGCCCCAAGGTCGCCGCACTCGGCGAGGATACCAAGGCCGTGCTGGCGCAGGCCGGCCTGACGCCGTCCGAAATTGAGGCCCTCGTAAAATGATCGATCCGCGTACCCCCATTCTGGTCGGCGCTGGCCAGATCACCGATACGGTCGGCAAGCCGTCGAGCGAGCGCTCGCGCGTCGCCTTCTGCGCCGAGGCCGCCAACCTGGCGCTCGAAGACACCCAGGCCGCCATCGGGGGCCATGCGCTCGGCCATCTGGTCGACGCCATCGCCGTCATGGAGTTCTTCAGCGACATCAGCCCGCGCTTCGCCTCGCCCTACGGCCGGTCGAGCAACCCGCCGCAGAGCGTCGCCAATCGCCTGCACGCCGATCCGAAGCAGCTGCTCTATACCCACTCGGGCGGCAACATGCCCCAGTATCTGGTGAACAAATTCGCCGAGCAGATCGCCAGGGGGGCGACCGAGCTGGCGCTGATCTGCGGCGCGGAGCTCTTGCGCAGCACGCAGAATGCCCGCCGCGCCGACATGAAGATCGACTGGAACGAGGATCCGGGCGGCGGCGAGCCGACGCGCATCGGCGATCCGCGGTTCGGCTTCAGCGAGGAAGAGGCGCGCCACGATCTGCGTGCCGCCATTCACTTCTATCCGCTGCTGGAGAACGCCATCCGCGGCGGGCTGAAGCGCGACGTCGACAGCCACATGAAGGCGATGGGCCGGCTGTTCGAACGCCTCGCCGCAGTCGCCAAGGCCAACCCGCTGGCGACGCGCCGCGAGGGCTACAGCGCCGAGGCCCTGTCGACGATCTCCCCCGACAATCGCTGGATCTGCTTCCCCTATCCGCGGCTGATGAACGCCAACGCCATCATCGACCAGGCGGCGGCGGTGCTCGTCACCTCGGTGGGCAAAGCCCAGGAATGGGGCATCCCGCAGGACCGCTGGGTGTTCCTGCACGGCTGCGCCGACGGCACCGACACCTGGGTGGTGTCGGAGCGCGACAAGCTCGACGCCTCCCCGGCGATCCGCGGCTGCGCCCGCATCGCCCTCGACATGGCCGGCAAGAAGGTCTCCGACATCGACGCCTTCGACCTCTACAGCTGCTTCCCTTCGGCGGTCGAAGTCGCGATGACCGAGATCGGCATCGCCGAGGACGATCCGCGCCCCATCAGCGTGACCGGCGGCCTGCCGTTCTTCGGCGGACCCGGCAACAACTACGTCACCCACTCGATCGCCGAGATGATGAACGTGGTGCGCGCCAAACCCGGCTCCTTCGGGATGGTGACGGCCAACGGCAACTACCTCACCAAGCACTCGGCCGGCCTCTATTCGACCGAACCCACCAAGGGAGCCTGGAAGCGCGAAGATCCGAGGACGTTCCAGGCCGAACTCGATTCCGGCCCCAAGCGCAAGGTCGAGACGAAGCCCACGGGCACTGGCACGATCGAGACCTACTGCGTCACCTACGGAAAGGACGCGCCCGAGCGCGGCTATATCCTGGGCCGCCTCGACGGCACCGGCGACCGCTTCGTCGCCATGACCCCGGACGACCCCGCTCTGGTCGCCGACATGCTGACGCGCGAGCAGCTCGGGCGTAAGGTGTTGGTCTCCGAAACGGGCGGCCGCAACGTCTTCCGCCCCGTCTGAGGCTGTCGCATATGACTCAAGGGTCCTTCGCTTCGCTCAGGATGACAGCATTTTCTTGATCAGCGCACTGCGTCGATCCCGCAATGTTGTCATCCTGAGCAAAGCGAAGGACCTTTCTCTTCCTTGAAGTGAGGAATCCATGGCGAACGTCCTGAGTGCGGCGCAGACCGCGGAGTTCAACGAGAAGGGCTTCACCTATGCGCGGGGGCTGTTCGCGCCCGACGAGGTGAAGCTGCTGACCCGTGCCATGGAGGAAGACCCTGCCGTGCGCGACAGCATCCTCGACCGCCGCGATGGCGAGGGCCGCTCGACGCGCATTGCTCTCTGGAACCGGGCCGGCGACAGCGTCTACGGACTCGCTGCCCGCGTGCGGCGCATGGTCGATACGTCGGCGGCGCTGCTGGGCGGACCCGTCTATCACTACCAGTCGAAGCTGACGGCCAAGGAGCCCGAGGTCGGCGGCGCCTGGGAGTGGCACCAGGATTACGGCTACTGGTACTACAATGGCTGCCTGCGTCCCGACATGCTCTCGATCATGATCGGGCTCGACCGCACCAATCGCGAGAATGGCTGTCTGCAGATCGCCACGGGCTCCCACCGGCTCGGCCGTATCGACCACACGCCGTTGTCACCGACCCAGAACGAGGTCGATCCCAAGCGGATGCCCCACATCCTCGAGAAGTGCCCGGTCGAGTATTGCGAGCTGGAGGCCGGCGACGCGCTGATCTTTCACTGCAACGCGATCCACCGCTCCGACGCCAACCGCTCGCCCAATCGTCGGTGGACGCTGCTGATCTGCTACAACAGAATCGATAACGACACGTTCACCAAGGTGGACGACCGCTACTACGTGCCGCTCGAGGCGGTCGACGACGACGCGATCCGCCGGGCCGGCCTGCGCTTCGCCCGCGGCGACGGGCAGGAACATTTCGCCAGCAAGCCATACGTGCCGGACCTGAGAAAGGTGTCGTAACGAACATGTCGGGCTCCAGACTGATCGAGATCCTGCTCCGCCAGCGCGAGGGACAGCTCAAGGACGGTGCGCCGCCCGCCGAACTGCGCATCGACCGGCTCAACCGGTGCATCGGTCTCCTGGTCGACCGCCGGCGGGACATCGAAGAGGCCCTCGCCGCCGACTTCGGCGCGCGCTCGCCCACCGTGACCGCCTTCGCCGACGTCGCCAGCTCGATCGGCCCTCTCAAACATGCGCGCGACAATCTCAGGAGCTGGATGAAGACCGAGCGGCGCCGCACGACGCCGCGCATCCTGGGTTTCCTGGGTGCCCGGGCCGAGATCCGCCACCAGCCCAAGGGCGTGGTCGGCGTGATCAGTCCGTGGAACTTTCCGGTAAACCTCACCTTCACGCCGCTGGCCGGCGTTCTGGCCGCCGGCAACCGGGCCATGATCAAGCCGTCCGAGACGACCCCGGCCACCTCCGAGCTGCTGAAGCAGATGTTCGCCAGCGCCTTCGACGAGAGTGAGATCGCCGTGGTTACCGGCGGCCCGGAGGTCGGGCAGGCATTCTCTTCCCTACCCTTCGACCATCTGGTCTTCACCGGCGCGACCTCGATCGGCCGCCACGTGATGCGGGCGGCGGCCGAGAATCTCGTGCCGGTGACGCTTGAACTGGGCGGCAAGAGTCCCGTCGTGATCGGGCGCTCGGCCGACATGTCGGTGGCCACGGCGCGGATCATGAACGGCAAGACGCTCAATGCGGGACAGATCTGCCTGGCCCCGGACTATGTACTCGCGCCAGCCGAGCGCGTCGGCGACTTCGTGGCCGCAGCAAAGACCTCTGTCGGGCAGATGTTTCCGAGCATTCGCGAGAATCGCGACTACACCGCGGTTGTCTCCGACCGGCACTATGCGCGCCTCATGGGGTATCTCGAAGATGCCCGCGCCAAGGGCGCCGAACTCATCGAAATCAATCCGGGCGCCGAGGATCTGCGCCAGCAGCCGCACCGCCGCATTGCGCCGACCCTGATCCTGAACCCGACCGACGACATGAAGGTCATGCAGGAGGAGATATTCGGGCCCCTGCTGCCCGTGAAGGCCTATCGCGACGTCCAGGAGGCGGTCGACTACATCAACATGCACGACCGCCCGCTTGGCCTGTACTATTTCGGCAGCGACGCCGCCGAGCGCGACCGTGTGCTCGACGGGACGACCTCGGGAGGCGTCACCGTCAACGACGTCGTCATGCACGTCGCCCAGGAGGAGCTGCCGTTCGGCGGCATCGGCCCGGCCGGCATGGGCGCCTACCACGGCCATGACGGATTCCGCGAGTTCAGCCACCGCAAGTCGATCTACCACCAGATCAAATGGGACCTGGCGCCGCTGCGCATGCTGCGCCCGCCCTATGGCGCGGGGCTGGCGAAGTATCTGAGGATGCAGATCAAGCGCTGAGAGTGAAAGGTCCCTCGCTGCGCTCGGGATGACAACGTCTTTGTAGTAGCGGCTTCGAGCAAGCGCACGGAGCCACCACCAACAAAACTGTCATCCCGAGCGTAAGCGAGGGACCTTTATAGTCACGCCGCCTTGATGTTCGAGCGCTGGATGTGGTCGAGGTTGGCGCCCTCGATGCGCACCAGCCTGGTCAGGCCGTCGCGCTTCGGCGAGTGGACGACGCCGACATCGTAGAAGTGGCTGTCGCCCGGCTTCAACACGTAGGTGTTTGCGGGCTCGACCAAGGTCGGCTCATTGCCCTCGCCCTTCTTGACGATCCGCCAGTCGGTCATCTCCGTGTCGCCGGTGGCCAGTCCGTAGATCGCCCAGCTGGAGCCATGATCATGCGGCCCACCGTGCGCAGCCGTCTCGTACACATGTCCGCAGATGCAGAAACCCAGCTCCGGATCCTCGTACAGGACCTTGCGCGGGCGGCACTGCTCGGCGGTCAGGTGCGTGGCGACGAATTCATCGTCCAGCAGCACCTTCGACACCAGCTTGCAGACTTCCTGCTTACCCGCGATCCCGGAATCGGCCTTGAGGGCCTTGCGAATGTCAGCGCTCAACTGCTCGAGGGTGTAAGTCATCTCTTGCCTCCGTTTGAATATCCATATTCGCACGGTGGATACTGGAGATCACCTCTTCCCCACCGCCGCCAATCGCTCTGCGAGCCGCGCTCTCTCGCTAAACGCCAAGCCTTTCCAGCGCCGTGCTGAGCCGCGCACCAGTCTGTTCGGCCTGCGCCCGGCGCTCGCGCTGCTCCTCGACGACCTCTTCCGGCGCGCGTGCGACGAAGGCGGCGTTCGCGAGCTTGGCGTCGATCTTGCCGACCTCGTCGGCGAGCTTCTTGATCTCCTTCTGGAGTCGCGCGCTCTCGGCCTTGAGGTCGATCACGTCGCCGACCGGCAGGGCATAGGTCGCCTCGCCGACGACGATCTGCAGCGATGCCTTGGGCGCCGATGAAGCCGCCTCGACGCCTTCGATGCGGGCCAGCCGCTCGATGGCGGGGCGATGGGTCTCCAGTCGCGCCGCAGTCGCTTCGTTGCCGCCGATCACCAGCAGCCTCAACTTGGCGCCGGCCGGCACGTTCAGCTCGGCGCGGGCCGAGCGGATGTCCTGGATGAGCTTCACCAGCCAGCCCATCTCGGCGTCCGCCGCGGCGTCGGTCGAGGTCGGCGCGGGCCAGGGCTGGCCGATCAGCGGCCCGTGCTCGGCGCGGTGGCCGAGCTTGTCCCACAGCTCCTCGGTGATGAAGGGCATCACCGGGTGCATCAGCTTCACCGTCTCGCGCAGCACGAAGGCGGTGACGGCGCGAGTTTCGTCCTTCTCCGGCCCGTCGGCGCCCTGCACGATCGGCTTGGTCAGTTCGACATACCAGTCACAGACCACGCCCCACACGAACTCGTAGAGGGTATTGGCGGCCTCGTTCAGGCGGAAATCGGTCAGGGCCTTGTCGATCGCCTGGTTGGCGCGGGCGAGTTCACCCAGCATCCACTTGTTGACCGTGAGCCTGGCCGACGTTGGCTCGAACCCTTTCGGCAACGCCGCGCCGTTCATCTCGGCGAAGCGCGTCGCGTTCCACAGCTTGGTCGCGAAGTTGCGGGCGCCCTCGACGCGTGCCGGCGCCAGCCGCAGCCGGCCGGCCTGGGATGCGGCCAACGACGTCATGGTGAAGCGCAGCGCATCGGCGCCGTATTTGTCGATCAGCTCCAGGGGGTCGATCACGTTCCCCTTGGACTTCGACATCTTCTGGCCCTTCTCGTCCGTCACCAGCCCGTGCAGGTAGACGGTGCGGAACGGTACCTCCTTCATGAAGTGCATGCCCATCATCATCATGCGGGCGACCCAGAAGAACAGGATGTCCCAGCCCGTGACGAGCGTGCTGGTCGGATAGTACTTGGCCAGTTCCGGCGTCTGGTCGGGCCAGCCCAGGGTCGAGAACGGCCACAGGGCCGAACTGAACCAGGTGTCGAGCACGTCGGGATCGCGTTCCAGCGCGACCTCCTTGCCGTAATGCGCCCGTGCCTCTTGATTCGCCTCTTCCTCCGAGAGCGCCACGAACACCTTCTTGTCCGGCCCGTACCAGGCCGGGATCTGGTGGCCCCACCAGAGCTGGCGCGACACGCACCACGGCTCGATGTTCTCCATCCAGCGGAAGAAATCCTCGCGCCCGCGCTCGGGCACGAACTTCACGCGGCCGTCGCGCGCCGCCGCCAGCGGCGCCT
>LNFM01007303.1_pt1 | contig 17419 bp, 14 predicted proteins | sample 596031 | NCBI WGS metagenome assembly LNFM01 (sample SAMN04254537, study PRJNA301005) | activated carbon metagenome | isolation source: dual media filters at the Ann Arbor, Michigan drinking water treatment plant | place: USA: Ann Arbor | reverse complement strand
AGCGCCTGTTGGTGGAGGTAAGCGGGATCGAACCGCTGACCTCTTGCATGCCATGCAAGCGCTCTCCCAGCTGAGCTATACCCCCCGTTTGCTTCACCCGACCGTTGAGGCTTTTTGGGTTTCCTTCAGGTTGCCCCGTCGGTCTTCCGTTCAGCCTGCCCGTTCGTCTTCAGCAATCAGTGCTGTTCAAGCGAGTCTGAGATTCTAGCCCATTTTTCAGAGACTCTGCAATCTTCCCAACACCGTCTCCCGCGGGAACAGCGCCAGCAACGCGTCGACCGACGGTGTCTGCGTGCGGCCGCTGACCAGCACGCGCACGGCAGGCGCCAGCTGCGGCATCTTCAACTGGTGCGTGCTCAGGGTTTCCTTCAGGGCCGCGGCGATGCCGGTCTTGTCCCACGCTGCAGCGGTGAGCTTGTCGCGCAGGCTCACCAGCGCCGGCCGCACAGCATCGGTGACGTGCAGCGCCAGGTCGTCGGCGCTGGGCGCTGCAGCGACGAAGAGCATCGACGTCCAGTCGGCCAGGTCCACCACGGTGCTGCAGCGGTCCTTGAACAGGGCGCAGGCGCGCGCCAGCAGACCGAGATCTTCGCTGGCCAGGCCCCGCTTGGCCAGTTCGGCCTGCAGCAACCGCGCCAGGCGCTCGTCGCTGGAGGCCTTGATGTAGTGCGCGTTCACCCAGGCCAGCTTGGCCGGGTCCCATTGCGCCGGGCTCTTGGCAAGGTGGCTGCCGTCGAACCACTGCACCATCTGCTCGATGCTGAAGAGCTCATCGTCGCCATGGCTCCAGCCCAGGCGCGCCAGGTAGTTCAGCATCGCCTCGGGCAGGTAGCCGGCTTCTTCGTAGGCGGTGACGCTGACGGCACCGCGGCGTTTGCTCAGCTTCAGCCCGTCGTCGCCCAGGATGATGGGGCAGTGCCCGTAACGCGGCAGTGGCGTGTCACCTGCGATGGCGCGCCAGATGTTGATCTGCCAGGGCGTGTTGTTGATGTGCTCGTCACCGCGGAAGACATGGCTGATGCGCATGTCGAAGTCGTCCACCACGACGGCGAAGTTGTAGGTGGGCACCCCGTCGGGCCGCAGGATGATCAGGTCGTCGATCTCTTCGTTGCTGATGCTGATGGGGCCCTTCACCAGGTCGTCCCAGTGCACATGGCCGTGCGCCGGGTTGGCAAAGCGCACCACGGGTTTCACGCCGGCCGGAACCTCCGGCAGTGGTTTGCCGGGCGCCGGGCGCCAGCGGCCGTCGTAATGGGTCTTCTCGCCGCGCGCACGCTGGGCCTCGCGCATCGCGTCCAGCTCTTCGGGCGTGGCGTAGCAGCGGTAGGCCGTGCCGGCAGCGATCATCTGCTCGACCACCGCGTGGTAGCGCTCCAGGCGCTGCATCTGGTAGATCGGGCCCTCGTCGTAGCCCAGGCCCAGCCAGGCCATGCTTTCGAGGATTTGCCGCACACTTTCATCGTTAGAGCGCGCCACGTCGGTGTCTTCGATGCGCAGCACGAACTCGCCGCCGAAGTGGCGGGCGTAGGCCCACGAATACAGCGCGGTGCGCGCCGTGCCCAGGTGCAGAAAGCCCGTGGGCGAAGGTGCGATGCGGGTGCGGACGGGGGTGGCTTGGGTTGCGTTCATGCGATCTTGGACAGGCCGGCGCTGAGGTCGGCCTGGAGGTCTTGCACATCGTCCAGCCCGACCGCGACGCGGACCATGCCCTGCACGATGCCGGCGGCCAGCCGCTGCGGCTCGCTCAAGCGGCCGTGCGAGGTGCTGGCGGGGTGGGTGATGGTGGTCTTGGTGTCGCCCAGGTTGGCGGTGATGCTGCAGATGCGGGTGGCGTCGATGGTGGCAAAGGCGCCTTCGCGCCCGCCCTTCACGACAAAGCTCACCACCGCGCCGCCGCTGCCGTTCTGCTGCGCCATGGCCAGCGCATGCTGCGGGTGCGAGGCCAGGCTCGGGTAGTACACGCGCTCGATGGCAGGCTGCGCTTCCAGCCAGCGGGCCAGCGCCAGCGCACGTTCACTCTGCGCCTGCATGCGGATGGACAGCGTCTCCAGGCCCTTCAGCACCACCCAGGCGTTGAAGGGCGACAGGCTCATGCCGGCGCTGCGCATCACGGGCACGAACCTGGCGGCAATCAGCTCTTCGGGCCCGCACACCGCGCCGGCGATCACACGGCCCTGGCCGTCCAGGTATTTGGTGCCGCTGTGCGTGATGAGGTCGGCGCCCAGCCTGGCGGGCTGCTGCAGCGCAGGGCTGCAGAAGCAGTTGTCCACGGCCAGCAGCGCGCCGCCGGCGTGGGCGATGTCGGCCAGCGCGCGGATGTCGCACACCTCGGTCAGCGGGTTGCTGGGTGTCTCGGCGAACAGCAGCCGGGTGTTCGGTCGCATCGCGGCCTGCCACTGGGCGGTGTCGGTCTGCGAGACGAAGCTGGTCTCGATGCCGAACTTGGCGAAGTCCTGGAACAGCTTGATGGTGCTGCCGAACACGCTCTGCGAACACACCACGTGGTCGCCGGCCTTCAGCAGGCCCATGATGAGCATCAGGATGCCCGACATGCCGCTGCTGGTGCCGATACAGCCCGTGGTGCCTTCCAGCGCCGCCAGGCGGCGCTCCATCATCGTGACGGTGGGGTTGGAAAAACGGCTGTAGACGAAGGCCTCTTCTTCGTTCGCGAAGCGCCGTGCGGCGGTGGCCGCGTCGGGGTGCACAAACGAGCTGGTGAGGTACAGCGCCTCGCTGTTCTCGCCGTATTGCGACGGGGGCAGGCCCTCGCGCACAGCCAGCGTGTCCAGCCGCACATCGGCCGGCAGGTCCACACGCGGGATGCTCATCGTCCGGTCTCCTTGCCCTGCAAGGCCAGGCGCGAACGGTTGTTGTCGTCTTCTTCGTCGAACTGCAGCTTGCGTTGCGCCTGCAGCGCGGCGAAGTCTTCGGCGCTCACGTCGCCGGTGATGTAGTGGCCGTCGAAGCAACTGGCCTCGAAGGTCTTGATCTTCGGGTTGAGCGCCGCCACCACGCGCTTCATCGCGTCCACATCCTGGTAGATCAGCGCATCGGCGCCGATGTACTGGCGGATCTCCTCGACACTGCGCCCGTGGGCGATCAGTTCTTCCTTGGTCGGCATGTCGATGCCATAGACGTTCGGAAAGCGCACCGGCGGCGCCGCGCTGGCCATGTAGACCTTGCGCGCACCGGCCTCACGCGCCATCTGCACGATCTCCTTGCTGGTGGTGCCGCGCACGATGCTGTCGTCGACCAGCATCACGTTGCGGCCCTTGAACTCCATGCCGATGGCGTTGAGCTTCTGGCGCACGCTTTTCTTGCGCACACCCTGCCCCGGCATGATGAAAGTGCGACCGACGTAGCGGTTCTTCACGAAGCCTTCGCGGTAGGGCTTGCCGATGCGGTGCGCCAGCTGCATGGCGCTGGGCCGGCTGCTTTCGGGAATGGGGATGACGACGTCGATGTCGGTGGGCGGCATCGCATTGATGACACGCTGGGCCAAGGTCTCGCCCAGGTTCAAGCGTGCGTGGTAGACCGAGACGCCGTCCATCACCGAATCAGGCCGCGCCAGGTAGACGTACTCGAAGATGCAGGGGTTGAGCGTCGGGTTCTCGGCGCACTGGCGGCTGTGCACGCGGCCTTCCAGGTCGATGAAGATGGCCTCGCCGGGCGCCACGTCGCGCGTCAGCGTGTGGCCCGTGCCGTCCAGCGCCACCGACTCGCTGGCCACCATCACGTCACGCTGGCCCTCGTTGTCCACGCCCTCGCCGAAACACAGCGGGCGGATGCCGTAGGGGTCGCGGAAGGCCAGCAGGCCGTGGCCGGCGATCAGTGCGATCACCGCGTAGCTGCCCTTGATGCGCTTGTGCACGGCGCCCACGGCCCTGAACACGTGCTCGGGCGTCAGCGGCAGCGCCACGCCAGCGGAAGAAGGCGCCACCATTTCGAGTTCGTGCGCCAGCACGTTGATCAGGACTTCGGTGTCGCTCTCGGTGTTGATGTGGCGGCGGTCGATGTCGAAGAGTTCGGCCTTCAGCGCCTGCGCATTGGTGAGGTTGCCGTTGTGCACGAGCACGATGCCGTAGGGTGCGTTCACGTAGAAGGGCTGGGCCTCTTCTTCGCTGTAGGCATTGCCGGCCGTGGGGTAGCGCACCTGGCCCAGGCCCACCGCGCCGGGCAGGCCGCGCATGTTGCGCGTGCGGAAGACGTCGCGCACCATGCCGCGGGCCTTGTGCATGTAGCACTTGGTGCCGAGCATGGTGACGATGCCGGCTGCGTCCTGGCCGCGGTGCTGCAGCAGCAGCAGCGCGTCATAGATCAGCTGGTTGACGGGCTTGCGCGAGATCACGCCGACGATGCCGCACATGGTGTTGGGTGTCCTGGGCTTGCGGTTTCGAGGAAATCGGGAAATTCAGGCTCTCAGGCCGGCAGGTGCCGGCCCGCAGCCTCGGGCAGCAGGGGTTTCAGCCAGCTCAGGCCCTGGGCGAGCCACGGGCCGCCGTGCGAGCCGCGCCACGCTGCCGATTGTGCGGCCGGCGTCAACATCACCACGGTGCACAACGCCAGCAACAGCACGCCACCGCGCAGCGCACCGAAGCCGGCGCCCAGCAGGCGGTCGGGGATGGACAGCGGCGTGGCGTGGATCAGCATGCGCACCAGGCGCGCCAGCAGCGTCCACACCACCAGCGCCGCCACGAACGCCAGCAGGAAGGCCGCGCCGTGGCTCATGGCCGAGCCGGGGTCGTTGACGGGCAGGCGCGCGGCCACCCAGGGCGCGCCCCATTGCGCGGCGAACCATGCTACCAGCCAGCCGGCCAGCGAGAGGCATTCGAACACCAGGCCGCGCACCAGCCCGATGACGACCGAAACCAGCAGCACGGCCAGCAGCGCCCAGTCGACCCAGCCGAGCGATGACAGGGCGTCGAGGAACTGCATCAAAGCGCCAGGATGTTGGCCGGCAGCCCCGCGCGCTTGAGCTTGTCGGCCGCAGCCTCGGCCTCGGCGCGCGTCGTGTACGGCCCCAGGCGCACGCGGGTGCGCTTGCCGGCGTCGCCTTCGATGACCTGGGTGTAGGTGGACAGACCCAGTTTTTCGACTTTGCCGCGGGCTTCCTTCAAGGTGCGAACGTCGGAGTAGGCACCCACCTGCACGACAAAACGGCCGGTCGTGGCCGCTGCCGCTGCGGAAGCCGCGCTGCCGCCGGCCAGCAGGGCCGCGGCGCGGGCGCTCTCGGGGCGTGAGGCTGGCGCCGAAGCTGCGGGCGCCACCCTTGGCGGCGCCGGCGCCAGCACTGGCGCCGACGGCCGCGGTGCCGGCTCGGCCGCGGCAGGCACCGCGGGCATGGACTGTGGCGCTGCGGCCGTGGCCGATGCTGCCGGCGCAGAAGGCGTGAGCACGACTTCGCTGCCCGCATCGGCTGGCAAACTGGTCACGGGCAGTGGCCGCTTCACGGCAGCCGGCGCAGGCGCAGCCGCGCCGACTTCGCGCGCACCGACCTGGATGGGAATGTCCATCGGCAAAGGCCGCGGCTGGGTTTCAAAAAGCACCGGGAAGCCCACCACGCCCAGCAACAACAGCACCAGCGCGCCCACCAGCCGCTGGCGTGCCCGGGTGCGTGCGGCGCTCACATCACCAGCGCCGACTTCAGGCGCCGGTCCCCGCGCACGCTCGGCCCGCTTGGGAGCGCTGCGCGGCGGCTCGGCCTCGGGCTTGGCGCGGAAGAAGGGGAAACGCATGCGGCGGGGCGGTGGGTGCTGAAAAGTGCAGAAACTCGGCGGCCTGGGCCGGGGTGATGAGGGCAGATGCCCCGCGCTTCAAGCCAGGTGCGCAGCGCTCAGGCGGGGCAGGCCGTCCTTCAGCACGCCGCCCACGGTGTAGAAGGAGCCGAAGACCACGATTCTATCGGCGGGGTCGGCCGCCGCCGCCGCGGCGGCCAGGCCCGCGGCCGGGCTGTCGTGGGTATGCACCGCCACCGCGGGGCCAGTGCGACCGGCCACCGCCTGATGCACCAGGGCCGCCAGTTCGTCAGCCTTGGCGGCGCGTTCAGGGGGCAGCGCGCAGCAGTGCCACACGTCCACCAGCGGCACCAGTTTCTGCAGCAGGCCCGGGATGTCCTTGTCGCGCATGGCGCCGAACACGGCGTGGGTGCGCGGGAAGAAGCCCATTGCGTCGAGGTTCAGCGCCAGCGCGGCCACGGCCTGGGGGTTGTGCGCGACATCCAGCACCAGCGCCGGCTGGCCGGGCACGACCTGGAAACGCCCGGGCAGTTCCACCAGCGCCAGCCCGGTGCGGATGGCCTGTGCGGTGACGGGCAGGCGGTTGCGCAGCGCTTCGAAGGCCGCGATGGCGCCGGCGGCGTTCAGCAGTTGGTTGGCGCCGCGCAGCGCCGGGTAGGACATGCCGTGGTAACGCCGGCCCCGGCCGGCCCAGCCCCATTGCTGGCGGTCGCCGCTGTGGTTGAAGTCGCGGCCCACCAGCCAGAGGTCGGCGCCGATGTGTTCGGCATGCTTCACCACCGAGGTCGGCGGCACGGGATCGCTGACGATGCAGGGCTTGCCGGCCCGCATGATCTGCGCCTTCTCCAGCCCGATGCTTTCGCGGTCGGGGCCCAGCCACTCCATGTGGTCGAGGTCGATGCTGGTGATGACGGCGCAGTCGGTGTCGAAGGCGTTGACCGAATCGAAGCGGCCGCCCAAGCCCACTTCAAGAATGATCACGTCCACCTCGGCCAGGGACAGCAGCCGCCCGATGGCCAGGGTGCTGAACTCGAACTGCGTCAGCGTGATGTCGCCACGCGCCGCCTCCACCGCCGCGAAGTGCGGCACCAGGGCGTCGGCCGCCACCGGCTCGCCATTGACGCGGCAACGCTCTTCGAAGTGCACCAGCTCCGGCTTCTGGTACAGCCCCGTGCGGTAACCGGCGTGGCGGGCGATGCTCTCCAGCATCGCGCAGGTGCTGCCCTTGCCATTGGTGCCGGCCACCGTGATGACGGGCACGGTAAAGCCAATCGCCAGCCGGCGCGCCACCTCGGCGGTGCGCTCCAGCGAGAGGTCCATCGTCTTCGGGTGCATGGCCGCGCAATGCGCGAGCCAGTCCGCCAGCGTCTTCAAGCGACGGCGTCTGCCGACTGGCGCTGCAGCATCGCGAGCAGCCGCGCCACCGTCGCGCGCATCTGGCGGCGGTCGACGATCATGTCCAGCGCGCCCGTACCGAGCAGGAATTCGCTGCGCTGGAAACCTTCGGGCAATTTCTCGCGCACGGTGTTCTCGATCACGCGCGGGCCGGCAAAACCGATCAGTGCGCGTGGCTCGGCGATGACGACATCGCCGATGAACGCAAAACTGGCCGACACGCCGCCCATGGTGGGGTCGGTCAGCACGCTGACGTAGGGCAGCTGGGCTTTCGCCAGGCGCGTCAACGCCGCATTGGTCTTGGCCATCTGCAGCAGGCTCAGCAGGCCTTCCTGCATGCGCGCGCCGCCGGTGGCGGTGAAGCTGACGAAAGGCAGCTTCTGTTCGATCGCCGCTTCCACGCCCCGCACAAAACGTTCGCCCACCACGCTGCCCATGCTGCCACCCATGAACTCGAACTCGAAGCAGGCAGCCACCACCGGCACGCTCATCACGGCGCCGCCCACCACCACCAGGGCGTCGGTTTCGCCGGTGGCTTCCAGCGCGGCCTTCAGGCGCTGCGGGTACTTCTTGCTGTCCTTGAACTTCAGCGGGTCGACGGGCATCACCTCCTGCCCGATTTCCCAGCGGCCTTCGGGGTCGAGGAAGGCGTCCAGCCGCGCCCTCGCGCCGATGCGGTGATGGTGGTCGCACTTCGGGCAGACGTTGAGGTTCTGCTCGAGGTCGGTCTTGTACAGCACCGTCTCGCACGAGGGGCACTTGATCCACAGCCCCTCGGGCACGACACGGCGTTCGGCCGGGTCGGTGGGCTGGATCTTCGGGGGCAGCAGTTTTTCCAACCAGCTCATGCAGGCACCTCGTTCAGTTGTCCAGGGCAGCGCGGATCTCGGCCATGAAGGTCCGCGCAGCGGCGGGCGCATTGTCGCGCGTCTCGGATTCCAGGATCTGGATCAGCCGCGAGCCGATGACCACGGCGTCCGACACCGCCCCCACCACCTTCGCGGTGGCGGCATCGCGGATGCCGAAGCCCACGCCCACGGGCACGTTCACGTGGCTGCGGATGCGCGGCAGCATCGCCGCCACCGCGGCCGTGTCCAGATGGCCGGCACCCGTCACGCCCTTCAGCGACACGTAGTACACGTAGCCACTGGCGATGCGCCCCACCTGCGCCATGCGTTCGTCGGTGCTGGTGGGTGCGAGCAGGAAGATGAGATCCAGCCCGACCTCCTTCAACTGGCCGGCAAAGGCCTCGCACTCTTCCGGCGGGTAGTCCACCACCAGCAGGCCGTCGACGCCGGCCTCGGCCGCATCGCGGATGAAGCCGTTGGCGCCATGGCGCTGGTCGTAGCGTTCCACCGGGTTGGCATAGCCCATCAGCACCACGGGCGTGGTGGTGTTGGTCTTGCGGAAGGCGCGCACCATGTCCAGCACCTGCACGGCGCCGATGCCGCGCGCCAGCGCGCGCTCGCTGGCCTTCTGGATCACCGGGCCGTCGGCCATGGGGTCACTGAAAGGCACGCCCAGCTCGATGATGTCGGCACCACCTTCGGCCAGCGCGCGCATGATGTCCGGCGTGGCATCGGGGAACGGGTCGCCGGCCGTCACATAGGGAATGAGGGCCGTGCGCCCCTGCGCCTTGAGCGCCGCGAAGGTGGCGGCAATGCGGCTCATTGCACACCGCCCTTCACGCTCTGGCCGCGGCACGAAGGCCGGCAGTAGAAGTCGGCGCCGGTCAGGTCGGCCACGGTGCCGATGTCCTTGTCGCCGCGGCCGCTGAGGTTCACCAGCAGGTGCTGGTCGGGCTTCATGGTGGCGGCCAGCTTCATCGCGTAGGCCACGGCGTGGCTGCTTTCCAGCGCCGGGATGATGCCTTCGGTGCGGCACAGCCGATGGAAAGCAGAGAGCGCCTCGTCGTCGGTGATGCCCACGTACTCGGCGCGGCCGATGTCCTTCAGGTAGGCGTGCTCGGGGCCGACGCCGGGGTAGTCGAGGCCGGCGCTGATGCTGTGGGTTTCGGTGATCTGGCCGTTGTCGTCCTGCAGCAGATAGGTGCGGTTGCCGTGCAGCACACCCGGGCTGCCGCGCGAGAGGCTGGCCGAGTGCTTGCCGCTGTCCAGGCCGTGGCCGGCGGCTTCCACGCCGATCAGGCGCGTGCCCTCGTGCGGGATGTAGGGGTGGAACATGCCCATCGCGTTGCTGCCGCCGCCCACGCAGGCGATCACGGCGTCCGGCTGCCGGCCCACCTGCGCGGGCATCTGGACCAGGCACTCGTCGCCGATGACGCTCTGGAAATCGCGCACCATCATCGGGTAGGGGTGCGGGCCGGCCACGGTGCCGATGATGTAGAAGGTGTCTTCCACGTTCGTCACCCAGTCGCGCATGGCCTCGTTCAGCGCGTCCTTCAGCGTCTTGCTGCCGCTGTCCACCGGCACCACCTTGGCGCCCAGCAGGTGCATGCGGTAGACGTTGGGGCTTTGGCGCTTGACGTCTTCGCTGCCCATGTAGACCACACATTCCATGCCGTAGCGCGCGCAGATCGTGGCCGTGGCCACGCCGTGCTGGCCGGCACCGGTTTCGGCGATCACGCGTTGCTTGCCCATGCGCCGCGCCAGCAGCGCCTGGCCGATGGTGTTGTTGACCTTGTGCGCGCCGGTGTGGTTCAGGTCTTCGCGCTTCAGGTGGATCTGCGCGCCGCCCAGTTCGCGGCTCAGACGCGCGGCGTGGTAGATCGGGCTGGGCCGGCCGACGAAGTGCTTCAGTTCGTGCCTGAACTCGGCGACGAACTCGGGGTCTTCGCGGTAGCGCGCATAGGCGCTGTCCAACTCACGCAGCGCGTGGATCAGGGTTTCGGCCACGAAGGTGCCGCCGTACGGCCCGAAATGCCCACGGACATCGGGTTGCTGGTATTCGAACATGGTGTTCCTTCAGGAAGGGAGCCGGGTGCGGCGTCTGGCCGCGGCCCGGAAGGCCATCAGGGCATTGCGCAGTTCCGACGCTTGCGGCGCCTTCGGCGCTTCAGCTGCCAAGCCGCTGGTCGGCTTCCTGCACTGCCCTGCAAAACCGGCGCATCAGCGGGCCGCTTTTCACGCCCTTGCTGATCTCCACGCCGGAGCTCACGTCAACGGCCCAAGGCCGGACGTGAAGCACCCCATCGGTCACGTTGGCAGGATTCAACCCACCAGACAAAACGACCGGAAGGGGCACGCTGGGTGGAAGCTGTGACCAATCGAAGACCTTCCCGCCCCCGCCGAAGGTCTCGACGTGGGCGTCGAGCAGCAGGGCTTGTGCACTGGAAAAAAGCTGCGCGAAGTCTAACAAAGCGGTCTCGGCCTTGCCGTCATGGGCATGAGCCACTGCGCCATCGGCCGTGATGCGGGCCGCGCGCAGGTAGGGCCGGCCGGCAGCCTGGCATTGCCCGGGCGTTTCGTCGCCATGGAACTGCAGCAGCGCCTGCGGCAGCGCGTCGGTGGCGGCACGCACGTCTTGCGGCGAGGCGTTGACGAACAAGAGCACCGGCGTGACGAAGGGCGGCAGACGTGCGGCCAGCTCGTTGGCGCGCTGCAGCGTGACGTGGCGCGGGCTCTTGGCATAGAGCACGAAGCCCAGGGCGTCGGCGCCGGCGTCGATGGCTTCGTCAACATCGGCCTCGCGCGTGAGGCCACAGATCTTGATGCGGGTGCGGGGCATGGAGGCCGGTTCAGGGCAGCCAGTCGGCTGCTGCAGTGTGTGCGGGGATGCGCAGGGCTTCATCGTAGTACGGCCCCACGAAGTACAGCCCGTCAGGCGGGAAAGTCGGTGCGGCGGCGTCGCGGCTGCGCGCGGCCAGCACTTCGGCGATCCAGCCCGGGCTTTGCCGGCCCTGCCCCACGGCCACCAGGCAACCCATGATGTTGCGCACCATGTGGTACAGAAAGGCACTGGCGTCGAACTCGAAGCGCCAGTAGGCACCACGCTTGTCGATGTGGATGTGGCGCAGCGTCTTCACCGGCGTCGGGCTCTGGCAGTTGGCGGCGCGAAAGCTGGTGAAGTCGTGTTCGCCCACCAGGGCCGCCGCGGCCGTGCGCATGGCGTCGGCGTCCAGCGGGCGAAAGACCCAGCCCACGAGGCCGTGTTCCAGCGCCGGGCGCACGGGCGACTCCAGCAGCACAAAGCGGTAGCGCCGCCCGCGGGCGCTGTTGCGCGCGTGAAAGCTCTCGGGCACACGCTGCGCCCATTGCACGGCGATATCGGCCGGCAAGTAGCGGTTGGTGCCCCGCACCCATGAGAACGGCGGCCGCTCCACCGGGCTGTCGAAATGCACCACCTGGTTCAGGCCGTGCACGCCGGCGTCGGTGCGGCCGGCGCAGACGGTGGTGACCGGCTGCGTGATGAAGGCCGCCAGCGAGATCTCGAGCTCGTCCTGCACGGTGCGCCCGTCAGGCTGAGACTGCCAGCCGTGATAAGCCTGGCCGCGGTAGCTGAGGCCGAGTGCGATCCTCATCGAGGAGGAGAACTGCGACTCAGGTGGACGCCACGGCACCGGCTATGCCGGGCCGCTGGCGTCGCCTCTTTGAAGCGCTGCGGCAAAGCCGTACCGGGCGCAGGCGATCGTCACGCCAGCTTGTCCAGCATGCCCTGGGCCTTGGCCTGCAGCGGGCCGGCACCCTTGGCCACCACCTCTTCCAGCAGGTCGCGCGCGCCTTCCAGGTCGCCGATCTGGCGGAACTCTTCGGCCAGTTCCAGCTTGCGCGCCAGCGGGTCGTTGGTGTCGTCGGCGCCACCAGCCTCGTCGGCCTCGGTGGGCGGCGTCAGCGGCTCGCCGCCGATCGAGAAATCACCGAAGTCGAAGCTGCTGTTGGCCGGCGCCGCATCGGGCTTGATGGCGATCGTGGGCGGCTCATTGCCGAGGTCACCCAGGTCGAAGTCCAGGCCGTCATCGGCCGGCGGCGCCTTGCGCTGCACCGGCACGGTCTTGGGGTCGCCGGCGGTTTCCAGCGTGAAGTCGAGCGTGTCGTCGCCGCCCATCTGCGCTGCCGTGGTGAAGGGCTGCGTGGCCTCGGTGATGGGAATGGGCTCCTGCGTCGGCGACGGCGGGTTGACCACCGAGCCGCCCGGAAAGTCGAGCTCGAGGTCGAGGTCCATCGCGCTGCTCGGGCCGGGGTCGTCCATGCGCGAGTCCATGCGCGAATCCAGCGTCGCGTCGATGGCCGGCTGGAAGGCCGGCGGCTGCACCGGCGCGGTGTAGGGCTGGGTCGAAGCGCCCAGGGCGTCGGGCATCATCACGCCGCCTGCTGCACGCACGTCTTCAGGCTGGCCGCCCGGTGCGTAGAGGATGTTCTCGGGGTCGATGCTGAGACCGAGTTCCTGCGCCTTCTTCCAGTCCTCGCCCTCGCCGCGCGTCAAGTTGAACATCTGCGTGGCCAGCAGTTCGAAGGCCTTGATGTCGCGCCGCTTGGCGTAGACCTCCAGCAGCTTGCTGCGGATGGCCATGCGCTCCGGCGTGGCGCGCATGGCTTCCTTCAGGATCTCTTCGGCCTGCAGGTCGCGGCCATAAGCCAGGTAAACATCGGCCTCGGCCACCGGGTCCACATCACCGATGGCGTCCAGCTGGCTGAGCGAATAGCTCATCGACGAGTTGCCCGTGGCCGGCGCGTCGCGGGTGTCGATGCGCTGGCCACCGCTGGCACCGAAGAAAGAATCGGGCTGCAGGCGGCTTTCCAGGAACGAGGTTTCGCCGGCCGGCTTGCGGCGCGAACGCAGGCGGTACAAGCCCAGGCCGGCCAGCAGCGCCACCAGCACACCGGCGCCGGGCAGCAGCAGCGAGTTGTCAAGCAGGCTGTCCATCAGACCCGGCCCTTCCGCGGCGGCGGGCGCAGCCGGCTTGGAGGCCGGTGGCGTTGCGGCCGCAGGCGGCGTGGGAGCCGTCGCGGGTGCCGGGGGAGGCGCCGCAGATGCGGGCGCGGCGGGGGCCGGGGCGGGCACAGGCGCTGCAGCCACCACCGTCGGCGCGGGCAGTGCCGGCGCGGCCGCGGGAGCCGGCGACGCGGCCGCCGGCGGCGTGGTCGGGCTGGCGGGCTTGGGCGCGGCTGTCGCGGTGGCGCCTTGCAGCTTTTTCAGCTCGTCCACGTTGCGCGCCAGCTCGGCCAGGCGCGCGGCTTCGTCGCGCTTCTGGGTGTCGGTCGAGGCGCGCGCTTCGGGTGCCGAGGACTTGAGGCCGCCTTGCGACAGCTTCAGGCGGTCAGGGGTGGGCGCTGCGGCCTGCTTGCGGTCGTCGACCTGGGTCTGCACCTGGCCGCCGGCCTGGCGGCCCGAGGTGGCGTCGGCCGCGGTGGTGGTGCCGGTGGCCAGGCGCTGGCGATAGGCAGCGAAGTCGGCGCTTTGCGCGGTGATGACTTCGCGCGCTTCGGCGGCGCTGACAGCACCGGCCTGGGCCACCGAAGGCACGGAAAGCACGGCCCCGGACTTCAGCCGGTTCATGTTGTCGCCGCTGAAGGCCTGCGGGTTGCCGCGGAACAGCGACACCAGCATCTGGTCGAGCGAAATGCCCGGGCGCTGTGTGCGTGAGGCGATGCGGCTGAGCGAATCACCGGCGCGCACGCGCACCTCTTCGGCACCTGCGCCGGCCCCGGCGGCCGGTGCGGCGGTGGCCACCGGTGGACGCGGTGGCTCCATCGGTGTCGTCGCGGCACGCGGCGTCGGGCGCGCGGGCGCCGGGGCGCCGGCCAGCGGCGACGGCGCGGGGCCACCGACGGCTGGCGAGGGCGCCGCCACGGGCGAGGTCTGCGCCATGCCCGGCGCCGGCGTGATGGAAGGCGCCGTGCCGGCCGCACCCGGGACTTGCTGCGCCACGCGCGGGGCCGGCGGGTCGAAGAGCATCGTGTACTCGCGCACCAGACGGCCGCTGGCCCACGAGGCCTCGATGATCAGATCGACGAAGGGCTCGAGCACCGCGCGCTCGCTGCTGACGCGCACCACCTGGCGGCCGTCGGGGCGACGCACCAGCTGCACGGTGGCCGACGGCAGGGCGGCGTTGTACTCGACGCCTGCGGCGCGGAAGGCCTCGGCCGGCGCGACGCGCAGTTGCAGCGAAGAGGCTTCTTCCGGCGTGATGCTGGTGATCTCGATCTCAGCCCTGAGCGTTTCGCCCAGGCCCGAGCTCACCGTGAGCCGGCCCAGCCCGAGCGCGCAGGCCTGTGAGGCCCACAGGCAGGCGGCGGCCAGCGCCACCCCATGGAGCGCAAACCGCGCGGCTCTAGTCGGTCGATGTTTCAAGGCATTCCCCCACGCAGGTCGGCTGCGACTTCTGCGCAGGCCCACCGCTGTCCCTCAAGCCACCCGGCACCTGGCCCTGAGTCAGGCCAGCTGCATGGCGGAAAACGCAACAGTATCAAGCATATACGCGCACAAGCTCACGCAGAGACTGATGAACGCGGGCGAAATGCTTTGTTTCGGCGCCCGTTGCATCTTGTTGCCGGGGGGCAACGCCGCGCCGCCGTGGCGCGGCGTGCTGCGCCGCTTCAGGCCTGCAGCAGGATGCGCAGCATGCGGCGCAGAGGTTCGGCCGCGCCCCACAGCAGCTGGTCGCCGATGGTGAAGGCGCCGACGTATTCGGGGCCCATCGCCAGCTTGCGGATGCGGCCCACGGGGATGCTCATCGTGCCCGTCACGGCCACCGGCGTGAGCTGCTGCAGCGTCGCTTCGCGGGTGTTCGGCACCACCTGCACCCAGGCGTTGTCGGCGGCGATCATGGCCTCGATGTCGGCCACCGGCACGTCCTTCTTCAGCTTCAGCGTCAGCGCCTGGCTGTGGCAGCGCATGGCGCCGACGCGCACGCAGAAGCCGTCCACCGGCACCGCCGGGCTGCCGAATCCTTCACCCTGGCCGAGGATCTTGTTGGTCTCGGCCATGCCCTTCCACTCTTCCTTCGACGTGCCCCAGCCGGGCTCGTCCCGGCCCTTGCCAACACCGAGGTCCTTGTCGATCCACGGGATCAGCGAGCCGCCCAGCGGCACGCCGAAGTTCGCGGTCTCCGCGGCCGAGAGCGAGCGCTGCTTGGCGATGACCTGACGGTCGATGTCGAGGATGGCGCTCTTGGGGTCGTCGAGCAGCGGCTTCACGGCCGCGTTGAGCGTGCCGTACTGGGTGAGCAGTTCGCGCATGTGCTGTGCGCCGCCGCCGCTGGCGGCCTGGTAGGTCTGCGTGCTCATCCACTCCACCAGGCCGGCCTTGTAGAGCGCGCCCACGCCCATCAGCATGCAGCTGACGGTGCAGTTGCCGCCGATCCAGTTGCGGCCGCCGGCGGCCAGTGCCTTCTGGATGACGGGCAGGTTCACCGGGTCGAGCACGATGACGGCATCGCTGGCCATGCGCAGCGTGCTGGCGGCGTCGATCCAGTGGCCGTTCCAGCCTGCGGCACGCAGCTTCGGGTAGACCTCGCTGGTGTAGTCGCCGCCCTGGCAGGTGAGCACGATGTCGCAGCGCCGGAGCGCCGCGATGTCGTGCGCGTCCTGCAGCGTGGTTTCGTTTTTCGCCTGCGACGGCGCCGCGCCGCCCGCGTTGCTGGTGCTGAAGAACAGCGGTTCGATGAGCGCGAAGTCGCCCTCGGCCTGCATGCGGTCCATCAGCACGCTGCCGACCATGCCGCGCCAGCCAACCAATCCTACGAGTGCCATCGCCATTCCTTCCTTCAAAGCTTCTTCAGGGCGGCGACCACGGCGTCGCCCATGTCGCGCGTGCCCACACGCTGCATGCCGGCGCTGAAGATGTCGCCGGTGCGCAGCCCCTGGCTGAGCACGGCATCCACCGCCTTCTCGATGCGCGCGGCCGCCTCGGGCTGGCGCAGCGTGAAGCGCAACATCATCGCCAGGCTCAGGATGGTCGCCAGCGGGTTGGCCACGCCCTGGCCCGCGATGTCGGGCGCGCTGCCGTGGCTCGGCTCGTACAGGCCCTTGTTGTTCACGTCGAGGCTGGCGCTGGGCAGCATGCCGATGCTGCCGGTGAGCATGGCAGCTTCGTCGCTGAGGATGTCGCCAAACATGTTGCCGGTGAAGACCACGTCGAAGGCCTTGGGCGCCTTCACCAGCTGCATCGCGGCGTTGTCGACGTACATGTGCTGCAGCTCGACATCGGGGTAGTGCGCGGCGTGCACTTCGGTGACCACGTCCTTCCAGAACTGGAAGGTCTCCAGCACGTTGGCCTTGTCGACCGAGGTCACCTTCCTGCTGCGCTTGCGCGCCGCCTGGAAGGCCACGTGCGCAATGCGCTCGATCTCGGGTCGGCTGTAGCGCATGGTGTCGAAGGCTTCTTCAGCACCGGGGAAGTGCCCGTCCACCGCGGTGCGGCGGCCGCGCGGCTGGCCGAAGTAGATGTCGCCCGTCAGCTCACGGATGATCAGGATGTCCAGCCCCGCCACGAGTTCGGGCTTGAGGCTGGAAGCATGCGTGAGCTGCGGGTAGCACAGCGCCGGGCGGAAGTTCGCGAACAGGCCCAGGTGCTTGCGCAAGCCCAGGATGGCCTGCTCGGGACGCAGCGCGCGCTCGAGCTTGTCGTACTTCCAGTCGCCCACGGCACCGAAGAGGATGGCGTCGGCGTCCTTCGCCAGCTTCAAGGTGCCCTCGGGCAGCGGGTGGCCGTGGGCCTCGTAGGCGGCGCCGCCCACCAGGGCCGTCTCGGTTTCGAAGGGCAGGTCCAGCACCTGCATCACCTTCACGGCCTCGGCCACGATCTCGGTGCCGATGCCGTCGCCCGGCAGGATGGCGATCTTCATGCTCATGGGGTGCGTCTTTCTCTCACAGGCCGGTGTGGGCGAGCCAAGGCATCTTTGCAAGGCGCTCCGCCTCGAAGGCCTTGATCTTGTCCTGGTGCCGCAGCGTCAGGCCGATGTCGTCGAAGCCATTGACCAGGCAGTACTTGCGGAAGGCCTGCACCTCGAAGGGCAACTCGCTGCCGTCGGGCTTGATCACCACCTGGCGCGGCAGGTCGATGGTGAGCTGGTAGCCCGGGAAGGCCGCCACCTCGTTGAAGAGGCGCTCCACCTGCGCCTCGCTCAGCACGATGGGCAGGAAGCCATTCTTGAAGCAGTTGTTGAAGAAGATGTCGGCAAAGCTGGGTGCGATCACGGCGCGAAAGCCGTACTGCTGCAGCGCCCACGGCGCGTGTTCACGGCTGCTGCCGCAGCCGAAGTTCTGCCGCGCCAGCAGCACGGAAGCGCCCTGGTACCGCGGCTGGTTCAGCACGAAATCGGGGTTGGGCTTGCGGCTGGCCGGGTCCTGCCCGGGCTCGCCGGGGTCGAGGTAGCGCCAGGCGTCGAA
>LNFM01007302.1_pt1 | contig 17420 bp, 12 predicted proteins | sample 596031 | NCBI WGS metagenome assembly LNFM01 (sample SAMN04254537, study PRJNA301005) | activated carbon metagenome | isolation source: dual media filters at the Ann Arbor, Michigan drinking water treatment plant | place: USA: Ann Arbor | reverse complement strand
GCGTGGTGGTCCTGATGGCCGTCATGACCACCGTGGTCGCCCCCGTGCTGTTGACTCTCACGTTCCGGTCCTTGGCGCAAATGCCCGACGACCCCGACGAGACACCAATTAGAATTGAGTAGTGCTGCTGGAACTCGCCTCTCTCACCCTGCTTGGCATTACTAATCTGACCGGCCCCACGCACCACGTGCAAGGCATTGACGTCGAAGGCGACGTAGTCTGGGTGTCCGCCGTCGAAAGAGCAACCCGCAAAGGGTACCTATCCCGTTTCAACTGGAAAACCGGGGAGCGGCTGGCGGTGGTCGAATTGCAGGACGGCGACCGCTACCATCCCGGCGGCCTCCAACTTGCCGGCGACTCGATCTGGATACCGGTTGCCGAATACCGCCGCGAATCGAGCGCGTGGATCCAGAAGCGCAACAAGGTCACGCTGGCGCTCGAAGCGCAGTTCGCCGTCAAGGACCACATCGGTTGCGTGGCCGTCGCCAATGGCGTGATCTGGGGAGGAAACTGGGACTCCCGCCATTTCTATCGCTGGCGCCCGGATGGCTCCCTGATTGACCAGCGTCCCAACACAACCGGAACTGGTTTTCAGGATCTGAAGGCCATGGCCGGCAGACTGATCGGTAATGGCGTGAAGTCGCGCGCCGGCGGAGCAATCGAGTGGCTTGACCCCGAGACATTGACGGTGCAGAAGTCGATCGCTACCGGCCTGACCGACCGCGGCGTCCGCTTCTCAAACGAAGGAATGGCAATCCACAACGGCATCCTGTTCCTGCTCCCGGAAGACGACCCCAGCCGCCTCTTCCGCTATCGTCTGCCTTGATATGCTGACGGGGCGATGCTGAACCGCCGACAGTTTCTTGCCGCTGCCTCTACCCCTCTTCTCGCTGCGCCCCGCCCCAGACCGAACATCGTCGTGATCCTCACGGACGACCAAGGTTACGGAGACCTTTCCCTGCACGGCAACCGGGATCTGGCCACGCCGCACATGGACGCGGTAGCCAACAACGGCGCCCAGTTCACGCAGTTCCATGTCTGCCCGGTCTGCGCGCCGACTCGCGCGGGCCTGCTGACCGGCCGCTACAACTACCGCACCGGCGTGGTCGACACCTATCTCGGCCGCGCGCTCATGGATACCAAGGAGGTCACCATTGCGGAGGCGCTGCAAGCCGCAGGCTACCGGACCGCCATCTTTGGGAAATGGCATCTTGGCGACAACTATCCGCTCCGCCCGGGAGACCAAGGGTTTGCAGAGGCCCTCGTCATCAACGGTGGAGGACTCGCCCAGCCGGGCGATCCGCCGCCGGGCCAGTCCTACTTCAATCCGGTTCTCCGCCGGAACGGCAAATACGAGAAGGCCGACGGCTATTGTACGGACATCTTCTTCCGGGAAGCGATGCGGTTCATCGAAGCGAACAAAACGAAGCCATTCTTCGTGTACCTCCCGACGAACGCTCCGCATACGCCCTTGCAGATTGAAGAGCGCTATAGCAAGCCCTACAAGGATAAAGGTCTCGATGACGTCACCGCCAAGATCTACGGCATGATCCAGAACATTGATGAAAATCTGGGCAAGCTGCAGGCACAGCTCACCCGCCTGCAACTGCGGGAGAACACGATTCTGATTTTCCTCAGTGACAACGGTCCCCAGCAAGTCCGGTTCAATGGCGGCATGCGCGGCCTCAAGACGACGGTTTATCAGGGGGGCATCCGCGTCCCCTGCTTCGTGCAGTGGCCCGCCCGCGTCAAGGCCGGACTGAAGATCGATCGGGTTGCTTCGCACATCGACCTGTTGCCTACGCTCCTCGCGGCGGCAGGAGCGCCGCTGCCCAAGGTTCCCCTGGATGGCCGGAACCTGCTCCCGCTGCTCGATGGCAAGTCCAGCGGGTGGAAAGATCGATCCATCCACATTCAATGGCATCGCGGCGATGCGCCCGAATTGTTCCGCGCCCACGCGGTACGAACGCAGCGGTGGAAGCTGGTGAATGGCGTTGAACTGTACGATATGGACGCCGACCCCGCGGAGGCGAACAACGTTGCCGCGCAGCATCCGGACGTGGTCGCCCGCTTGCGGAAGGATACGGAAGCCTGGTTTCGCTCGGTCTCGGCGACGCGGGGCGGCTATGCTCCGCCGCGCCTCGCCATTGGCCACCCGGAGGAGAACCCCACCCTGCTCACGCGGCAGGATTGGCGCGGGCCTCGCGCCAGTTGGGACGCCAAGGGCATTGGTTACTGGGAAGTGGAGGTGCTGCGGGCCGCCGCCTACGATGTCGACCTGCTATTCGCCCCCGCCGCTGCCAGTGGTGCTGCGCTCTTCAAGCTCGGCGCCGTCGAACAATCCGCGCCCTTCGCCGCGGGCGCCAAGTCCGTGCAGTTTCGAGGACTCCGCCTCCCGGCCGGACCCGGACGGCTGGAGCCGATGCTCAAGATCAATGGCGAGGAGTTCGGAGTCCAGTATGTCGAAGTAAAGCAGGTAAGCTAGGAATTCGGATCATATGCTCTCTCTAAACCTGGACGGCAAGGTAGTCATCATCACCGGCGCGAGCGGAGGTTTGGGGATCGCCGTCACCAAGGCGTTTCTCGAAGCCGGCGCCCGAGTGGTGGGCGTCGATCGCGTGCCGCGCTCAAAGAGTCCTGAGCACCCCTCGCTGACCCACGTCGCGGTTGCGCTCGAAGACTTCGCCGCCGTCGAGCAACTGGTCAACGACACCGTGCTGCTGCACGGGCGCATCGATGCCGCCGTCCATCTCGTAGGCGGCTTCGCGGGTGGGCTGCGCATCGAAGAGACCACCGATGAAACCTGGGACAAGATGTTTGCGGTCAACCTCCGCCCGGCTATTCATCTGGCTCGCGCCGTACTCCCCGTGATGCGGGCTGCCAAGCGCGGCGCGTTCCTTGCCATCGGCAGCCCGGCCGCCATCGACCCGGCACCCGCGGTGGGCGCCTATGCCGCCGCGAAGGCCGGCCTGATTTCGCTCGTCAAGACCATCGCCGTCGAAAACCGCGATGCCCGTATTCGGGCCAATATCGTTGCCCCCGGCACGATGGACACCCATGCCAACCGCACCGCCATGCCCGACTATGACTCCACCCGTTGGGTGCAGCCTGCCAATGTCGCCAGCCTGCTCGTGTGGCTGGCCAGCGATGCCGGGGCCGAGATTACCGGCGCCGTCCTCCCGCTTCCCGGAAGAGAATAACCCTCCACTCCCATGCGATTTCTGCTTCTGCTAGCCGCTCTCCCGCTGCTCGCCGCCGAGCTGCGCGTTATGACGTTCAATGTCCGGTACCCCAGTCCAGGCGATGGCCCGGACATCTGGGAGAACCGGCGCGATCTCCTGATCGAAACCATCCGCGAAGCCTCGCCCGATGTAATGGGGACCCAGGAGTTGTTCTATATCCAGGGCCAGTACATCGTCGAGAAGCTGCCGGAGTACGCCTGGTTCGGCCTCAGCCGGCGCGGCAATAAAGAGGACGAACACATGGGCGTCTTCTACAAAAAGTCGCGCCTTCGCGTGGAAGAGTCCGGCAACTTCTGGCTGTCCGAAACCCCGGAAGTGCCTAGCTCCAGCGCTTGGAACATGTCGCTGCCCCGCATGGTCACCTGGGCGATATTTACTGACCTGCAAACCCGGCAGAAGTTCACCTACTACAACACCCACTTCGCCCATCGCGGCCAGCAGGACGAACCTGCGCGGGTCGCCTCCGCCAAGCTCATCGCGTCGCGGATCGGCCTCGCCTCGCCCTTGGTTCTCACCGGCGACTTCAATACCACCCCCGGCTCGGAAGCCTACCGAATGCTTACCGGCACGCTCACCGACGCCAAGTCCGCGGCGGCCGCCACCAGCGGCCCCGAGGGCACCTTCCACGGCTTCAAAGGAACCGTCGGTCCGAATCGCATCGACTGGATTCTCTTCCGGGCTCCGCAATGGAAAGTGAAGCGGGTCGACGCCATCACCAAAAACAACGCGGGCCGCTATCCGAGTGACCATCTGCCCGTCCTCGCTGTCTTCGATACCGGCCCGGACTTGGCTTATGACCTACTCCTGAAGGGCGGCACGGTGATCGACCCCAAGAACAATCGCAACGCCCGTTTGGACGTCGCCGTCAGCAACGGCAAGATCGCGGCCGTGGCCGCGGATATTCCCCGCAGTCAAGCCAAGCGCGTCGTCGAAGCCAACGGCCTCTATGTGGTGCCGGGCCTCATCGACATGCACACCCATGTCTATACCGGGCCGAACGGGCAGCTGCTGGCGGGCGGAGACCAGTCCGTCCCCGCCGACATGCACAGCTTCCGCGCCGGAGTCACTACCGTCGTTGACGCCGGCAGCTCCGGCTGGCGAAACTTCCCCGACTTCCGAGACCGGCTGATCCGCCCCGCATCGACTCGGATCCTGGCGTTCCTGAATATCGCGGCTGGCGGCATGGGCGGTGTAAACGAACAAGACCCCGCGGACTTCGACCCGGAGGCCACCGCCCGGATGGCCGCGGCCAACCGGGATCTCATCGTCGGCATCAAGACGGCCCACTGGGCCTCCCCGGACTGGCATGCGGTCGACCGTGCGGTGAAGGCCGCCGACGCCGCCAAACTCCCCGTGATGGTCGACTTCGGCATCATCCATATCGAGCGCCCGCATCGCGATCTCTTCCTCGACAAGCTCCGCCCTGGCGATATCTATACCCACATGTACCGGCCGTTTGACCCGGTGCTCGACGCCGATGGCAACCTGCGTCCCTACTACCGCACGGCCCGGGAGCGCGGCATTCTGTTCGATGTCGGCCACGGCTCCGGTTCGCTGCTTTTCAAATGGGCCGTCCCCGCCATGCGCCAGGGCTTTGCGCCGGACACTATCTCCACGGACCTCCACACGAGCAGCGCCAACGGCGGCATGAAGAACATGCTCGCCACGATGTCGAAATTCCTGAACATGAACATGCCGCTCGTCGATGTCGTTCGCGCGTCCACGTCGGCCCCCGCGCAAGCGATCCGCCGGCCGGAGCTCGGCCACCTGACGGTCAGCGCCGAGGCTGACGTTGCGGTCCTCCGCCTGGACAAGGGACAGTACGGCTTTCTTGACGTGGGCGGTTCCAAGATCAGCGGGACCCAGCTTCTGCAGTGCGAACTGACGCTCCGCGCCGGCCGCGTCGCTTGGGACCAGAATGGGATTGCTGCCGACCCATGGGAGAAACAAAGTTCCCAGATCTTCGAATACAAGCCCGGCCTGACACTGACGATGGTCGGCCGCCGCGGCCCTGCGCCGAAGCCGGCCGTGCTCTGGATTCACGGCGGCGGCTGGACTGGTGGCCGCCCGGAGATGTTTCTTCCCGCGGCGGAATACGGCGCTGCTCAGGGAACCCTCGGCTTCACCGTCCAGTACCGGCTGGGCAAGGTCGCCCCTGCGGTGGAGGATGTCGAAGCGGCCCTGGTCTGGATTCGAAAGAACGCCGTCGAACTCGGCGTTGATCCGCAACGCATCATCGCCGCCGGCGACAGCGCTGGCGGCCATTTGGCGCTCGCCCTGGGGACCGTGACGCGCGAACGTGCGAACGCCATCCTGGCGTACAACCCCATCCCTGACCTGACTGGCAAATGGGCCGACCGTGCGGCTTCCCCGGCGGAGGCCCGCCGCCTCTCGCCTCTTTTCGCGATCGACGCCAAGACGCCGCCCGTGTTGCTGCTCCACGGCCGCAAGGATACCGTCGTGCCGTTCACGGAGTCCGAACGCTTCCAGAAAACCCACGCGAAATCGAAGGTGATTCTATACCCCGACTCCCAACATGCCTTCGTCGTGCCAGGCCATACGGCCACCCCGGCCGAAGTCGACCGCGCCCTTCGCGACAGCTTCACCTGGCTGCGCGAGGCCGGCCTGCTACCACTGCAGCGCTAGATTGAACCGGAACGCCCGGCCATCGTTCAGCGTGTTCGTGATGAACCCGAACTCTGGCGTGCCCAACATGCTTCCCGGTTCAGCGAACTGCGGCGTGTTCAGCAGATTGATGGACTCGGCGCGCAGCAGCAGTTTCATCTCGCGCGGCAGTGCCCAGCTTTTGGCGAGAGCCGCATTCACGTTGCGAATGGCGCCCTTCCGGAACACATTCGCCCCCAGGTTGCCCGCCTCCGCGCCCGTCGTAATAAAGCTAAAGGCAGACCGCGGCAGCCGCTCGACAGAGGTGTCCGGGTTGCCGTAGCTCCGGCCCAGCATGGCGGTATCGAGCAGGTTCGGCCGGTCGCCGCCGTTGCCGTCTACATTGCCGAAGCCGGGGCCGTCGAGCGTCGTCAGGTTAAACGGCGTCCCCTGCTTGAGGAGGGCCACCGTGCTGACGGTCCAGCCCTTCGGCAAGTCGTAGCTCACGCGGGCAAGAAAGGCATGGGGCTGGTCAAACTGACTTCGCGCCTTGCGGTCTTTGTGGGTATCGTATTCGCTTTGGCTGCGCGACAGACGCGAATCGGCGTCGTAGGCTGTGTTCGTGTAGTCGGCGCCCAGGTCCATTGCTTTGCTAAACCAATAGGCGGCATCGACGGTGAACCCCTTCACCCGCGGCGCGACTACCGTTAGCCGGCCGGCATCGAAGTATCCACGCGAACCGTTGAGCATGATGCGGACGTCCGCCAGATCCAGGTTCGGCCGCCGTTCGTTGATCGTGGCTGTCGTCAAGGGAATGCCCGCCACCGGATGTGCCCGGTTCGTGTACCACATGATGGCCAGCTTATGAGCCCGGCTGCCGACGTAGCCCGCCTGCAGCCGCCAGCCGGCGCCCAGGCTCCGCTCCCAGCTGAAATTGTATTGATAGTGGTACGGCGTCGCTAGTTCGCGGTCGATCAGGTAGAGGTTGCCTTTCGGCGCCACGCCCGTGCTTTGTAACGGATTCAACAGGTTCGGCGCGAGAATCACTAGCTTCACGCTGAGGGGCGGCGAAAAGCGAACCTGCGAATAGGAAACGGGCATGATTTCGCCGAAATGCACGCCCACGGCCGCCCGCAGAACCCCCGCGCTCCGGGGCAGTCGATACGCAACGCCCATCCGCGGCGCGAGATTGTTCCGGTCCGCGTCGTAGGGAACTTCGTTTAAACGATTCACCTCATCCGGACGGCCCACCAGCTCCCAGCGGAGCCCGAACTGCAGGGTCAAGTCAGCGTTCACCTTCCACGAGTCCTGCGCATACAGCGTGCCCATCGTTTGCCGGAAACCCCGGTGAATATTGCCCACGGCCACCAGATACTGCGACGGTGTGCCCAGCCGCATGTTGTCAATGCCCACGCGGCCAAAGTCGTTCGAGAAGGAAAGGAACCCGCGGTGCGAGTCCGTCTCCTTGCCGTTGAACTGCCGCCGCGTCAGCGCCGCTCCGAGGCCTATCGTGTGGCGCCCCCGCGTGGCGGTGTACTGCGCCTCCTGCCGGTAGGTGTTCTGCGCGCGGTCAATGGGGATGGCCGCCAGCGGCCCCAACGTCGTCAGCCCCGCCGTCGAGATCATCGGACCCACCGCATTCGGCTCCGGCACCAGGACCGAGCCGATGCGGTCAAAGCCGCTCGTCAGTTGCAGCTTGCCGCCCCGGCTCCACGTCAGCCGGGCACGATGCGACCGGGTTGACGTGTCCGGGTTTTGCCCCGCGATTAACTGGAACGCGTCCACCGTCTGCCCGGTGAACTGGTAATTGGCAAACAGACGGTCCTTCGCGGAAACGTCCTGCTCAAGCCGGATGCCGCCATCGTTGCTGTCAATCCGCTGCGGCGCGTTCGTGTTCAGTTGCCGGGTCCCGTTCCCCCGGTTGGGCAACTCCGGGCCGAAGGCGTCGAGGTACCGCTGCACCAGCGCCCGCACGGCCGGGTCTGCCGCCAAGGCTGTCCGTTCGTTGGCGTAAGGCACGAGAACGTTGCCGTTCACCTGTCCGCGCAATTTCTCTTGCGAACCTTGCAACGAAACGTACCCGTTACGCCAAGGGCTCCAGCCCGTCTGCAAGCCGTAACGGTTCTCCCGCGCCGGCTTTACGTCCCCCACCTGGAAAAACGCCCGCGCCGAAAAGATGCTGTTCTGGTGGTTCGCAAACGCGTTGCCGTGCCAACCCGCCCGGCGCTGCGGCGCCAACGCCAGCGGCCCCGGGATCACAATTCCGAACTCCGCCCCGAAGTATCCGCGGTCGGCCCGGAACTCTTCCACCAAGGTCGCCGTCGCCCCCAGGCGGACATTCAACTCTTTTAGCGCGTTGTTGTCCACCAGATTGAACTGGATGTTCTCATTGCGCCGGCTCTCGCCTTTGGTGGCATCTTCTTTGCCCAGAAGATTTAGCTCCACCCTTTTCTGCGCATCGCCCGCCTCGGGCTTCTGCGCCCAAAGGGCGCAAGGGATCAGCAACGCTAAAAAATGTTTCAAAAGTCGATCGCTTCCAGAATCTCGGACGGTTTCTTATCAAACGCCTTCGAGATGGAAAGCAGGCTCTCCATGCTCGGCAAATGCGTGCCGCGTTCGATCGCGCTAATTTGCGACACGCTTAACTTCGTCGTTGCGGCCAAATCTTTCAAGGACCAGTCCCGCTCCACTCGCAGCATCTTGATCCGATGCCCCAGCCGTTCCCGCAGCCGGTCCTGCGGCGTCTTGCCGAGGCCAAACGTCTCGATCGCGTTCTTCAGCGTTTGCCGCAACTGCGCCAGCGAAAACGGTTTCGAGAGGTAGTCGAAGACGTTCATCTTGAACGTCAGCCGCATATCTTCAAGCGAGGGATATCCGGTGACTACGATGACGCATAATCCCGGCCAGCGCGTCTGCAACTGTTCCAGAACCTGGTCACCCTTGAAGTCGCCCATCTTCATGTCCAGCAGAACAATGTCGGGTAGATTCTGCTCGTTGGCCGCGAACAGATCGTCGGGATGGGCGAACAGCCGGACGTTGTAAAACCCTTCGTCCGTCAGGAAATCTTCCATGTAGTTGCGAAAGTCGAGGTCGTCATCGAGGATGGCGATCTCAATCTTGAGGTCCGCGTGCGGGGCCTCAGCGGGCATAGACGTTGCCTCCTTCCACCGGCTTTGGGTCGATGGTTACCGGCGCTTCCGGCAGACGAATCTCCAGACGTGCGCCGCCTCCTGGCCGGTTACTGGCGCCAATTGTTCCGCCATGCTGTTGCACAATGCCCTCGGATACCGTCAGCCCGAGCCCGGTGCCCTTGGAGTCCAGCTTGGTGGAGATGAAGGCCTCGAAGATATCGGGCAGTACGTCCGCGGGAATTCCCGGGCCATTGTCCTCGACGGCGATGATCCACCATCGTTCCGCATTTTCAATTTGCAGCGTCGTCTGCGCGACGATCTCTCCGTTCTTGGACGGAACCGCCTGCAGCGCGTTCCGGAGCAAGTTGACGAATACCTGCATGAGCCGGTCGGCATTGCCGAAGACTCGGCACTCCGGGGCGATCCGGTTGTGAAAGGCGGTCTGCGTTGCCTTCTCATCGAGAGATACCAGCTGCCAGGCTTCATCGAGGAGTTCGTGCACCGCTACCTCCTGCTTCTCTTGGCGCCGGACTCTCGAAAAATCGAGCAGCCCTTCGCTGATCGTCTTCAGTCTGGCCGCCACCCGCTGCATCCGCCGCAGGCGGTCTTGCGCCGCCGGTTCGGGAATGGTCTCGAGTAGTTTTTCAATCGAGCCCTGCAAAACGGCCAGTGGCGTGTTGAGCTCGTGCGCCACGCCGGCGCTCAGCATGCCCAGGCTCACCAGCCGGTCCTGGTCCGCCATCTTCCGCTTGGCCGTATCGAGCCGGTCCAGCGCCCGCTCCAACTCGTCTTCCTGCCGGCGCAACTCGGCCACCGTTTCGTTCCGGGAACGCATGATCTGCCCGATCTCATCGCCCGGGATGTACTCGGCAGAGATAATTTCGTGCGCTCGGTCGCCGGTCTGCGAGGCGTGATCGGCGTTCAGCATCGCATTCAGCGGCCGATAAACGTAGAGCGGCATAATCACCGACTCCAGCAGCAGCACGGCCAAGATGTAGATGATTCCCAAGACCGTAAACAGCGCAATCCGGACCAGATCGAGCGAACGTTCGTAGTACGCATAAGGCATCCGGATTTTCCGATATATTTCTTGGCCAGCTAATCGCCGATAGAGTACTGTCCCTGCAAGGGATTCAGGTTGACCAGGGTCGGCGACGTTCGTTCCTGGGTGATCGTCGAGTTGCTGTCGAATCTCTGGTGAGATTTCGAGCGCCCGTGCGCTACCCTCCTGAAAGGAATACCGATGCAGAATTGTTGAAGCCGTACGACCCGTCCAAGGGTACTCGGCCTCGAACAGTACGGTGCAAAGGGCTACCTCGCGAGCCATATCGTCTTGTACCCGTTGCTCCAGTAAGGGGAAGACAGTAAAATACACAGCACCTGAAAGGACCAAAAAGAACAGATTATGGAGGATGATGAGTTTAAGGCGCAGTTGCAGGTTGCCAAACCGGCGTCCCAGGTATCCCGGCGTACGGACCTCGGGAAGCCTAACTTTCCATCCGGAACTCATCTTTAACACCTTAATGCATTTTTCTTCGTTGGTCTGCCATCACTGTACTTTGGCAGGAGGAATTCCTGTCAAACTGGAATTTTTGTCGGTATTGCGGAATCAGTGCCGCTATGGTAGACGTAGAGAGGGAGAGTTGTGACGCGTTTAAACCCCTTCCGCAATCCCGGCTGCGATACGACCAGGAATTTGCCTTGGGTCTTTCGTAAAGACCACCCGGCCTTTCAGGAGTTGCTATAACGACCATGGGACTCAAGTTTTCCAAGAAATCAGATCGCATTCTGCGAACTGTTTTGGTGATGGTCGGTTTTGGGGTGATCGGTGGCGCCAGTACTTTGTACTATGCGACGCTGCCTACCACTCTGGAACCTGGATACCAGCCTCAACAGCCCGTACCATACAGTCATAAACTACATGCCGGCAACATGGGTATGGATTGTACCTACTGTCATACTTCCGTTCTAAAAGCGGCCTATGCGTCGATTCCGCCGACGCAAACCTGCATGAATTGCCACTCCAAAGTGAAGGAGAAGAGCGTCGTGCTGGAGCCGGTCAGGGCCAGTTGGGCCTCTGGTGAATCCGTGCCCTGGGTGAAGGTGCACCGTTTGCCAGACTATGTGTACTTCAACCACAGCGCGCATACCACCGCTGGAGTCAGTTGCGTCAGTTGCCACGGCAGGATCGACCAGATGGTCGAAGTGAAGCAGGTGCAGACGCTAGCGATGAGCTGGTGCTTGGAGTGCCATCGGAACCCCGCCCCGAACTTACGCCCCGCTCAATTTGTCACGAAGCTCGATTGGAAACCTGAGGGCGACCCCGTGGCCCTCGGACGGGAAATCATTGCACAGAAGGGCATTAACCCGCCCGTGAACTGCTCAGGGTGTCATCGATGATCCAGATCGAAGGTATTGGAAACCAAACCGGAAAGAAGTTTTGGCGGAGTTTGAACGAACTCGCCTCAACGCCGAAGTTTAAGGAGTGGCTGGTCCAGGAATTTCCTGAAGGGGCCACCGATTTAATCGACACCGGCTCCCGGCGCCGCTTTATGCAGTTGATGGCTGCGTCGATGGGCCTAGCCGGTCTGACCGCTTGCCGTCGTCCCGTGGAGAAGATTCTTCCTTACGCCAAGGGTGTTGAGGGCTTGGTTCACGGCGCTCCGCAGCACTACGCGACGGTCATGAACGTGGCCGGTCAAGCGCATCCTCTTGTGGTGGAGGCGATTGACGGACGCCCGGTCAAGATTGAAGGCAACCGGAAGCATCCGTTGTCGAATGGCGCGGCGAACGCTTGGGCGCAGGCGTCCATTCTTAGCCTTTACGATCCGGATCGTTCGCAGAAGGTTCTCGAAAAGGGCAAGGCCAGCACCTGGGAAGCATTCCAGTCGGCTGCAAAGGCTACCTTTGTGGGGGATGGTGAAGGCATTCGCATCCTATCGGGAGCACTGTTGTCGCCGACCTTGGCCGGACTTCGCGCCGCCCTGGCCGCTAAGCATCCGAAGGCCAAGTGGGTTGAGTATGAGCCGATCAATGAGGACGCGGCGCTGGCCGGATCCGAATTGGCGTTCGGCGATCGGCTGCGGCCCCATTTCAACCTGTCGAAAGCGGACGTTGTTGTCTCTCTCGACTGCGATTTCTTGCAGCTCGACAACCCTGGCTTGAACGTGATTCGGGATTTTGCCAAGCGCCGCAAAGCTGTGGATTCAGCTGTGCCTGCTGGTCATGGGACCGAGCACAAGGCAGCCGGTCACAAGGCAGACGAGCATAAGCAAGGCGAGCACAAGGCTGACGACCATAAGGCCGAGGAACCCAAAGCTGCCGCGCCCGTTGCCGCCGCAGACCCAGCCGCGACTCCCGCTGCTTCGGCAGGGGAGTCCTCCACCATCAACCGCCTCTATGTAGTCGAGAACAACTTCACCCTGACCGGCGCTCGGGCTGACCATCGTTTGCGCCTCCGGGCGGCCGATGTGCAGGCTTTCGCGGCCGACTTGGCTCGCGAAGTCGCGGCATTGCCCCAGGGGCTCAAGATCCTCGGCCAATCGGACAAGTTTATTTCCGCCCTCGCCAAGGATCTGCTCGCTCACAAGGGCCGTTCGGTCGTTCTCGCGGGACCCCGTCAACCCGCTGCGGTCCATGCGTTGGCTGCCGTCATCAACCAGACGCTCGGCAACATCGGTGAAACCGTGTCCTATACGCGGCCCGGCCGCGAGTCCTCCGCCACCGCTATCACTGACCTTGCGAAGGAAATGGGCGCTGGCCAAGTGAAGACCCTGGTGGTACTTGGGGCTAACCCCCTCTACACCGCACCTGCCGATTTAGAGTTCGCCGCCAAATATAAGGCGATTGCCACGACGATTCACCTCGGCTTCGAAGTGGATGAGACGGCAGCCGCTTCCACGTGGCATCTACCCGAGTCGCACGCTCTTGAAAGCTGGGGAGATGCGGTAGCCGCCGACGGCACCATCTCTTTGCAGCAACCACTGATCGAACCGATCTTCCCCACAAAGTCGGTCATCGAAGTGGTCGCCCTGGCGCTCGGACAGACCGCCAGCGCGTACGAGTTAGTCAAGTCGCAGTCGAAATTGGATGACCCTGCCTGGCGTCAAGCCCTGCACGAGGGCTTCGTTGCCGGAACGCAGGCGCCTCTCGCCAAACCGGCGGCCAACTCTAAGGCAGTTGAAGCTGCTATTGCCGCTGCGCCTAAGCCGGCCGCGGGCCTCGAAGTGGTCTTCGCCCCGTCCGCTTCTGCCTTCGATGGTCGTTACGCGAACAATGCGTGGCTTCAGGAAGCGCCAGAGCCCATGACGAAGATCGTGTGGGACAATCCGGCCTTAGTCAGCCCCAAGACCGCAAAGGAACTCAAGCTCGAAGAAGGCTCCGTGATCGTAGTGGAGCGGAACGGCCGGAAGGTGGAAGCGCCAGTCCTGGTGCAGCCCGGCCACGCCGACAACTCCGTAACGCTTTCGCTCGGATACGGACGTACCTCGGTTGGCCGAGTGGGCACTGGGGTTGGGTATAACGCCTACCTCCTTCGCACCGCTGACGCGATGGGATTTGGTACCGGCGTTAACATCACCAAATCGCCCCGAACCTACGCGCTCGTGACAACACAGGAGCATCACGATCAGGCCGGTCGCCCAGTAGTTCGGGAAGCCACGGTCGAGAAGTACAAAGAGGAGGCCCATTTCGCCTCCCACGAAGATGCCCACATCGAGCTATTCCAGTTGTTCGATAGCTTTGACTATTCGAAAGGCAACCAGTGGGGCATGGTAGTGGACCTGCAGTCGTGCATTGGTTGCAATGCCTGTCTGGTGGCTTGTCAGTCTGAAAACAACATCCCAGTGGTTGGCCGTGATCAGGTATCGAAGGGCCGTGAAATGCACTGGATCCGATTGGACCGCTACTTCACGGGTACCGAGGACGATCCGGAAGTCGTTCATCAACCCATGGCTTGTCAGCAGTGCGAAAACGCTCCCTGCGAGTCGGTTTGCCCGGTGGCAGCCACGGTTCACAGTCCGGAAGGCTTGAACGATATGGCCTACAATCGTTGCGTCGGCACCCGGTACTGCGCCAACAACTGCCCGTACAAAGTCCGCCGTTTCAACTACTTCAACTGGCATAAAGACCTGGAAGAGGTTGGAAAGATGGTGTTCAATCCTGACGTTACCGTGCGAATGCGCGGCGTTATGGAGAAGTGTAACTACTGCGTGCAGCGCATTCAGGAAGTTAAGATCGCTCACAAGGTTGACGGACGGAAGCCGATCAAGGACGGTGAAGTGTTGACCGCTTGTCAGCAGACCTGCCCTGCGGAAGCCATCTCCTTTGGCAACATCAACGACCCCGAAAGTGCTGTCTCCAAGATGAAGAAGAATAATAGGAATTACACCCTTCTTCATGAACTGAATATCAAGCCGCGCACTACGTATCTTGCTAAGGTGCGCAATCCAAATCCGGAGCTTGCCTAATGGCCGATCTAGCAATTGATCCTAAGGCTGTCGAGCAACTAAGTCCTCCGCTGGTCACTGGCCAGCCGTCGCTCCACGATGTCACGGAGGCCGTGAGCATCCATACCGAAATCGAGACCCATCGAAATTGGTATATTGCGCTCGCCATTAGCGGCAGCATCACCCTCCTTCTCGGTTCCATGCTGGCTTACCTTGTCGCGACCGGCATTGGGGTTTGGGGCAACAATAATCCTGTCGGCTGGGGTTGGGACATCACCAACTTCGTGTTCTGGATCGGTATCGGCCACGCCGGCACATTGATCTCGGCAATTCTATTCCTGTTCCGCCAGAAATGGCGTACCTCCATCAATCGCTTTGCCGAAGCGATGACGCTGTTCGCCGTCGCTTGCGCGGGTATCTATCCTCTAGTCCACGTAGGTCGTCCCTGGCGGGCATACTGGCTCTTTCCTATACCGAACGCGGACTTAGCGATGTGGCAGAACTTCCGCAGCCCGCTGCTCTGGGACGTCTTCGCCGTCTCGACCTACGCTACCGTCTCGGCCTTGTTTTGGTATGTAGGTCTCATTCCTGACTTGGCGATCATCCGCGATCGGGCGAAGACGCAATTGCGGCACACCATCTACGGGATCGCTTCGCTCGGTTGGCGGGGATCGGCTACACACTGGAAAAACTACGAAAAGGCCTACATGATCCTTGCAGGTCTTTCGACGCCGCTCGTGCTTTCCGTACACACCATCGTTTCCTTTGACTTTGCGGTGTCCATCATTCCTGGTTGGCACACCACGATCTTCCCGCCTTACTTCGTCGCGGGAGCGATTTTTTCAGGCTTCGCCATGGTCATCACGCTCATGGTCATCGCCCGATGGGTGTTCAAGGTGGAGCACCTTGTGACGATGACGCACCTTGAAAACATGAACAAGGTGATCCTGGCCACCGGCACAATCGTTGGATACGCTTACGCGACGGAATTCTTCATCGCCTGGTACTCCGGGAATGAATACGAGCGCTTTACGTTTATCAACCGTGCGATGGGCCCGTATGCTTGGGCCTACTGGTCGATGGTCTCCTGTAACGTGATCTCGCCCCAGTTCTTCTGGTTCAAGAAACTACGGACGAACATTCCTTTCATGTTCGTACTTTCGATCTTCGTGAACATCGGCATGTGGTTTGAGCGGTTCGTGATTATCGCCACCAGTTTGCACCGCGACTTCTTGCCATCCTCCTGGGGTTACTTCCGGCCGACCATCGTCGATATCTTAACTTTCTTCGGGACGTTTGGCCTCTTCATCACCCTGTTCGTCTTCTTTACCCGCTTCCTGCCGATTATCGCCGTGAGCGAAGTGAAGGGCATGATGATCCAGACCGAGCACGAGAAGCATTATCTCCCTGCTACGACGGCTAATCCTTCGGACACCGTCAAAGCTCATTAAGGAACGCCATGGCTGACACCTCCTCCATACACGGCGTCGTTGCCGACTTCGACTCTCCGGATACCCTGCTTGATGCCGTCAAGGCAGCACGGGCCAAGGGTTACACCAAGATGGAAGCTTACACCCCGTTCCCCATCCATGGGATCGACGAAGCGATGGGCGCGAAGCCTTCGATTCTTGGTTACATTGTGCTCTGCGGCAGCGCGACCGGCTTCACGACCGCAGTTCTACTGCAGTGGTGGACCGGTACGATCTCCTATCCTTTGGTCATCAGCGGTAAGCCGTTGTTCGCATTCGAGTTCGGCTTCCCGGTCATGTTCGAGCTGACCGTATTACTCTCGGCCTTCGCCGCTGTCTTCGGAATGCTTGGCCTGAATGGCCTACCGCGGCTGAGCCACCCGATCTTTAACTACTCTGGTGTGGCGGGATCGTCCGATGACCGTTTTCTCCTCGTGATCGAGGCCTCTGACAAGAAATTTGATGCCAACGAAACGAAGGATTTTCTTGCCTCTCTCGGAGCCGAGAAGTTGGAGGTCGTCGAAGCATGAAGTTCCTTAATCTGAAGTCCATTCTTCCCTTTAGCGCACTCCTTGTTCTCAGTGGTTGCTTGAGCCCGAGTCGGGATACGCCGCCGCTCCAGATCTGGGACGACATGAAGGCGCAGCCAAAGTACAAGTCCCAACAGCAGAGTCCCCTCTTTGGCGATAAGCGCTCCAGCCGGCGCCCACCGGAGGGAACCCTGGCGATTGGCCAATTGGCCGGCGACGACGCGTACCGCTGGGGCGTGGTTAATTCTCAGTACGTCGGCAAGCTCCAAGAACCCATAACCCCCGAGCTTCTCGCTCATGGCCAACTGAAGTACAACACGTACTGCGCTCCGTGCCATTCGCGGGTAGGGGACGGAAAAGGAATTGTGGGCATTCGGGCGGGCGCTGCGTTTCAGCCGGCAAACCTTTTGGAGCCACGCGTTCAGCAGATGAACGATGGCGAACTCTATTCGGTGGCAAGCGAAGGCCGGCGGACGATGATGGGCTACCGGACCCAATCGACCGACCATGACCGATGGGCGATAGTTGCCTACCTGCGGGCATTGCATCGAGCCAACAGCGGAACGAAAGATGACGTGCCGGAAAACCTGCGCGCGCAGCTGAACTAAACGAGGACTACGAGTCGCAACATGAGTAAACATCACCATCACGACGTCCCCAAGGATAGCTACGAAATTCCCACCGCAACGTGGGAAAAGGGTCGCAACGTTATTCTTGGCGTTTTTATCCTCGGTTGGGTCGCCGCTCTGGCGGGCTACAGCATCGACCACAAGCAATTCTTTCCGTCTTATTTGGTCGCGTTCTTTTTTGGCACCGGCATTGCTATCGGCGCCGCCCTGTTCACGATGATCCAGCATTTGACTGGTTCGGCTTGGAGTGTTCCGCTGCGTCGGCTCATGGAAAACGTCATGATGTCCATGCCGATTCTGGCCTTGCTCTTCCTGCCGGTCGCTTTCGGGTTGCACGAACTATATGAGTGGTCTCACCCCGGAATCAT
>LNFM01007299.1_pt1 | contig 17423 bp, 16 predicted proteins | sample 596031 | NCBI WGS metagenome assembly LNFM01 (sample SAMN04254537, study PRJNA301005) | activated carbon metagenome | isolation source: dual media filters at the Ann Arbor, Michigan drinking water treatment plant | place: USA: Ann Arbor | reverse complement strand
AAGCATAACACCTGTTATGCGTCGAGGGCAACGCGCGCCCAACCCCCATTCCGTCATTCCCGCGCACGCGGGAACCCAGCTCTTCGTAGGGCCGAAGCGCTTCAGAGCGGACTGTGTCCTTTCCCCATCTGGGTTCCCGCGTGCGCGGGAATGACGACTTGTCTTTATCGGTCGCCGTCGAGGTAATGCCTCAACCGCTCGCTGTAGCGGGGAACGAAATCCTCGCGGGTCAGCAGTTCGTCGATGTGCACCATGGCCCATTGCTGGCCTTCATCGCCGAAGATGATGGCATCGACCAATTCTCGGGAGAGGTTGCCGACAAAGAAGTGCGCGACCATGCCAGTGAAGTCCGCCGAGGGGTAGATGCGGTGCCAGAGGATCGCGCCGGGATCGACGCGGATGCCGAACTCTTCCTCCAACTCCCGCAGGGCGCATTCGACCGGCGTCTCGTCGCCTTCGCGGCCGCCGCCGGGGAGGTCCCACATGCCGGCATAGCGCAGGCCGGGGAAGTCGTCGCGCTGGTAGACCAGCACATGGTCGTCGAGAAAAAGCGCGATCTTGGCGCCGCTGAAATCACTCATTGCCCCAAACTCTCCAATACTCCCAATGATTGAGAAGGCGCTGTCGAGGTGGCTGGCTAGAGTATCCTCTGCCACCAGCCTACATCGTGAAACTTGCCAAACTTGAAGCCAACGTCGCGATAGACGCCTACCGGCGAGAACCCGACGCTTTCGTGAAGCGCGATGCTGGCGGGGTTGGGGAGCGCGATACCGGCGAACGCCGCATGATAGCCTTGCTGTTTGATCTGGGGCAGCAGTGCACCGTAGAGTGCCGCGCCGACCCCCGATCGCCGCGCGCATTCATCGATGTAAACCGAGACATCGACCGAGGTTCGATATGCTGCCCGCGCGCGGTGGGCACCGGCGTAGGCATAGCCGACGACCCTTCCGCCGCGCTCCGCCACCAGGAATGCGTGGGCTGCCCCGATCCTGTGCACCATTTCGTCGACCGTTGGCGGCTCCTCCTCGAACGATATTGCCGTATTCTCCACAATGGGCGCGTAAATGTCGCGCACGGTAGGCGCGTCGTCGGCCGTCGCCGGTCTAATCAATGGCGGATGCATCACGTATCTCAACCTCGTCCACGAAAAAGGGCGCCCGCGGGCGCCCTTCCGAACCGCTATGCGGACACGGTTCAGATCGACTCGTTGATCCACTGCACGATCTTGCTCTTGGGCTGGGCGCCGACCTTGGTGGCGCGCAGCTCGCCGTCCTTGAACAGCATCAGCGTGGGAATGCCGCGCACGCCGTAGCTGGTCGGCGACACGGGATTCTCGTCGATGTTGAGCTTGGCGATGGTGACGCCGTTCATCTCCTCGGAAATCTCGTCGAGCGCCGGGGCGATCTGCTTGCACGGGCCGCACCACTCCGCCCAGTAATCCACGACCACGATGCCCGATGCGTCGAGAACGTCGGCCTGGAAGCTGTCGTCGGTAATTTTCTTGGTGGCCATGGGGGTATTCCTTGATCACGGGATGTGCTTGGACACCAAACGTAGGGTCGGGCACCCGGTTGGTCAAGGGCGGGTCAGACCGCCGTCGAAACTTCCCCGTGTGGATCAAGCAACTCGTCGGGCAACGTCATCAGCGACGGCCCGTCGGTCCACAGCAGGGCGCAGCGCACCGGCCGGTCCGGGTAGATGCGGCGCAGCAGGCCGCGGTAGGCGGCCATCTGCCTCAGATATAGCGGCGGCACGTCCTCGGCGCGCACCGGCGGCGGCCGGTTGGTCTTGTAGTCGACGGTGACCACCTCGTCCTCGGTGACCGCGAGCCGGTCGATCTGGCCGCTGATCGCCATCGTCCCCAGCAGGCCGGTGACCGGCACTTCGGCGGCGCTGCCGGGGCCGAACAGGGCGGCGCAGTCCGGGTCGTCGAGAACGGTCATGACCTCGTCGGTCCAGCGCAGCACCGCGGTTTCGGCAAGGCCGTGGCCGGGCTGGCGCAGGAAGCGCAGCGCGGCGTCGCGGCGTTGGCTGGGCGCCATGTCGGGCAGCCATTGCAGCAGCCGGTGCAGCAGGGTGCCGCGCAGGAAGCGCTCGCGGTCGGCGGCCTCCATCGGGCTGCGCACCGGCATTTCGGGCAGCGACGGCCGCGACGGCGCCAGCGGCCGGACCGGTGCCGGCTCGGGCGGCGGCGGGGATGTGATCCAGGCCGGCGCGGCAAGCGCGAGCGAGCGGGAAGCAGCCGCCTTGTCCTTTTCGACCTTGCCGCCACCCAGGCGGAATCGGCGCACCGGGTTGCCGGCGAAATCCTCGGCGTCCTCGGCGCCCAGCCGGTCGAAGGCGTCGGCCACCAGATTGTACCAGCAGTTTTTGGGCGGCTTGTTCAAGGTCTCGTAGCCGCAGACATAGAGGCGATCGCCGGCGCGGGTCAGCGCCACGTAGAGCTGCCGGTTGTATTCCTCGTCGCGCTTGCGCTTGACCGCTTCCTTGGCGTCGGCGATGGCGCCGACGGCGTTGTCCTTGTTCATGGGCCAGGCGAGCACCGCCGGCCCGCCCGGATCGTCCAGCCAGTAGACGTCGCGGTCCTCGACCGGAATGCCGCAGGTGTCGGGCAGGAAGACGATGGGCGCCTGCAGCCCCTTGGCGCCGTGCACCGTCATCACCCGCACCTCGCCCTTGCCCTGCTCCAGCTCGCGCTTCACCTCGGTCCGGGCGGCCTCGACCCAGTGGATGAAGCCCTGCAGCGACGGCGGATGGCTGCGCTCGTAGTCGAGCGCGAGGGCGAGGAACTCGTCGAGCGGATCGAGCGCGTCTGGGCCGAGGCGCGCCAGCATGGCGCGCCGCCTGCCGGTATCGAGCACCAGCGAGAAGAATTCATAGGGCGGGATGCGGTCGGCGCGCGCCAGGCAGCCGTCGAGGAACGCCCACGCCGCCGCGAAGGCCGGCTCGTCCCGGCGATCCGAAAGCGCGTGCCACAGCCGTCCGTCGCGGCCATGGGCCAGCACGAACAGGTCGTCCTCGGACAGGCCGACCAGCGGCGACTTGAGCACCACGGCAAGCGTCAGGTCGTCCTCGGGCATCAGCACGAGCCGGCCCAGCGCTAGCAGGTCCATCACCGCGAGCTGCTCGGTCAGCACCATGCGATCGACGCCCGCGACCGGCACGCCCGCGCGCTTCAGCGCCCGCACCACGGCGGTGAAGAAGTCGTTGCGCCTTCGCACCAGGATCATGATGTCGTCGGGCCGGATCGGCCTGTCCTTCGACTCCAGCCTTTCACCGGAACTCAGCCAATGGGCGATCTGCCGGGCGATGCGCTCGGCAAGCCGCGTATCGGCCGGCTTTATGTCCCGGCGGGCGACCGGCGGTTCCCAGTTGCCGGGCGTTTCGACCTCCTGCGGCACTTCGGTGGGCCACAATTCGACCAGGCCGGACACATCCTTGCGATGGGCTTCGTGGGCGATGCGTGCTTCCTGTTCGCGGAAGACCAGGCCAACTTTTGCCTCGTCCTTCTCGAACACGGCGTCGACCAGCTTCAGCACCGCCTCGGTCGAGCGGAACGACAGGGTCAGCGCGCCGTGGTGGAACACCTGCTCGGCCTGGGTCACGCGGCGCTGGAACACCTGCCGCATCGCCTCGAACTGGGCGGGCTCGGCGCGCTGGAAGCTGTAGATCGACTGCTTGGCGTCGCCCACGGCGAACAGCGTTCGGTTGACGTCGCGGGCGCCGTCGCCGGTGAAGAATTCATGCGCCAGGGCGGCGATCACCGCCCACTGGTCCGGATTGGTGTCCTGCGCCTCGTCGACCAGGATGTGGTCGAGGCCCTCGTCCAGCTTGTACAGCACCCAGGGCGCGTTGCCGGTGACCAGCGCGCGCGCCTTGGCGATCAGGTCGTCATAGTCCAGCACGGCCCGCTGGCGCTTCAGCCGCCGGTAGGTGCGGGTCAGCACCCGGCCGAGCGTCGCCAGCGCCCGGCTGGCATGGGCGGCGCGCGCCGCCTTCAGCCGGTACGCCACCTCGATCAGCCGCTCGGCCTCGTCGGCGAGCGCGCCAACGGCGGCGGGCGAGGCGGCGGCCACGGCCTTGGTGGCCAGTGTCTTGAGCGGCTGGCTGAAGCCGGAGCCAGCGGTCAGGTACGCCCTGAAATAGTCCTCGATCCCCGCCGCCCTGGCGGTCACGTCCATGTCGAGCCACAGACTGATCTGGGCGCTTCGCTGCTGGTCCGTGCTGCTGCCTCGCGCCAGAGCCGCGCAGGCACTGAGCAGATCCGCGACGGCGATCACCGCGTCCTGGCACGCCGCTTCGGCGATGGCGATTGCCGGAGCATCGGCGTCGACGCCCAGCAGCCGGAAGATGGCCGAATGATCGGTGCCGGCGTCGAGCGCGTCCGGCCGGCCGTTGAGCTTGCCGAGCAGCTCTTCGAACTTCATGTCGGTGATATGCGCCGAGACGAAATCGAGCGCCTCGCGCAGCGCCGGATCGCGGCCCGACTGCGCCGCGACCAGCACGCCGTTGATCGCCTCTTGCATCAGCTCTGCCGCGGAGTGGTCGTCGAGTACCTGGAAATGCGGCGCGACCCCGGTCTCCAGCGGAAAGCGCGACATCAGCGACTGGCAGAACGCGTGGATGGTCTCGATCCTGAGGCCGCCCGGCACGTCCAGCACCTCGGCGAACAGGCGGCGCGCCTTGGCGATGCGCACGGCATTGGGCGGCACGCTTTCCAGTTCGGTCAGCGCGTCGTAGAGCTTGTCATCCGGCGCGGTCGCCCATTCGGCCAGGTTGGCGTTGACGCGGTTGGCCATCTCGGCGGCGGCGGCCCGGGTGAAGGTGAGGCACAGGATGCCCTGTGGCCGCGCGTCGGCCAGCAGGAGGCGCAGCACCCGGTTGGTCAGCATGTGGGTCTTGCCGGTGCCGGCCGAGGCGCCGACCCACGCCGAGACACCCGGATTGGCGGCGCGGTCCTGTTCGGCGGTCATTCGCCCCACTCCTTGACGCGCGCCAAATGGTCGTAGTCGCCGAAACCGACTTCCTGCGGGTTGGGGTGGGACACATAGGGCACGGCGGGATCGTCGAACGCGGTAATCAGGCGGCGCAAGCCCGCCTCGGCGTCGGCGGCCAGCGCGTCCAGCGTCGGCTCGCCCTTCAGGATCGCCGTGGCCTGCTTGATCTCGTTGAAGCGGGCGTCGCCCTTCAGCATCCACCAGGCCAGCTCGGCCACACCGGCGGCGGCGAGGCCGGGGAACGCGCCCGCCTTCGCCATCACCGCCTCCAGCGGCATCTGGGCCGCGTAGCCCGCCAGTATCCGGTCGCGGCTGGGCTCGCGGCCGGTCTTGTAGTCGATGATCTCCAGCCGCCCGTCGGCGAGAAGGTCGATGCGGTCGGCCTTGGCGGTCAGGGTGAAGTCGCCGCCGGGCAGCCCGCCCACGACGAGGGCGCCCGAATGCTCCAGCTTGGCGGGTACGGCGAGCCCGACGCGCTCGCGCTGACGGTCGAGGAACCAGGCGGCGATCTGCTCGAAGCGCGGCCACCAGAAGGCGCGGACCAGCGGCTTCTCGAGCACCGCGCCGAACGCGGCTTGCCCGAACGCCCGCAGCCGCTCCAGCGCGTCGGGCGGCGGCGCGCCCGGATGGGCTTCGAGATAGTGGTGCAGCGCCTGGTGGATGAAATTGCCTCGGTCGGCGGCGCCCGCGTCGGCGTCGAGCGGATCCATCACCCGCAGGCCGAGGATGTCCCTTGCATAGAGCGCATAGGGGTCGCGCAGCCAGTTCTCGATCCGGGTGACCGACAGCTTGCGCGGCCGGGCCGACAGCGGCGGCGCCGGCGCGGGCGGCGCCAGCGGCGTCGGCCGGTCCACATGGTCGAGCTGCCGGTGCCACGCCAGATGCGGCGGGCGCGGCCAGTTGTCGTGCCCGACCAGCGCGTCGAGCCGCAGCAGCCAGCGCGACGGCAAAGTCGGTGCGCCGCCGACCTTCTCCGCCCGCGTCAGGTAAACCAGCGGCGCGGCGGTGCCCTGCACGAAATCGTGGGCCGACAGGCCGATGCGCCGCTCCGGCGGCGGCAGGCCGAAGCGTTGCTTCATGGGCCGGCTCATCCACGGATCAGCCGACGCCTGCGGCGGCCAGGTGCCTTCGTTCAGGCCGCCCAGGATCATCACGTCGGCATGGTGCAGCCGCGCCTCCAGCGGCCCCAGGATGGCGAGGCGCGGATGCCGTCCATAGGCGGGACGCACGACCTGGTCCTGCATCGCGGCGTCGAGCAAGGCCGGATAGTGGCGTGCCCCGACCGCCGTGCCTTCGGCGGTGTGGATGAATTCCTCGAGAAACTCGGCGGCGGCCTCGCCCGCTTCCTCGACCCACAGCCGCGCGGCGCCGGTCTCGTCGGCGGTCGCGGCCAGCGCCTCGGCCATCCGGACATGGGCGCGGATCAGGTCGGGTAAAGCAATCTCGCCCTGCTCGAACAGAGACATGAACGGCTCGATGACGGCGGCCAGATCGTTCCACCACGCGATCAGCGCCGGTTGCACCGCCGGATCGGCGGTGGCGAGCGCCCGGCCCAGGCCGTCGAGGCCCGGCGCGGGCCGGGGACCGCGCAGCACGGCGCGTTCCAACTGCCGTACCCGGTTCCGGAACGGTCCGGGCTCCAGTCCGCCCGCCGCCAGCGGGTGTTTCAGCGCGGCGAGCAGCGGTACGGGCGCGGCGTCGTTCAGCGCCATGTCGGCGGTGAGGCGCAGAAACGCGGCGGCCTGGGTCTGCGGCAGCGGCGTGCCCGCCGAATCGTCGATGGCGATGTCCCAGCGGCGCAGCGCCGCCGCGACCCGTCGGGCCAGGTCGCGGTCGGGCGTGACCAGCGCCGCGGTCCGTCCCGGCGTCTCCAGCGCCTCGCGCAGGATGACGGCGATGGCGCCCGCCTCCTCCTGCGGGCTCGGCGCGTCGATGCGGTAGAGCCCGGACAGCGCGTCCCTCAGGTCGACGCTCAGGTCCTGCCAGGCGGCCGTGGTTTCGGCCGGGCGCATGGCCTCGTTGAGCAGCAGGGCGCGGGGCGACGGCATGTCCGCCGCTCCCGGCCAATGCTCGACCTCGGCGCGGTCCACGGCCATGCGGCCGAGAAGCTGCTTCATGCCGAATTGCGGATGGCTCGGCGCCAGCGCAGCCCAGCTCTCGTCGTCCATGCCGGTCTGGAAGCCCGGCAGCACCACGGCGCCCCGCGGCAGCCGTGCGACGACGTCGATCAGCTCGGCGCTGGCCGGGATCGAGCCGGTGGAGCCCGCCGCGATCACCGGCGTCCCCGGCGGGTTCGCCGTCCATCGCTCGGCCAGCAGCCGCAGCAGCCGGTCGCGGCGCTGGGCCGGGTCCATGGTGCCGTGCTCGGCCAGCACGCGGGGCCACTGGTCGATGACGATGCCGAGGAACTCGATGGTGATCTGCCAATGGGCGGCGAACTCGTCCGGCACCAGCGCGCGCAGATTTGCCAGGTCGCAGCCTTCGGTATGCACCTGGTCGATGAACCGGCCCAGCTCGGCGGCGAGACGGAAATGCTGCGCCGGGTCATCGGCGTCCTCGCCGCGCGTCAGCCGAACCCAGTCCCGCACCAGCCGCGACAGCAGCAGGGTGCGCTCCAGCGCCGGGATGGCGGGCGGGATGCCGAGCGCGTCGGCGCCGTCGCCGACGATCGACAGCTCGCCCTCGTCGACGTCGCCCAGCGGCTGCATCACCGGCAGGATCAGCGCCTTGCCGTCCGTCAGCCGCAGGAACGCCTCGCGCAATGTCCGCGCCGCGCGCCGCGTCGGCAGCACCACGCGCACCCGAGCCAGCGACAGCGGGTCGGCTCCGTAGCGCTCCATCAGCCCGCGCGCCAGCGCGTCGACGAACGAGGTGCCGGGCGGGATGGTGAAGATGGCGGGCCGGGTCATGGGGTGCCGACCCCACAATTTTCGCTGTCATCCCGGCGAAAGCCGGGACCCAGGGTGCAATGCACCACATTCACCGTGTCCCTGAGCTTGTCGAAGGGCCTTGCACCGGGGCTCGTGCAAGTGCCCTTCGACAAGCTCAGGGACACGGACGGGATTATGCCTGCATCAAGACTGGGTCCCGGCTTTCGCCGGGATGACACATCAAAAGAAGCGAAGCAGCAGCCGCTCATGCCTCACTATGGCAAAGCTCGCGCAGGAATGCTTCCGCCTTGTCGCGGCCGTCGGGGCTGCCGATGTGCAGCCACCAGCCGTCGTGCTCGATGCCGAACAGGCGGCCTTCGGCTTTGGCGCGGTCCCAGACGACGTTGGTCGAGAACGGGCCTGCCGGCGGGTCGCGGAACAGGCGCGGCGCCACGATCTGGACCCCGCAATAGACCCAGGGCGATTCCGGCGCGGGCGCGCGGCGGCGGAGCTGGCCGTCCGGCTCCAGGAAGAAGTCGCCCGGCCCGTCGAAGCCGATGGCGCGGGTCTTGGGCGCCACCAGCAGCAGCGCGTCCATGCGCTCCGGGTCCCACGCGGCGGCCATGCGCCTGAGCGTATCGCCGCGGCCGTCGGTCCAGACCACGTCGGCGTTGATGACGTAGAACGGCGCGTCGCCCAGCAGCGGCAGCGCCTTCACCACGCCGCCGCCGGTTTCGAGCAGCAGGTCGGTCTCGTCGGACAGGGTGATGCGCGGCGCGGCGGGCCGCCTGGCCAGATGGTCGATCACCTGGCCGCCCAGATAGTGATGGTTGACGACGGCCTCGAGCACTTCGGCCTGGGCGAGGGCGTCGAGCGCCCAGTCGACCAGCGTCTTGCCGCCCACGTCGATCAGCGCCTTGGGCTTGTTCTCGGTCAGCGGGCGCATGCGCAGGCCGAGGCCGGCGGCCATTACCATGGCCCGTTGCGGCACGGCGGTCACCGCGGTTCTCCCGGCAGCGCCAGGCGGCGCTGGTCCTTCGGGCAGTAGGCGTCGAACCACAGCTTCAGGTCGTCCAGTTCCGGATGCTCCAGGCCGCGCTCCAGCAGGCTCCAGACATTCGGGATCATTTTCGGGTAGCGCGGCTTGCCGTCGCGCTTCCACAGCCGGGTGAAGATGCCGATGATCTTGGTGTTGCGCTGGGCGCCCAGCACCCAATAGGCGGTCATGAACGCCTCGCGGTCCATCTCGGGCCGCGCCGACAGGTAGCGCTCCAGCATGGCCTCTTCCAGGCCGCGCGGCACGTCGCGCCGGCAGTCCTGCAGCAGCGAGACCATGTCGTAGGCGGCGGGGCCGACCCTGCCGTCCTGGAAGTCGAGCAGGCCGATGGCGCCGGCGCCGTGGCGACCGGGCAGGGCCATGAGATTGTCGGCGTGGTAGTCAAGCAGCACCAGCGTCTCGGCGCCCGCGCGCACCAGCGGAAACACCGACCGCCACAGCGCCTCGAACTCGGCGCCGGCGTCGGGCGGCGTCGGATGGCCGGCGCGCGCCGGCATGTACCAGTCGGGGAACAGCAGCACCTCGCGGGTCAGCGCGTCGTCGTCGTACAGCGGCAGCTCGAAGGGCGCCGCGCCGCGCACCGGCAAGTATTTCGGCGGCGCGATGCGGTGCAGCTCGACCAGCACGTCGACGGCGCCTTCGTACAGCGCCCGCTCCAGCCCGGAATCGCGGGCGATCAGCCTTGTGAAGGTGTCGTCGCCCAGATCCTCCAGCAGCAGGAAACCCTCGGCGATGTCGGCGGCGATCAGCCGCGGCGCGCTGAAGCCGTTCTCCACCAGATATTCGCCGATCGCCATGAAGGGGCGCACGTCCTCCTTGTCGGGCGGCGCGTCCATCAGCACCGTCGGCGGCTCGCCGTCGACGCGGAAATAGCGGCGGAACGAGGCGTCGGCGGCCAGCGGCCGCCACGGCGCGCCCGGTTTCCAGACTCGTCCCAGGAACGCGTCGATCTCGGCTTCGCGGCTCAACTCAGAGACTCTCCGATTTGCTGGAGGCGGCTGGTCCATGACGGGCCGCCGGACAGGGTCATGCTGCGCCGATCCTCCACCAAACCCAGCCCGATGGAAAGCCTGTCGGCGGGCAGGCGCGCCCCCATGCGCCCCGGCCACTCGATCAGGGTCACGCCGGTCTCGAACGCCTCGTCCATGCCTAGTTCGTCGATCTCGTCCGGGTTCTCGATGCGGTAGAGGTCGAAGTGCCAGACGGCGTCGAAATCCCGGCCTTCGACCGGATAGGTCTGCACCAGCGTGAAGGTGGGGCTGGGCACTTCATCCTCGACGCCGAGCGCCTGGATCAGGAACCGCGCGAAGGCGGTCTTGCCGGCGCCCAGGTCGCCTTCCAGCGCGACGACGTCGCCGGCGCGGAGCAGCGGCGCGAGCATGCGCGCGATCCGGGCGGTGGTGTCGATGTCGGGCAGGTCGAGGGTGAAGATTTCCAACGACGCACGCACTTCCAAAAGTCGTCATTCCCGCGCACGCGGGAACCCAGATGGGGAAGGGGCGCCAGCCGTCATGAGGGACTCGGCCCTACGAAGAACTGGGTCCCCGCGTGCGCGGGGATGACGAGGTTATTGAGGATGGAGCCCAAAATGACAACCCCCGCGCGACATGGGGTGCCCCACAGACGCTTGCAGGCTGAGGCCGGGAACGGTTGGATGGCTTGGCGTCATGCTTGCTGCTTGAATCGCGGCGGCCCTCTGGGCAAATTCGTATCCGGGATATCCAGGAGCGAGGCCAAGATGCTTGGAGCGCCAAAGACCGGACGCCTCGTCCTTCGGGAGGGATCGGTGGCACGGGCCTATTTGGTAAGCCCGGTGGCGGTTATCGCGGCGCTATGGTTCTGCCTTAATCTTGCTCAAGTTGCCCGCGGCGAGTTCAACCTGGTCCGAAGTCTCCTTCTGATCCCTTGGCTGTTCATGCTCGGGATTCCGGTCTGCATTGTCGTCGAGCTTGTAATCGTGGCGCCGATCCTGAGCGGCTTCAGGCGATATGGCTGGCGCTGGGTGAACGGTTGGTCGGCCTGCATCCTAGGGTTCGTGCTCGGTGCGGCGCCGATGGCCCTATTGGCCGTGCTCAACGAGTTGCCGTCACGTCCGCCGTGGACGGAGGCGCTCCCGGGCATCGCCCTTTATGGCTTGCCCGGCTTAGTAGGCGCGATCGTGTTCCGCCTCATTGCTTTCAAACGGTCTCGCTAAGCGGAAAGGACTCACGGGAACGAATGCCAAGACATCGTCCCCGAGAAACGTAGCCCTCATCCAATGCTTGAAAAACTCAGTAGCGGTAATGGTCCGCCTTGTACGGGCCGTTCGGCGTCACGCCGATATACGAAGCCTGGTCGGGCTTCAGCACGGTCAGCTTGGCGTTGAGCCGCGCCAGGTGCAGGCGGGCGACCTTCTCGTCCAGGTGCTTGGGCAGCACATAGACCTTCTTCTCGTAGTTCTCGTGGTTCTGCCACAGCTCGATCTGGGCGATCACCTGGTTGGTGAACGAGGTGCTCATGACGAAGCTGGGGTGGCCCGTGGCGCAGCCCAGATTCACCAGGCGGCCCTTGGCCAGCAGGATGATGCGCTTGCCGTTGGGGAACTCGATCTCGTCGACCTGCGGCTTCACCTCGTGCCACGAGTAGTTGTGCAGGCGCGCCACCTGGATCTCGCTGTCGAAGTGGCCGATGTTGCAGACGATCGCCCGGTCCTTCATCTCGTGCATGTGGTCGAGGGTGATGATGTCGATGTTGCCGGTCGCGGTGACGAAGATGTCGCCGATCGAGGCGGCCTCGTCCATGGTCACGACCTGGTAGCCTTCCATGGCCGCCTGCAGCGCGCAGATCGGGTCGATCTCGGTGACCATCACGCGGGCGCCCTGGCCGCGCAGACTGGCCGCGCAGCCCTTGCCCACGTCGCCATAGCCGGCGACCACGGCGACCTTGCCGGCCAGCATGACGTCGGTGGCGCGCTTGATGCCGTCGATCAGGCTCTCGCGGCAACCATAGAGGTTGTCGAACTTGGACTTGGTGACGGAATCGTTGACGTTGATGCAGGGGACGGGAAGGCCGCCCTGCTTCTCGATCTGGTAGAGGCGCAGCACGCCCGTGGTGGTCTCCTCCGAGATGCCGCGGACTTCGAGCATCAGTTCGGGGAACCTGTTCATCATCATGGCGGTCAGGTCGCCGCCGTCATCGAGGATCATGTTCGGGCGCCAGCCGTCGGGACCCAGGATGGTCTGCTCGATGCACCAGTCGAATTCGGGCTCGGTCAGGCCCTTCCACGCGAACACCGGCACGCCCGAGGCGGCGATGGCGGCGGCGGCCTGGTCCTGGGTCGAGAAGATGTTGCACGAGCTCCAGCGGATCTCGGCGCCCAACGCCGTCAGCGTCTCGATCAGCACGGCGGTCTGGATGGTCATGTGCAGGCAGCCGGCGATCCGCGCACCCGCCAGCGGCTGGCTGGCGCCGTATTCCTGGCGCAGCGCCATCAGGCCCGGCATCTCGGTCTCGGCAATGGTGATCTCGCGGCGGCCCCACGGAGCCAGCGACATATCGGCGACTTTGAAATCGGAAAACGCGTTCATCGGTGTCCTGCCATAGCATGTGGTCGGACCCCAAGGTCCGGTGCGGCGGCAAGTATAAAGATATCCTTATATATTTCTATATATATTTCGCCGGCGGTCTCAGTCCTCGTCGAACTTGGCTTCCACCAATGATGCCAGGGCGTTGACCGCTTCGTCCGCCTGCGGGCCGCTGGCCTCGATGCAGATGCTGGAGCCCGGACCGGCCGCCAGCATCATCAACCCCATGATCGAGGTGCCGACGACCTTCTCGCCGTCATTGGGGCCGGTGACGTGCACGGTGGCCTCGAACTGGGCGGCCAGATTGACGAACTTGGCCGACGCGCGGGCGTGCAGCCCGCGGCGGTTGGTGATCGTCACCTTCTTGTGAGGAGGTTCCCCCGGCACTCAGTCCTTACCCGTCAACAGCTTGGAGGCGACATTGATGTATTTTCGCCCGGATTCCTGGGCCGAGGCAACAGCGTCCTCCAGCGAGCTGGAAATGCGCACGCTGGCCAGCTTGATCAGCATGGGCAGATTGATGCCGGCGATGACCTCGACCTTGGCCTTGTCCATGATCGAGATGGCGAGATTGGACGGCGTGCCGCCGAACATGTCGGTGAGCAGGACGACGCCCTTGCCCGAATCCACCGATGCGACGGCGTCCAGGATATCCTTGCGGCGGCGCTCCATGTCGTCCTCGGGTCCGATGGAAATCGCCTGGACCTGTCGCTGCGGTCCCACCACATGCTCCATGGCGGCGACGAATTCCTCGGCCAGACGGCCATGGGTAACCAGAACCAACCCGATCATTTAATCGCTATCCTGACGACGAGACGGCGACGATCCCGAGAACTCCACGTCGGCATCGCGGTGCACGGTGGTAACGCCGAAGCCCCGGTCGCGCAATAGGCTGCTGAGGCATTCGGCAAGGAAGACCGATCTGTGCCTTCCTCCGGTGCAGCCAAACGCAATGGTCAGGTAGGCTTTTCCCTCGCGGCCGTAGCTCGGCAGCAGGCTGAGGATGAGCTCGCTCACCCGCTGGAAGAAGCCCTCGAACTCGGGGTCCTGTCGGATGTAGTCCGCGACTCCGGCGTCGCGCCCGGTTAGCGGCTTCAGGTCGGGCACGTAATGCGGATTGCGCAGGAAGCGCACGTCGAACACCGTATCGGCATCGCGCGGCAATCCACGCGGGAACGAGAACGACGTCACGGTGATGGCGATCCCGTGCGGCGTCGCCAGGTCGAACTGCTTGCGGATCAACCGGCGCAGGTCGTGGCCGGTAAGGTCGGAGGTGTCGACCAGCACGTCGGCGAACTGGCGGATGGGCGCGAGCAATGTGCGCTCCTGGTCGATGCCGTCCTGCACCGGCCGGTCCATGGCCATGGGATGGCGCCGGCGGGTCTCGGTGAAGCGTCGGTTGAGCACCTGGTCGCTGGCGTCGAGGAAGATCAGCCTGGCGTCGAGGTCGTCGCGGGCGCGCAGCGTCGCCATCAGCCGCTCGAACCGGTCGGCGCTGAACGCGCGGGTACGGCAGTCGATGCCCACGGCCACCGCGCCGATGGCCTCATCGGCGGGGTCGTCGCCCGCGGGCTGGACCAGGTTGGGCACCAGCGAGAACGGCACGTTGTCGACCGCCTCGTAGCCCAGGTCCTCCAGCGCCTTCAGCGTCGAGCTGTGGCCCGCGCCCGACAGCCCGGTGACCAGGACGATCCGGGTCCGGGCGGGGGTCGCGCTCATAGCTCGTCGTCCTGCCGCGCGTGCGCCTTCACCGCGAGCCGGACTTTGGCCGCCGCCGACACCTCGAACGGCGCCACCTGGATTCGCGCGATCACGACGCCGTCGATGACCGCCGCATCCGGGTCGGGCAGGCGCTCGATCTCCGCCTCGGGCGCCAGATCGACCACCAGGCCGATGACGGTCCGGGGCTTCACCGGCATGGGCAGGATACCGATACCGCGGACCTCCAGCATTCCCTTGATGCTCTGGGGCGCGGTGGCGATCAGCCGGTCGCCGCGGATCTGGAGCACGGTGTAGTCGTCGGCCACGAGCTGCGCGCCGCCGTCGATCAGCCGAAGCGCCAGGTCCGACTTGCCCGAACCCGACGGGCCGCGCAACAGCACGCCCAGTCCGCCGATGTCGACGCAGGTGGCGTGGATGGTGCTCATGCGATCTCGGTCGAGGTCCGGTCCGCCGGCCTGGGTGTTTTCTGCTGCAGGCCCACGGCGGGCAGCGTGATGGTGAACCGGGCGCCCATGGGCGGACCGACCGGTCCTTCGGGGCTGTAGCGGTTCTCGGCCCGGACCGAGCCGTCATGCACGGCGACGATCTGGCGCGAGATGTTCAGGCCGAGACCCGAATGGCTGCCGAAGCCCTCTTCCTCCGGCCGCTCGGAATAGAAGCGCTCGAAGATCTCGTCGAGCCGCTCGTCGGGAATGCCCGGGCCTTCGTCGTCGACGGTGATGAACAGCGTGTCGCGGTTGCGGCGGACACCGATGGTGATCACGCCCCCGGGCGGGCTGAACGAAATGGCGTTGTCGATGAGGTTGCGCATGACCTGTCCGAGGTGGCTCTCGATTCCATACACCACAAGGTTATAGCCTTCCACATCCAACACGATTCGCGGCCGCCGGCCGCCCTTGCCCGTCAGGGCTTTCTCGTCGTGCGTGGCGTAGATGCCGATGATCTCGCGCATCATCGACGGCACGTCGATTTCCTGCATGTCGGCGCGCAGCAGCTCGGCGTCGAGGCGCGAGGCGTTGGAGATGTCGCTGATCAGCCGGGTCAGGCGGTCGACATCATGCTTGATGATGTGCATGAGCTTGGCCTTGTGGTCCGGATTCTGCGTCCGCTCCATGGTCTCGACGGCGCTGCGCAGCGAGGTCAGCGGGTTCTTGACCTCATGGGCCACATCGGCGGCGAACCCCTCGATGGTATCGATGCGCCGGTAAAGCGCCTGGGTCATGTCGCGCAGCGCCCTGGACAGGTCGCCCACCTCGTCGCGGCGCCTGGAGAAATCCGGCACGATGGCCTGCCTGCCGCGGCCCTGCCGGACCGTGTGCGCGAAAGCGGCCAGCCGCTGCACCGGCCGGGCGATGGTGCCCGCCAGCAGGAACGACAGCAGCATGGTGACCGACAGGGCGACCAGGAATATCTCCAGGATCGCCAGCCGCTCCTGGCGCACCACTTCCTCGATCTCGGTGGTTTCCACCGAGACCAGCAGCGCGCCCAGCACATGGCGGAAGTGCTCGACCGGGACCGCCACGGACAGCACCAGCGAGCGATCCGGCTTGACGCGCACCATCTGGTCCGGCTGGCCGGTCAGCGCCTTCAGCACCTCGGGATAGTCGGCGGCGGTCTGGTCGTAGCGCTCCTCGTAGAGCGGGTATTTCGGGTCCGACGACATGGCGCGGATCGAGACGGCGCGGAACTGCTCCCACAACGCCTGCGGCATGCTGATCTGCTCGCGCTGGCCGAGCGGCGGCAACGGAATGGTGACCACCTGGGTCGACGGGTTGAGCTTGCGGGTGTCGAGGGCGAGCGTGCCGTCGATTTCGAACAGCCGCACCCGGTCCGCCCGGTCGGCGGACAGGCGCCGCAGCAGCGACGCGGCCCGTTCGCGCTCCAGCGCGCCGGTCTCGGTCTCGCTGTCGACGGTTTCCGCCAGGGCGCCGGCCAGCATCTCGGCCTGGCTGCGCAACGCCGTCAGCCGGGTCTCGATCAGGCCGGTGCGGTACTGGTTGACATAGAGGATGCCGCCGACCAGGACGGCAAGGCCGATGACGTTGAGGACCAGGATGCGGCCGGTCAGGCCGGAGAAGGGAAGCCGGTAATAGGTCGACGCGGGCGCCGCGGGCCGGCTCGCGCGTCGCCTGAAGGATTCGCGAAGGTTCACCGCCCGGCTCCGCGCCCGCTGGCCTCAGGCCGTCTCCTCGGCATAGCGATAGCCGATGCCGTACAGCGTCTCGATGCCCGAGAAGCTGTCGTCGATCTCGCGGAACTTCTTGCGCAGCCGCTTGATGTGGCTGTCGATGGTGCGGTCGTCCACATAGACCTGGTCGTCATAGGCGGCGTCCATCAGCTGGTCCCGCGTCTTGACGTGCCCCGGACGGGTCGCCAGCGCCTGCAGGATCAGGAACTCCGTGACCGTGAGGGTGACCGGCTGGTCGTCCCAGGTGCAGCTGTGGCGGCCCGGATCCATCACCAGCTTGCCGCGTACCATGACCTTGTCGCTGCTCGGCGCGGCGGCGCGGCCCTCGGCGCGGCGCAGGATGGCGCGGATGCGCTCGATCAGCAGCCGTTGCGAGAACGGCTTGCGGATGTAGTCGTCGGCGCCCAGCTTCAGGCCCAGCACCTCGTCGATCTCCTCGTCCTTGGAGGTGAGGAAGATCACCGGCATGTCGGTGACGCGGCGCAGCTTCTGCAGCAGCTCCATGCCGTCCATCCGCGGCATCTTGACGTCCAGCACCGCCAGGTCGGCGGGCTGCGCGGTCAGCGCCGCCAGCGCCGACACGCCGTCCGAATAGGTGCGCACCGACAGCCCCTCGGCCTCCAGCGCCATGCCCACGGAGGTCAGGATGTTGCGGTCGTCATCAACGAGTGCGATTGTCGCCATTGCTATTCCCCAATCCGAACCGTGGCTCGGACAGCCCAGTTTCCGAGTGACTTGTATCTTGACGTTATGCGCGTTTTTGCAACCTTGGCAATCAATCGTGACCACATCAGGGCGAGACCTCACCATGCCGGCGGAACCAGATACCTCTCATGCGGCAAAGGCGGCACGGTTCCTGATCCGGTCGGCGCGTCACGCGTCGCTGGGCACGCTGATGGAAGATGGGTCACCCTACGTGTCGCTGGTGGAGATCGCGGCCGATGGTGGCGGCGCGCCGGTCGTGTTCATCTCCGATCTCGCGCAGCATACCATGAACCTGCGGCGAACACCCGCCGCAAGCCTGCT
>LNFM01007298.1_pt1 | contig 17423 bp, 15 predicted proteins | sample 596031 | NCBI WGS metagenome assembly LNFM01 (sample SAMN04254537, study PRJNA301005) | activated carbon metagenome | isolation source: dual media filters at the Ann Arbor, Michigan drinking water treatment plant | place: USA: Ann Arbor | reverse complement strand
GGCAAGAAGAAGGGCGACAAGGGCACGCCGGGCATCAACAGCCCGCTCGCGTTCGAGGACTACGAGCGCATCATGGGCAAGGAGAAGGTCGATGCCGAGCGGCAGGTCGCCGCACGCAAGGCGTCGAGCAAGAAGGGGCGCTGGGAGAAGAAGCTCCAGGCCGTGAAGAGCTCGCTCGAGAACTTCGTCCCCGACGTGCGCCCCGGCAACCAGACCGCGCTGAAGACGCGCGCGCACCCGTTCGCGCTGTACGTGGCGCGCATGCACCGCCGGATTCACGAGCTATGGGGCTTCGGCTTCCTCGAGGACCTCGACGAGAAGGCGGCCGACTACCACCTGAACAACGTCGATCTGATGGTGAACCTCGAGATCTCGGTCAACACCGATGGCTCGGTTCACAAGGTCACGATCGCGCAGACCTCGGGCGAGACCGAGTTCGATGTCGCGGCCGTCGATACCGTGCTCTCGGCCGCGCCCTACGAGACGACCCCGGAGGCCATTCGGTCCGTGAACGGCCGCGTGTACCTGCGCTGGGCCTTCTACCGGAACTGGCGTCAGTGCGGCACGTTCAACGTCGAGCCTTACATCCTCAGCGAGGTCCCCGACGACGGCGAGGGTTCGCTCGACGACGGCGAGATGGTCAGCAACGTCGGGAAGGTCCCGGGCTCGAAGAAGAAGGGGCCGTCGGGCGACAAGCCCGTCACGCCCGACGACGGCAAGAGCGACGACAAGGTGTCACCCTCCACGTCGGTCACCGACAAGGAAGCGGTGTTCTCCGCGAACCTGCTCGTGTCGGCCTTCGCGACGGCGCAGGTCGACAAGCTCGTGAAGTACTCGCTCGTGCCGTTCTACGCAGGCGGCAAGGTCGCGGCCGAAAACACCGCCGAGCTCGAGGAGATGTACAAGGGGCTCATCGTCGAGTCGGGCCCGATGAAGGAGTGGAAGCTCCTCACGCCGGCCGAGTACGGCGGCCAGCTGCCCGAAGGCAACCTCGTGGTGCAGGTCCGCACGTCGAAGGAGTCCTTCGCGATCGTGTTGACCAAGACCAAGTCCGGTCAGTGGCGCGCGACCCAGCTCGCCCGGTGACCAACGGCCGGGGCGCGCGGTAGAGCCACCCGTTCAGGGCGCGGGCGCGGGCGCAGCGTCCCCTTCGGCGGCCTGGACCTTCGCGGCGAACAAGCCCTTGGGACCATTCACCTCTTCGTACACCACGGCCTGGCCCTGATTCAGGGTCCGGAAGCCCTCGCCGCTGATCGACGAGTAGTGCACGAACACGTCCTTGCCATCATCCGCACGGCTGATGAAGCCGTAGCCCTTGGCATCGTTGAACCACTTGACGGTACCGAGCGCCATTACTGCCCTCCACATAGCCGCCACCACAATTTGGCGACCTGTTCTGTTGGAACATTCGGCGCCCGTCACCTCAACAGGAATTCGCTCGAAAGCGATCCGCACTGGAATTCTCCAGGCATACCGAAATGCCCGGAACTACCGGAGTAATTAACCCCACAAACTCACTGCGGCAGGTAGTCCGGCGGCACCCAGAGCGGCTGTCCAATGGTGTCGCCGTCGTGGCGAGTCAGCCAGTCTTCGCCCGACCAGTACTCCACGCCGCCCCCAAACTCGAGCTCCCACGACAGCTTCCACTCGTCCGACCACACCTCGGGATCGATCGAGCTCTCCTCGTAGTTCTGCGGCCCGTCGAGGATCGTGATGGTGCCGCGGGTCAGCGGGAAGGTCTCGTAGATCTCGCCGAGGCTCTGCTTGTGGAGTCCACCGCCGGCGAGCTGGCCGGCTTCGAACGTGACGGTCGTGCCGGGGACGAGGTGCGTGTTCAGGAACGTGACCTCGGCCGCGGGCAAGACCTCGGTGCTGAGGCGAAGGTCCGCGTCGAAGTCGCCGTCGGGGACATTGGCGTCGAGGACCAGCCGGAAGAACTGGTAGTCGGGGCGGTCGATGGCGAACGCCCCGGCGTCCTTGCCGCACAGCTCGGCGAGATCGAGGGTCCCGTCCATGCCTTCGTCGTACTTCGTCAGCAAAGGGTCGCCGCCCGCGCGCGACTGGATCCGGATCTCGCCGCAGAGGTCGGGGGCGCACGCGGCCACCGACAGCAGCGTCACGACAAGGAGCTTCATGGCTAAACGGAGATGATAGCCGAGGTCGAGATCGTCGTACCAGGCGTCAACTCGTGCGCCGCGAGGATCGTCACGGTCGGCAGCTCGGGCTCGAGCAGCGTCCGCAGGTGCCGGCGGATGTCGCTCGACGCGAGGATGACGGCGGGCTCGGCCCCCGTTCGGGCGCGGACGGCGGTCACGATGTCCTGCGCGATGGCGGGCTCGAGCGCGAGGATCGAGGTCCCGTCGCGGCGATCGACCGCGCTGCGGACCGCGTCCTCGATCATGGGATCGACGGTGAAGACGGCGAGCTGCCCCTTCGGCGCGAAGCGCGCACTGATCTGGCGCCGCAGGTGACCGCGCAGGTGCTCGACGAGCGCGGCCGGCTGCTTCACCAGATCGCCGGGGGTGGCGGCGATCGCCTCGAGAATGGCGGCGAGGTCGGTGATCGGGACGCCCTCGCGCACGAGGCCACGCAGGACCTCGGTGAGCGCCGGCAACGTGATCACGCGCGGCACGACCTCCTTCACCAGCACGGGCGAGCGCGCCGCCGTCTTGTCGACGAGGGCGGCCACGCGATCCACGCCGAGGAGGTCGGGGGCGAGCGGGGTCAAGGCGCCGGGCAGGGCGGCACGGAGCTCGGCGAGGGATGCCGCGGAGAGGTATGCGCTCGGCGTCCCGTCGACGACGATCGCGATGTCCGTGGTGTCGGCCGCTTCGAGACCGAGCGGTCCGAGCACGACGCCGGTGGTCGTGGCGAGCTCCTCGCGCACGGCGGCGAGGGCGGCATGCAGGGCGCCCGGATCACGGGCGAGGGCCAGGTGCAGATCCTTCCCGATGCGCAGGACGACCCGCGAACCACGCGCGAGGTTGGCGCCCGGCTCCGCGAGGTCGGCGCGGGTACCAGGCCGGGCGGCATGGAGGGCGATGGCGCCGCCGGCAGCGAGCACCCCCAGCACGAGGAACGGTACAAGCGGCATCCCCGGCACGAGGCCCAGCGCGGCGAGCAGGATGGCCACCGCGACGAGCACGCGGGGCTGGCCGGCGAGCTGCGATCCGAGGTCATCGCCGATGGGCCGGTCGCCCGTCGACGCCACGCGCGTGACGAGGAGGCCCGAGGCGATGGCGACGATGAGCGACGGGATCTGGGACACGAGGCCCTCGCCGATCGACAGGAGCGAGTAGGTGCGCATCGCCTCGCCGGCGGAGAGCCCACGCGAGCCCACGCCGATGACGAGGCCGCCGACCAGGTTGATCAGCACGATGACGATCGCGGCGATCGCGTCGCCCTTCACGAAGCGCATCGCGCCGTCCATCGCCCCATAGAGCTGCGACTCGCGCTCGAGGTCCGCGCGGCGCTGGCGGGCCGTCTCCGCATCGATCGTGCCCGCGCGCAGATCGGCGTCGATCGCCATCTGCTTGCCGGGCAGCGCATCGAGCGCGAAGCGGGCCGCGACCTCGGCGACGCGCTCGGCACCGCGCGAGACCACCACGAGCTGGACGACGGTGATCACGGCGAACACCACGAGGCCCACGACGAGATTGCCCGCCACGACCGAGCTCCCGAACGCGGCGACGACGTCACCGGCATCGGCCTCGGCGAGGATGAGTCGAGTCGCCGAGACCTCCAGGCCGACCCGGAACAGGGTCGCGACCACGAGCAGCGTCGGGAACGACACGAACTGCAACGGTCGGGGCGAGAACACCGCCGCCATGAGCAGCGCCACCGCGGATGCGATGTTCGCCACGAGCAGGAGGTCGAGCAGCGGCCGCGGCAGCGGAACGATCAACATCGCCACCACGGCGACGACGAGCGCCGCGATGACGATCTCGGGGGTGCGCAGCCTCATAGAAGCACCTCGGCCCACGAGCCTGCCGCGAGCCTCATGGAATCGCACCGCCCTTCGGCGGCGCTTCGGCCCGCGGGCCTGCCGCGAGCCTCATGTTGGCTCGACTTCTTCCAGCTCGGATGGATCGAGCTCGATGGCGTCGTCGGCGACGCTGTCCGCGGGGCCGCCGAGCTGGCGCACCAGCGACAGGTGGATCTGGCTGCGGATCATGCGCAGCACGCTCTCGAGCTCGGCGGCGGGTAGCTTGAGGCGCGCGCGCAGCGTCTCGAGCGTCTGCTTCACGAGCTGCTCCTTGGCCTTCTCGAGCCAGCGAAACGCCGTCACGCGGTGCACGCGGTAGATGGCGCCGATCTCGTCGATGTTGAGGCCGTCGACGTGGTGGTAGCGCAGGAGCGTCTGCTCGCGCGCGCCGAGCTGGGCGAGAGCGTCGCCGAAGGCCTGCTTGAACTCGGACGAGTACGTCCGCTTCATGTAGTCGACCTCGGGATCATCCGAGGCGATGGCGTTGTTGGCGATGAGCTGCTCGTCGTCGACGAGGATCTCGCGCTTGCCCTTGCGCATGTCGTTCAGACACGTCCGCACCGCGACCGATCGCACCCAGCGCCGCAGGTCACCGCGCCCGCCGTACTCGCTGATCTTGCCGACGCCGCCCGCGTCGTTGCTCACGAACAGGCGCTGCCGTACGAGCTGCTTCACGTCCGCGAGGCGCGCCGGCGTGATGCGCATGCGAGCCAGCGCGATGTCGACCTCGCGCATGTAGTCGCGATCGAAGGCGGCCACCGCGCCCGGGAGGCTCTTGGCGCAGGCCGTCGCCAGATAGAGGTCCGCGGGCCGCAGGCCATCGAGCGCAGCCTCGGCCAGCTCTGGCGTCATCTGCCGGCCCAGGAACGCAACGACATCGACAGGTTCGACGGCGAGGGCCGGCCACGCGGCGCGGCCCTCGGCGACGATCGTCCAGAGCCGGCGATCGAGATCGGGGACCGCACCGAGTGCTCCCCGGACGTCCGGCGGTGCGGCGTCGAGGAACGGGCGCACCAGAGACGGCGAGGTCGTCACGTGGCGGCATTATAAGCTACGATTTCGGAAGGCATGGAGCCGAACCGCAAGGTCCGGAAACAGGGACTCGAGCACTTCATCAAGTTCGTGCGCGAGTTGCCCTCGCCGTCGCCCCAGGCGATGTTCAAGGCGCTCTCCGACTACGGGTACCGGGGCCAGGACCACGCTCGGCGGGCCCTCGCGCTGATGGCCTACCGGCACATCCGCCGCGTGAAACGGATCTACGTCGAAGGGATCGACCGCGCGGAGCTCCCCCGGAAGTCGAACTTCCTTTGCGTGGGGCCGACCGGCTCGGGCAAGACGTTCCTCGTCGAGACCCTGTTCGGCAAGATCCTGAAGCTGCCCACGGCGCTCGTCGACATCACGACGTACAGCGAGACCGGCTACGTCGGCCAGGATCCGTCGACGATCCTGACGCGCCTCCTCCACGCCGCCGACGAGAACCCCATGCTCGCGTCGATCGGCATCGTCTGCCTCGACGAGTTCGACAAGATCGCGTCGGGGCAGAACAACGCGATCTTCGCCGGCGCCGGCACCACGAAGGACGTCACTGGCATGGGCGTCCAGCGCGAGCTCCTGAAGATGCTCGAAGCGAGCGAGGTCGTCGTGCCGCTCGACTTGACGCACAGCTCGTACGCCGACCACGTGGTGATGTCGACGGCGGACATCGCGTTCATCGCCGCCGGCGCGTTCTCCGGCTTCCAGCAGATCGCGCACCGGCGCGCGATGCGCGACCAGATCGGCTTTGGCCGCGACCAGGCGGGGGCGGGGGTCGATCCCGATGCCATCGCGGTCGACTTCTCCGCCGAGCAGGTCGAGAACGTCGCCAACTTCCAGAGCTACGGCTTTCTCCCCGAGCTGGTGGCGCGCTTCACCCGGGTCGTCCCGTTCAAGGCCCTCGACGCGGGGACGCTGAAGGACATCCTCCGCACCGACGTCATCCAGCGCATGACCAAGGAGTTCAAGCTCGAGGGCTACGACCTCGCGATCGACGAGGCCGTGCTCGACCATATCGTCGACGATGCGCTCGATCGCGAGACCGGCGCCCGCGGCCTGGCGTCGACGCTCACGCGCGCGCTCGAGGAGGTCGCCTTCGGGGCGTTCGGCATCGATCGCGCCGGCGTCGTCCACGTGAAGCTCCGCGACGACGCCATCGCTGTCGACATCGAATAGGTCACCGCCGCAGGTGGGCGCCCCACGGAGCGTCGTACAGGAGGGCGTTGGCTCGCTTCACGAGCGCGCGATCGAGCGAGCCGTCGAGCGCCGCGGAGAAGGCGGCGGCCAGCTCGCCGGCGGTGGCGAAGCGATGTACGGGTGACTTCGCGATCGCGATGGCGATCACGGCCTCGATCGCGGGCGCGACCGGAGCGCGCTTGCTGGGCTGCACGGGGACGCGAAACACGACCTCTTGCAGCATCTGCGGGACGTCACCGCCGACGACGGCGGGCACCCCGGTGACGAGGCGGTAGAGGACAATGCCGAGCGAGTAGACGTCGCTGCGCGCGTCGACCGGCTTGCCTTGCGCCTGTTCGGGCGCCATGTACGCGGGCGTGCCGACGACCTGGCCGTGCGTGAGCGTGCCATCGCCGTCGCGCCACTTCGAAGCCCCGAAGTCGAGGAGCTTCCACACGCGCGTCGCGCCCTCCCCGATGGCGTAGATGTTCGAGGGCTTCAGGTCGCGATGGATGATGCCGGCGCGGTGCGCGGTGTCGAGGCCCCGCGCGACCTGCTGCACGATCTGCTCGACCTCGTCGATGGGGAGTACGGGGACCTTCTTCAGGAGCTCGCCGAGATCGCGGCCAGTGAGGCGCTCCATCACGATGTACGGGAGCAGCGCGTCGGGGGGCGCGACCGCGATGACACGTACGACGTGCTCCGAGGCCAGCTCGGAGACGATGGCTGACTCGCGCAAGAACCGTTCGCGCGCCGTCTGGTTCGAGAGGAGGTGTGGCGCGAGGAGCTTCATTGCGTAGAGCTCCGGATCCCCCGCCTTCTGCGCGGCGTAGACCTCTCCCATCGCCCCGCGGCCGAGCACCTCGCCGAGGTGGAAGCCATCGATCGTCTGATCGCTGAAGCGACCCGCACCGCCCTGACCCGCGGCCCGTGCGGCCTTCGCATCGGCCTGGGCCTCGGCGAGCAGCGCCTCGCGCCGTGCGAGCTCGAGCAGCGTCTGGTTGTGCTGGTCGAGGATCTCGGCGCCCCGCGCGCGTGCCTGCCGTCCCGCGACCATCGCGCCGACGCAGATGCCCTGGACGAGGCCCAGGGCAACGAACTGCACCCAGACCGGCGCGAAGTCCGGTACGGGCTGGACGAGACCACGCTCCTCGATCACGCCGAGGATGGTGAGCGCCCCGAACACGCCCTGGGTGACGACGAGGACCGTCGTGCCGACGAACGCTTCGCGCCGCGTGGCCATGCCGGCCACGATGTAGAGGGTGAGCGGGACGAGCGCGCAGTACGCCGAGAACAAGCCCCAGAAGTGGAAGCCGGTGAGCAGCACCCCGATCTGCGCGTACGCGACGTAGCTCGCGATCGGGCGCGAGAACCGCCACGCGCAGAAGCCGGCCATGAGGGCCGCCGCGAGCAGTGCGCCGACGTGGATCTTGGTCGCGAGCGGATCGCCCGGCAGCACGACGACGATGCCGGCCGTCACGGCGGCCGAGGCCGCGATGCCCATGAGGAGGCCGCGCGTGCGGTTCAGGGCGAGGGCGGCGATCGCCTCCTCGCTGTGCACGCTCGTGCTGGTCGAGGTCCGCGAGGTCACGCCCGGGTGGGTGCGCGGCAGCCGATCCATCACCGTCGGCGTCTCCCCACTCACCTCCGCGAGTATATGCGAGGGCGCCGGTCAGAGGCCGCAGGCGAGCGGGAAGGACCCACTCCCCCCGCCGCTGCTCGTCCAGCGCGCGGTGTCGGTGCCGTCGAGCTCGATGGTGATGACGCGACCACGAATCGTGGTGCGGCTGATCGATCCGGTCGGGCACTCGTCGATGCAGCGCATGACGTCCGCCGTCGTCGACCGGGCGACGTCGCCAGTGGAGGTGGACCAGGCGCCGTCCACGGTCACGCACGTCGAGGTCCAGGCCACGGTGTAGTCGCCCACGTGCTCGAACGAGCGACCGAGGGGCCCGACGCCCTGGCTCGTCGTCGACACGGCGAGGTTGCCCGGCGTGTACGTGGCGGTGGACGCGATGTCGAGCACGGCGTCGCCGATCTGGAAGTCCGTCGCGCTGGCGTCCGCGACGATCGCTCCCCCGGCGCCCACGCGTAGCGAGAGCGTGAGCGTGCCATCGACCGCGCGCAGACCGCGGGGCCCGGTGCAGCCCGTGTAGGCGATCGTGACCGTGTTGCCGCTGCTCGTTCCGACCGCGCAGCCAGCGGGCTGGAACCGCTGGCCGGCAGCCGCGGCGATCATCGCGGCGACGTCTTCGATGGCCGCCGGCGCGACGGTGTTGGTGGCGCCTTCGAGCGAGGCCGCGAGGAGCGAGCCCTCGGCGTTGCCGACGGTGGCCGAATCGACCGCGGTCTCCGCGATCGCGACGTCGGTGTCTTCGCGCCGGTTACACGCCGCGAGCGTGGTGACAAGAGAGAGGAAGAGAAGCGATTTGCTGGGCATGCCAGGACTCATGAGCACGTGGCGCGCCACCGTAAACCTGCTGGTTGCGTCGACAGTGGACCCTCGAGGTACCAGCGCGATTCGGCGCCCAGGCGCGGCTGGAATCTCCAGGTACCAGCGGCTCTACACTGCGTGTGGGATCGGGCCACACGGGGGATAACTACTCGAAACCGCTGGGGACCTGCCCAGCGTTCGCGATTCGGAAACGCGCGCTCCGAACTCCGCGGGTACTCGGACGCGCCCGCGCGCAGTACGAGCGTGGCCGAAGACGCCATGAAGACGCTCCGCATCGACCGCACCGAGACCGTCCTGACCGTCACGATCGATCGTCCGGACACGTGTAACGCGCTCTCCGATGTCGTGCTGCGCGAGCTCGTCGATGTCTTCGGCAAGCTCGGGCACGGCGAGGTGCGCGGGGTCATCCTCACCGGCGCGGGCGATCGGGCCTTCGTCGCCGGCGCCGACATCGCAGTGATGGCGGGCCTCTCCGTGTCCGCGGGCGCCGCCTTCTGTCGCCTCGGGCAGGAGGTCACCGAGCTCATCGAGTCCGCGCCCGTGCCCGTCATCGCGGCCGTGAACGGCTACGCGCTCGGGGGCGGCTGTGACCTCGCGCTGGCGTGCGACTACATCCTCGCGACGGAGACCGCGACCTTCGGTCAGCCAGCGGTCAGCCTGGGGCTCATCCCCGGCTTTGGCGGCTGCGTGCGGCTCCTGCAGCGCGTTGGTCCCGGCCGCGCCAAGGAGCTCATTTACACCGGCCGCGCGATCACCGCCGGCGAGGCGCTGCGCATCGGCCTCGTGAATGCCGTGTACGCCACGCGCAAGGACCTCCTCGCCGCCGCCCACGCCTCCATCGCGCAGATCGCGACGCGCTCTGCGACGGCCGTGTCGACCTGCAAGCACGTGCTCCACTCGCTCGCCGGCAAGTCGATGGCCGCGCAGCTCTCGCTCGAGGCGTCGGGCTTCGAGCGCGCCTTTGCCTCCGCCGACAAGCGCGAAGGGGTCGCGGCGTTCCTCGCCAAGCGTCCGCCGGTATTCCCCGGTCGATGACCGGCGTACCATCCCGCGAGATGACGCTGCACAAGCTGTCCGACCTGCGCGCGGGAGATCTGATGATCTTTCTCTCCGTCGCACGCTGTCAGTCCGTCAACGGCGCGGCGCGCGAGCTCAACATGCCGCCGTCGCAGGTCAGCAAGGCCGTCGCGCGCCTCGAGGAGCAGCTCGGCCTGACGCTCATGGTGCGCTCCACCCGCGGCATCACGATCTCCGACGACGGTAACCGCATCCTCCCGCAGGTCACCACGCTCGTTCAGCGCGTCCAGGATCTCGATCGCCGCGACACCGTCGACACCGCCATCGCCGTCGCCGCGCCGTCGTACATGATCATCTGGTGCGCGCCGCGCATCATCGGCGCACTGCCCGGCACGCGCGTCCGCGCGATCGAGATGGCGCCCGCGCTCATCCGGACCCTCGCCGCCGGCAACTTCTTCGACGTCTGCCTCACCCTCGCCGAGGAGCGCCTCCCCGAATCGTGGGTCTCCATCCAGGTCGGCGAGATGCGCCGCTCGTGCTTCGGCCCCCCCGCGCTCTACGAACGCCTCGGCCCCGCGCCGATCAGCCTCGAGACGATGCGTCGCATCCCGTTCGTGCTCCCGGTCTACAACGCGAACGGGGTCTACGTGCCCGTCGACGACGGTTGCCCGCTCGCCTCGACGCAGCGCACGGCGGGCCACGAAGCGCAGACGATGGCCCTCGCGCTCGAGATGGCCTGCTCCTCGGGCGAACAGGTCGTCTTCGGTCCGCTCATGGCCGCGTACCCCTATCTTGTCGATGGCCGCCTCGTCGAGTTCGAGGTCGAGGGCTGGAACGAGAAGGATCCGGTCTACGTCTCGTGCAACGCCGATCGCGTCCGCGCGCCGCAGCAGCGCCAGATCGCCGATGCCACGCGGCTCGCGCTCGAGAAGCTCGGCGCCTTCAATCGCGACCGCGTCCCCGCCGACGCCCGCTCGTAGTGGCAGATCGTGTTGCCCCCGTGGCCGCCATCCGGACACGGGGTCTCGCAACTGCGTGAATGCTCGATCCTCGTCGGCCGGCACCGAGATTGCGATGAGATCCGGCATGACGACGGTGCTACGGTGAACGACGTGGATGATCCGGTGGTGACGACCTCGGTGCTGCACTCGGTGCTGCACTCGGTGCTGGAGCAGAAGCTCGGGCTGCTGCGGTCGGAGCTCAAGGGTGAGATCGACGCTGCGCTCGAGAAGCAACGACAGGCTTTCAACGAGGACATGGCCCGCTACTTTGCGGCGAGCCAGGACGACTTCCGACGGTGGTTCGGCGCGCTCGTTGACAAGACGAACCCGACCGAGACCAAGGTCGCGGAATTGCGCGACGAGCATGAAGCGCACATGGCCGATGACACTCGTCATCGTGCACCGCGACGCCGGAAGGCGTAGTCACTCCAGGATGGCGCCGTCCATGCCGGCGTAGCCGATGCGGGCACGCTTGTAAGCCGATGCCCGGCCGTCGATGAGGTGGACGCCGGGACGATCGGCGGCCCAGGCTTCGTAGTCCTCGGTCGGAGAGGGCGCGGTGACGGATGGGACGAAGTAGTGGTGGAGCGAGCCGGAGAAGCCTTCGTGCTCGATGCGCAAGTGGAGCACCGTCCACGCGCAGGTGCGGCAGCGGTACTGCGTGACGTCGGCGTAGTGCGGTAGCGTCGAGCCGAGGTCGCCGACGCGCTCGAGATCGTGATCGAGCCAGCGCTTCGCATCCTCGGGGCTCGCGCTGCGGCCAGCCGAGATGGCGGCGCAGATGCAGGTCACGAGACGAGCTCGATGCGCGCGGGTACGTGCTTGTGCCACGGCGTGCCGACGAAGCGATCGCGATCTTCGCTGGCGGTGAGCTCGTTCGGCGCGACGCCGCCCAGCGCGGGGTGACCGAGGCCATGGCCGTTGGGGAGCGAGACGTGGCCGCGCTGCATGGAGGGCGAGACCTCCACGGAGACGCGCGCCGTGCCGCGCCGCGTGGAGAGCTGGACGTGCGCGCCCGTCACCACACCGAGAGCGAGCGCGTCGTCGGGGTTCATGCGGAGCGCGCCGTCGGCGTCCTTCTTGCGCCACGTCGCATCACGGATGATCGTGTTGGCGGTGAACGAGCGGCGCTCGCCGGCCGTGAGCACGAAGGGATAGTCAGCGTCGGTGACCGCGGGACGAGCGGGGAGGGCGGCGAGCTCGGCGAGGAGGTCGGGGAGGTCGACGTGGATCTTGCGGTCGCGTGTCTTCAGGCGCTTCGTGACATCGGCCCATTCGTCGATGGCAAAGATGAGACCCGACGGGCTGGCGAGGATCGCCTCGAACAGGGCGACGGCGGCGGCGAGTGGGGCGCCTCCGAAGCCGGCGCGCGCGAGGGACGCGGGGAACTGCATCGCGGCGCGCACGCACAGGCCGAAGATGACGGCGCCCTCGCGCTGATCGTCGGGGAGCGGCAGCGTGCGGTAGAGGATGACGGGCGCCTGGCCCGAGAGGCGCGGGTTCGCGAGGAGGGCGAGCGCGGCCTGGGCGTAGGCGGCATGCCCGGCGGCAGCGGCGGCGCGGAGCGGCGCGTAGTCCGCGTCGGTGACGGCACCGAGCGCCTCGCACAGGCGCGCGTGGATCTCGGCCTCGGGCAGCGTGCCGTGCATGGGATCGAGCAGGCGCCGGCGCAGGTGGAAGTAGTTCTGCGGGAAGTCGAAGTTGAAGAACGTCGCCTCCGCCTTCTCGAACTGCGTCGAGGCGGGCAGCACGTAGTGGGCGAGGCGGGCGGTCTCGGTCATCGCGATGTCGATGACAACCAGCGTGTCGAGCGAGCCGAGCGCCTCGCGCATGCGCTTCGAGTCGGCGAGCGAGTGGGCGGGGTTCGTCGCCTCGACGATCATGCCGCGGTACCGCTTCGGGTGATCGGTCAGGATCTCCTCGGCGATGACGTTGCATGGGACGAGGCCGCCGACGATGCGCGCGCCCGCGACCGGGCTCGTGTGCTTGGACTCGCCGTTGCCGATGTCGACGAACATCGACGGGATGAAGTGCGTCCCCGGCTTGCCGAGGCTGCCCGTCAGCACGATGAGCAGGCGGTGCAGATACGACACCAGCGTCGAGTCGCGGTTCATCTGCACGCCGAGGTCCTCGAAGCTCGCGAAGGCCCGCGCGCTGCCGATCACCTGCGCGGTGCGCCGCACGAGGGCCTCGTCGAGGCCACAGCGCGCGCACGCCTCGGCGATCGACGTCGCCCGTAGGGCGGTCGTGACCGTCGCGAGCTCGTCGGCCGGAACGTGCTGGGCGAGGAAGGCGTGGTCGACGCGGTCGTCCTCGAGGAGGATCGCGAGCAGCGCGGCAAGGAGCCACACATCGGTGCCCGGCTTCACCGCGAGGTGGATGTCGGCGAGCTCGGCCGTCTCCGTGCGGCGCGGATCGACGACGATGAGGGTGCGCGCCGGGTCGTGGGCGATCTCCTTCAGCGTCACGCGGGCGCGCGGGATCGAGTGCGAGTGCCACGGGTTCTTGCCGAGGAACAGCGCGACATCGCAGTGCTCGAAGTCGGCCCGGGTCGCGCTGCCCATCATGCGGTCGCTGATCCAGAACTCGCCCGTCTTCTCCTGGGCGAGGGCGCTCGACCGGTAGCGGATGTCGAGGGCCTTCCGCGTCGCGGTCGCGTACGCCCCGGGGAGGTGGTTCCCCTGGCCGCCGCCGCCGTAATAGAAGAGCGCGTCGCCGCCATGCTCGGCGCGGATCGCAGCCAGGCGGGCCGCCACCTCGCGGATGGCGGTGTCCCAGTCGATCTCCTCGAACGTGCCATCGGCGCGCCGCCGGAGGGGGCAGGTGATGCGGTCCGTGCCATGCTGATAGTGATCGAGGCGGTGCGGCTTCTCGCAGGCGTACCCGCGCGAGGACGGATGGCGCTTGTCGCCGCGCAGCTTCACCAGGTGACGACCGTCGTCGCCTCCGAGCTCCACCTCGAGGCCGCAGTTGCACTCGCAGAGGATGCACGCCGTCGCCACCCACGGTTTCGTCATCCTCAGAGAATAGACCCGCGATCCGGCGCGTGTTACGCCCGAGGCAGACGTATGGACAAGATCGTCGTCGAAGGCGGAAGTCGGCTCACGGGGCGAATTCCGATCAGTGGAGCGAAGAACGCGGCGCTGCCGCTGCTCTGCGCGGCGTTGCTCCCCGCCGGGCCGTCCACCTGGAAGAACGTGCCGCAGCTCGCCGACGTGCGAACGATGGCAAAGCTCCTGCGCATGCTCGGGTGGGAGGTCGAGGGGACCACCACGCTGAACATCGCGCCGCCGAGCGGGGCGAAGGGCAAGCGCAAGCTGAAGCTCGAGGCGCCCTACGACCTCGTGAAGACGATGCGCGCGAGCGTGCTCGTGCTCGGGCCGCTGGTGGCCCGGTTCGGTCGGGCGCGCGTGTCGCTGCCGGGCGGCTGTGCGATCGGGGCTCGCCCCATCGATCAGCACCTGAAGGGCCTGCAGGCGATGGGCGCCAAGGTGACCCTCGAGCACGGCTACGTGGATGTCGAGTGCAAGCGCCTCCAGGGCGCGACCATCATGCTCGATATGCCGACGGTGACCGGCTGCGAGAACCTCCTCATGGCGGCGGCCCTCGCGAAGGGCCGGACCGTCATCGAGAACGCCGCGCGCGAGCCGGAGGTCGAGGAGCTCGCCCTCGTCCTCAACAAGATGGGCGCGAAGATCACGGGCGCCGGCACGGCCAACATCACCATCGAAGGCGTCGACGAGCTGCAGTCGATCGAGCACTCGATCATTCCCGATCGCATCGAGGCCGGCACCTTCGCGGTCGCCGCGGCCATGACGAAGGGCGACGTGCTGCTCGAGGGCGCCCGGCCCGAGCACCTCGAGGCGGTGACGGCCAAGCTGCGCGCCGCCGGCGTGACCGTGCAGGCCGAGGCCGGCGGCATGCGCGTGAAGTCCGATGGCGAGCTGACCGCGGTCGACATCGTCACGCAGCCCCACCCGGGCTTCCCCACGGACATGCAGGCGCAGTTCATGGTGATGGCCTGCGTCGCGAAGGGGCAGAGCGTCATCAAGGAGATGATCTTCGAGAACCGCTACATGCACGTACCCGAGCTCGGCCGCATGGGCGCGGACATCCAGATCAGCGGGCGCACCGCGATCGTGCGCGGCGGGATGAAGCTGACGGGCGCGAGCGTGATGGCGACGGACCTCCGCGCGTCGGCGAGCCTCATCCTCGCGGGCCTCGTCGCGTCGGGCAAGACCGAGGTCCTGCGCGTCTATCACCTCGATCGCGGCTACGAGGCGATCGAGAAGAAGCTCCGCGGCGTGGGCGCGAAGATCAAGCGAGCGAAGGACGCGTGAGTCGCCCCCTCATCCTCGCGCTGCCGAAGGGCCGCATCCTCGACGAGGCGGCGGGCATCTTCGCGCGCGCTGGCTACGACCTCGCGCCCGTGTTCGGCGATTCGCGCAAGCTGGTCCACGAGTGCGGCCCCCTGCGCGTGCTCGTGCTGCGCAACTCCGATATCGCGACCTATGTCGCGCACGGCGCCGCCGATGCGGGCGTGGTGGGCAGCGACGTCCTCGACGAGGAAGGCCGCGAGCTGTACGAGCCGCTCGACCTCGGCATCGGCCGCTGCCGCATGATCGTGGCCGAGCGCGCCGACCAGCCCGTGGACGACCGCACGCTGTCGCACCTGCGTGTGGCCACGAAGTATCCGCGCACCACCCGGCGCTATCTCGAGGCGAAGGGCATCACCGCCGAGCTGATCAAGCTGTCGGGGGCGATCGAGCTGGGCCCGCTCACCGGCCTCTGCGAGCGAGTCGTGGACATCACCCAGACGGGCGAGACCCTGCGGCAAAATGGCCTGGTCGAGGTGGACACGGTGGCGCAGGTCAGCGCGCGCCTGGTGGTCTCGCCGGCGCGGCTCAAGCTCGATGGCGATCGACTGGGCGCGATGATCGATAAGCTCGAGCGCGCGCTGCAGGCTTCCTGATTGCGTGTACTATTTCGACGAGGTGTCGTCCGATTTGCGTCCGTTCGTCGCCGAGGAGATCCGGCTTCATCCTCGTGTCGCGTACCAGGGCTTGCTCGCCGAGGAGGGCGCCGCCACGCGCGTGGCCGCCGCGTTACCAGCGCTGGCTCGCTTTCGCCACGACTACGCCGGCGCCATCTCGATCGTCGACTGGGATCACCGGCTGCCGTCGCAGAACCTGGTCCTGCGCATCTACGGCTTCTACAGCGACGACACCCTCGAGGCCGGCCACGAGGCCTTCGACGATCGCCTCGAGCAGATCGCCGAGCGCGACAAGTATCCCGAGTTCGACGTCCCCGACTTCGACGGCCTGGCCGCGGACGAGGCCTACGAGATCGAGCTCTCCGCCTCGGGCCAGGTCGGCCGCTGCCGTCTGACCAGCGCCTGGCGCCGCACGGTGGCCTCCCGCGATGCGGCCACCGCCGTCGGCCTCGTCCAGCAATGCGAGGAGTACGGCAAGCTGGTCGCGGCCTCGCCGTCGCGCCCCACGTACCTCGGCGACCTCGAGGCGGTGTCCTGGACCCCGCCCTGCGAGTCCGACCACGTCCGCTGGACCCTCGACGTCTGGTACCTGCTGGCGTTCGACGGCCGCATCGGCTCGGGCCGCTCGTTCCTGGCCGACCTCGAGAGCGGCCAGATCGTGTCCGTCCGCGACTTCTCGGTCCGCACTGGTTAGCTGTTCGTTCTTGATCGAGCCGGAGGCGCGTGTATGGTCCGCGACCTATGGCTCCGGACCGTCTCGCCCTCGTACTCGGACTCCTCGTTGCTGCCTGCGGTCCTGCGGGAAGCGCCCGGGAATGCACCGAGGGCGGCGAGCCGGTCGACCTCGACTCCGACCGCAACAACTGTGGCCGCTGCGGCAACGAGTGCGACGGGGAGCTGAACTGCGTCAGCGGTCGCTGTACCGCGGATGCGTGTGAGGTCGGCACGACCGAGATTTGCTACTCCGGCCTCGAGGACACCGCCGGTGTTGGACCCTGCCAGGCCGGCGAGCGCACCTGTCTCAGCGGCGGCACGTGGGGCGATTGCGTCGGCGAGGTCGTGCCGTCGGCCGAGAACTGCAGCGACGGCATCGACAACAACTGCAACGGTCAGGTCGACGACAACGTCGATCAGGACATGGACGGCTTCACCTCGTGCGGCGGCGACTGCTGCGACTCGACCGAGTGCAGCGCGCCCGTCCTCGTGAACCCGGGCTCGTTCGATGCGAGCGGCAACGGCGTCGATGACGACTGCGATGGCCTCATCGACAACACCGCGCTCCTCTGCGATCAGGGGATCGCATCCAACACCACCGATGCCTTCGACTTCGCCAAGGCGATCGACATCTGCCAGCGCGCGACGGAGCAGGACCGGAAGTGGGGCGTCATCAGCGCCGCGCTCACCCTCTCCGACGGCACGCCCGGGCCTGATCCAGCCGGCCACGCGGTGCGTCCAAGGTTCGGCTCGAACCTCGTCCCGATTGGAGGCGTCTCGGTGGCGATGCTCTCGACGGGCGCCGCCGCCGCCAAGAGCGACACCAACCCGCCATTCAGCCCGTTCAGCGGCTACCAGCACACGATCGGGGCGGCCGCGGACTGGCCGGCCGACTTCACCAACGCGAATGGCGGCTCGCTCCCGAATGCCCCCGGTTGCCCACCTCCGCGCAACAGCGGCGTCGAGGCGAGCGACTCCGAGATGCTGACGGTGCGCGTGCGCGTGCCGACGAACGCGCGGTCGTTCAAGCTCTCGAGCACGTTCTACAGC
>LNFM01007295.1_pt1 | contig 17425 bp, 14 predicted proteins | sample 596031 | NCBI WGS metagenome assembly LNFM01 (sample SAMN04254537, study PRJNA301005) | activated carbon metagenome | isolation source: dual media filters at the Ann Arbor, Michigan drinking water treatment plant | place: USA: Ann Arbor | reverse complement strand
GGATGGGTAGGTCGTGCCATCATGTCGCCACGTGTCTGCTTGCGGGAAGCCAACCACCACTCACGCAACGGGAGGAAGTCACGATGCCAACGGCGATCATCTTTCACGAAGTCGAGGACGGCGCGGTCTGGGCCAGCGCCTGGAAGAAGGGCTCAGGAAGCCGACACGAGATGTTCGGCAAGCTGGGAATCACATGCCGTACCTTCATCGACCCCGAGAACCCGGATGTGACCGGCGTGATGGCGGACATTCCCGACATGGCGAAGTTTCACGAACTGCTTCAGTCCGACGAGGGCCAGAACGCGATGCGAGAGGACGGTCTGAAGGTCGAGACGATGCGAATGTTGGTCGAGTTCACGCCGTAGCCGTGCCAAGGGGGGGAGGACGGGGCAGGGTCTGACGGTGACTCCATACCCCCGATGACGGAGTGTCGTCGAATCCCTCCCGCACGGTGAGGCGGGCCTGTTCGCGCAACTGTGGTGCGCGCCTTGGCCCCGTGGCTGCTGTGCCGAACGGGCCGAAGCCGACATCACGCGCAAGGCGCCGCCATGTGAGGGCGTTGGCTCCGCCGTTCAGAAGCGGGTCGACTGTGCGTACCTGGTGAGCGCCTGCACGTTCTCCGGCGGCGTGCCTCGCGGCACCTCGCACCCGGCGCCCACGATGTAGCGGTCGCCCGCCGCAGCATGACACGCGGCGATCGCGGCGGTGACCGACTCGGGCGTGCCGTCGCGCAGCACACGCACAGGGTCGATGTTGCCGAGCAGCACCTGGCGCGGTCCCATCGCCTGCCGCGCCTCGTCCAGCGGCGCGGGGTAGTCGAGATCGACGATGTCGGCGCCCAGCGTGCCCATGGACGTCAGCAGCGGCCGCGTGTTGCCGCAGATGTGCAGGCGGACACGCGCGCCCATCTCGTGCACGCCATCGACCAGTCGCTTCTCATACGGCAGGACGAACGCGTCGTACAGGTGCGGGCCCACCAGCGACGCGGCGGCATCCCCGATGCCGATCAGGTCCGCACCCGCCTCGATCTGCGCACGGGCAAAGCGCAGTTCCATGTCGATGACCCACGCGAACAGCTCGTGCACGAACCCGGGGTCGTCGTAGAAGTCGAGCATCAGGGTGTTGATGCCGCGCAGGTCCGCGCCCTGCGCGCACGGCCCCTCGATCCATCCCTCGACCAGACGTTCTGCGCCCGCGCGCTCACGCAGGAGCGCCGCCGCTTGCACGCGATCGGTCATGCGTCCGCCGGCCTGCGGGTCCGGCCGCGCGAGCCGGCGCAGCCGGCTCTTGTCGGCGAGCAGCGCGTCCACTTCGTCCAGCGCGGGCGGCTGGTCATCGAACCACACGACCTTCGCGCCGCAGTCGGCCGCCTCTCGCGCCGGGTCGGAGATGCACGAGACGTAGTCGAAGTCGTACTGCGCCGCCGTGCGGCACTGGGCGTCGGCCAGCACCCGGTGATCGAGCGCATAACGACCGTACGGAACACCCGCCGTGTCGGCCGCGAACATCATCGTGATCGGCATCAGCGGGAGGTGGTCGATCGGCTGACCATCGAGCAGCGCCAGGACCCGCTCGCGACCGTTCATGACGGCGAACCCTGCAGCCCCAGCAACTGGCGGGCGAGGTCGACGGCGCTCGCCGCGTCGGGCGCATAGCCGTCCGCGCCGATCTCCCGGGCGTACTGCAGCGTGACGGGCGCGCCTCCGATGACGATCCTCGGGGCCGCGACCCCGGCCTGCCGCAGTGTCTCGACGGTGCGGCGAATCGCCGGCATGGTGGTCGTGAGCAGCGCCGACAGGCCGACCAGGTGGGGCTCGTGCTGTCGCGCGGCATCGAGGAACCTCTGTGGCGAGACGTTGGCCCCGAGGTCGATCACCTCGATGTTCGCGCTGCGCCACATCATGGCGACGAGGTTCTTGCCGATGTCGTGCAGGTCTCCCTCGACGGTGCCGATGATCGCCCTGGCGACGGGCCGGATGCCGGCCTGCACCAGCAGCGGCTCGAGCAGCGCAATCGATTCCTTCATCGCGCGCGCCGCGATCAGCATCTCCGGCACGAAGACCTCGTGCGCCTGGAACCGCCTGCCGACCACACCCATGGCGCCCACCATGGCGTCGAGGATCTCTTGCGGCGCCTGCCCGGCGTCGATGGCCGCCTGGGTCAGCGACCGGGCGGAGTCGCGGTCGCCTCGTTCGACGGCCGCACCAAGTTGCGCAAGATCGATCATGGGAGGATTCTAGACCCCGAGCGTTGCCATGGATCCGATTGTCCGGGTTGCCGTCGTGCTCTGCCGCGTCCTCGAGGACGAGATCGCGCATCTTGCGCACGACGCGCCACAGGTGGTGCACCTCGAACACCTTCCCCAGGGGCTGCATGACGATCCACCACGCCTGCGCGTCGAGGTGCAGGCAGCCATCGACAGGGTCGAGGCCAACACGCCGGCCGACGTGATCGTGCTCGGCTACGGCCTGTGCAGCCGCGGCACCGAGGGGCTCCGGACGTCACGCTGCCGGCTCGTGATGCCCCGCGCCCACGACTGCATCACGCTGCTGCTGGGATCGAAGCAACGCTACGCGCAGTACGTCTCGGAGCATCCGGGCACCTACTGGTACTCACCCGGCTGGAACCGCCATCATCTGCCGCCGGGCCCTGAACGCCACGCACGGCTCCTGGCCGACTATCGCGCGCGGTTCGGCGACGACAACGCGCAGTACCTGATGGAGACCGAGCAGCACTGGTTCCACACCTACGATCGGGCGACGTGGGTCGATCTGGGCCTCACGGCTACGGACGGAGACGTCGCGTACAGCTGCCGCTGCGCCAACTGGCTCGGCTGGCACTTCGACCAGCAGAAGGGGAGCCCCGATTTGCTGCGCGCCCTTGTCACCGGGCCGTGGGATGCGGAACGGTTCCTCGTGCTCGAGCCCGGCCAGGTGGCCCGCATGACCGACGATGCGCGCATCGTCGAAGCCGAGACACCTGAGGCGACGCGCACGCCATGACGGGTGACATGGTGTTGCGCGTGCGCACGCACGCGGGAGAGCAGACGTTCCGGCTCGCGCCTGATGCCGCCGGACGCACGGTCGCCGACGTGCTCCGCCGCGCCGGCGTGCCACTCAACACGCGCTGCGGCGAACGCGGGTTGTGCCAGGGCTGCGACGTCGCGTTGATTGCCGGCCATCTGTCGAGCGATGCTGGACCCCTGCAGGATTGGGCCGACGCGACGCGACACCTGCTGCAGGGCTGTCTGCACCGGCTCGTGGCCGGCACCGACGTCACGATCGAGATCCCCGCAAGGTCGCTGCTGACGCACGCGCCGCAGGTCGTGACGTCGTTTCGACTCGACGTGCCCTGGGCGAGCCAGCCGGTGTGGCAGCGCACCGCGGCCGATTGCGCCTGGAGCTACCGGGGCGAGGACTGGACCCGTGACGCCCTCGTCGCCGTGCCGGCGCTTGGCGCGGCCATCGACGTCGGGACCACGACCGTCGCCGTCGTGATCGCGAACATCGAGACGGGCGAGGTGCTCGGCCAGGCCTCGGCCCTCAACGCCCAGGCGCGACTCGGTGACAACGTCCTCACCCGCATCAATCTCTGCATGACCGGCGCGGAGCACGTTGGCCACCTGCAGCGCCTCCTCGTCGAGGAGACCCTGGCGCCACTGCTTGCCGAGGCACTCGCGTCGGCCGGGCAGGGGGCCGGGCACCTGGCAGCGATCGCGGTGGCAGGCAATACCACCATGCTGCACCTGCTGGCCGGGGTCGACCCCGGCCCGATCGGCGTGGCGCCCTTCGACGCGGCGTTTCTCGAGTACCGTCGCCTGTCGGCCTCCGACATCGGACTGTCCGCGGTCAGCCTGCCGTCAATGGTCGGCGCCCTGCGCGCCGACCTGCCCCTGCACCTGTTGCCCGGGGCTGCGGCCTACGTCGGCGCAGACGTGGTGGCCGGCACGCTGACCACGGGCGTGGCCTATCGCCAGGCGCCATGCCTGCTTCTGGATCTCGGGACTAACGGCGAGATCGTTCTCCAGCACGAGGGCCGTCTGTGGGGCTGCTCGACGGCGGCGGGTCCCGCGTTCGAGGGCGCGGGACTCGTGTGCGGCGTGCGCGCCGGCGATGGCGCCGTGTCGCACCTGTGGTTCGACGAGGACCCGCGGCGCATGCGCACCGAAGTCATTGGCCACGGCAGGCCGCTCGGCCTGTGCGGCACGGCGTACCTCGACTTCGTGGCACGCGGGCGCCGGGCCGGTGTGCTGAGCCCGACGGGGCGCATCCTTGTCGATCCCGGTCGCCACGATACCTGGCGCGATCCGTTCCACGGACGCGTCATCCTGGTCGCAGAGGGGGCAGGGCGGCGTCCGCTCTTCGTGAGCGAGGCCGACGTGGCGACGATCCTGCAGGCCAAGGCCGCCATCGCCGCCGGCATCACCTGCCTCCTCCGCAAGGCCGGTCTGTCGGCAGGCGATGTCGCGGTCCTGGTCGCGGGCGGGTTCGGGTTCCACATGCACCCCGACAGCCTGATCGGCTGCGGGCTGCTTCCGGGCTTCGAGGTCGACCAGATCGCGCTGGTCGGCAACTCGTCGCTCGCAGGCGCCTACGCGTCGCTGCTCGACAGCAGCTTTCTCGACGAACTGCGCCGCCTGGCCACGCGTATCGAGATCGTCGAACTCAACCTCGAACCCGACTTCGAGTCGATCTACATCGACGAGCTGGTGGCGCCTTGACGGGCGCGGCTACCGCACGGGTCGCGTAGCCGGCATGTCGTCGTCGTCGTCTCCGGTGTCGGGCATGCGTGACACCGGCCGATGCTCCACGAGGGCCATCTCGGCGTCGAGTGGCGGGGCGTGCAGGCGCATCGAGAAGTACAGCGCCAGCGCGAGCACCAGCAGCACCGTGACGAGGAACACGAGCAGGAGGTGCCAGCCAAGGGACCGGACGGGCCCGATCAACTCGGACTCTGCCTGCGAGACCGCGACGAGCCACGCCAGGTTGGGGAAGCTCCGACTCAACTGGCTCCGCGCGACGCCCACCACGTACGGAGCGCCGCCGGCACCGACGGCGCTGAAGTGCATCCCGTCCTCCCGCACCCCGCCGATCGCTGACAGCCTGGTCAACCCGTCGGCGAGCTCCTGCGCGGCGAAGAACTTCGCCGCGGGGTCGTTCGAGGCGCGGCTGAACACCACCGATCCGTTCTCGCGCACCAGCGTCGCCATGCCCGTATCGCCGAGCTGCAAGCCGGCCACCGGCGCGAGGAGTTCGCGCGCGTCGAACACGACGCGCACCACGCCCACCAACTGGTTGCTGGCCGTGTCGGTCACGGGCGCCGACACCTGCATCACCGAGACGCCCTCGGTGGCGTCCCAGCGCAGCTGCGTCACGAACACCCGCCCGACGACCCCGTCGTCGACGGTCGCCTTCCACCAGTCCTCGCCCGACGCATCGCGCGACGCCGAGGCGCGCGAGGCCGCCACGAGTTGTCCGCTCCGGTTGGTGACGATGACCTCGCGATAGACCTGGTCGTGTGCCACCAGATCGGCGAGATAGCGCGAGGCACTGTTGGTGGCGAGCCGGGCCGCGTCAGCCGCCGGGGCCGCCTGCACGGCCTCGCGGATGTCGCGTGTGCGCCCGAGCATCGACACGTCGAGCACCTTGCGATAGACGTAGGCATCGAGGCCGGCCGCGGTCTGCTCCGCGACGTTGGCGAGGTGCGATCCGAAGCTATCCCGGAGCGTACCTTGGGCGATGAGGAGGACCAACAGCACGCCAGCGGCCAGAGCCGGCAGGCTGACGAGCAGGAAGACCGACAAGACGGTCGAGTTGATCCGGGGAAAATGGGTACGCATGGGACGACCCCCTTTCCGGTGCGGCCAGGCCGCATCTGCAAATGTCAGCCCCCACCATGCGTCCGTCTGGCTCAGGTGTCAAGGACCATCATTGCCGGCCGAAGTACTTCTTCACGATCCAGGCGGGCTGCCACTGGTCGGTCTCGCGGGGCATGCCGGTCAGGTCGATCGGCGGCGGCTGTCGATTCGTGGTCGGAACGGGCACGGTGTCGCCGAGCCGCGACTGCCACGTCCGCATCAGCGTCTGCAGGCGCGCCACCTCGCCGGCGTGCTCCGGCCGCTCCAAGAGATTGGTGATCTCGTGCGGGTCCGCGCGCAGGTCGAACAGCTGCAGGTGGCCGAGGGAGGGGTAGGCGATCAGTTTCCATCGGTCGTCGCGCACCGCCCGCTGCGTCTTCATGTAGACGGTGAACAGCGAGTCGCGCGTGCGGTCGGCGCGGCCCTCCAGCACCGGTCGCAGCGACGTGCCATCGAGCCCAGCGGGCGCCGGCACGCCGGCGAGATCGGCAAGGGTCGGAAACAGGTCGTGCAGGTACGAGAAGGCGTGCGTGGCGCGCCCCGCTGGCACGCCGGGGCCGGCGATGATCAGCGGCACGTGCGTGCTGTGCTCGAAGACGCTCTGCTTGCCGAGCAGGCCGTGGCTGCCGATGGCCAGCCCGTTGTCGGCCGCGAAGACGACGATGGTGTCCTTCGCATGGCCAGACGCCGCGAGGGTATCGAGCACACGCCGGATCTGGCCGTCCATGTGGGTGACCATGCCGTAGTACTCGGCGATCTGATCCCGCACCATCGCCTCGGTGCGCGGCCAGGCGCCCAGGTTCTCGTCGCGCCCGCCCTTCATCGCGCCGTTGTCGAACGGCAACTGCGGCAGGAAGTTGGGCGGCAGCGGCGGCAGCCGGTCGTAGTAGGCCTGCCGGAACTCGGGCGGCGGCTGCCGCGGGTCGTGCGGCGCGGTGAAGGCGACATAGGCGAAGAAGGGGGCCGCCCCCGTGTGCGCCTTCAGGAAGTCGATGGCCGAGTTCGCGAACAGCTCGCTCGAGAACGTCGTCTCGATGCGGCGCGGCGTCAGCGTGCCATCGGGGCCGAGGTCCTTCACGGGCACCTTCGTGTGGTCCGACATGCCGCCGAACATGATCGTGCGTCCGCGCTGGAAGGCACGCAGCCACGACGCCTCGCCGTTGTGCCACTTGCCGGTCCCGAACGTCACGTATCCCTGCGCACCGAGCACCTCCGGCAGCAGCGGGGCGTTGGCCAGCGTCGACGTGTCGACGTGGAACAGCGTGCGGCCGCTCATCAGCATGGCGCGGCTGGCCACGCACACCGCGCCGCTGTCGCCGCCGAAGACGTAGGCGTTGCGGAAGCTGACACCGCGCTTCGCCAGGTCGTCGAGCGTGGGCGTGCGGATGTGGGGGTTGCCGTGCGCGGCAATCGTGTCCGCGCGCATGTCGTCGGCAAACAGGAAGAGGATGTTCGGGCGCCGCGCCGGCTGCGCCGAGGACATCGGGCGGCTGACGGCGGCCACTCCCAGTCCCGTCAGTGTCAGCGCGAGTACCAGGCCGGTGGCCCATCGCATCGGCGGGGTCATGCGCCGCAGTCTACCCGACGCGAGTGGGCAGGTGACGCGCGTCCTGGCGTCTCTCCCGGCGATTCAGGACGGAACGTCGCACCTGGGGTTGAGTAGGCCTGTCCCAGCCGGCCGTCACCTGAGGGCGGCAAGGAAGGGGCGGACATGACGCGTGGAAAGAAGACGACCGGGCGAGAGTACCTGCGCATCGGCGTCGGGATATCCGACGACCAGCAAGAGGAAGGGACGCTCGTTGGCCGGGCGGCCGAGGATATCGTTGAGAAACCCCATCGGGCTCGGGGTGTGCGTGAGGGTGGCCAGGCCTGCGTGATGCAACGCGGTGATCAGCACGCCGGTCGCAATCCCGACCGCCGCTCGGCGCGGTTCCCGTGGCGCGCACACAGTCCTCGATCACCCCGCGGTCGACGCCACGCTCGGAGAAGTGGCGCACGGACCGTCGTCGCCGCACGTCGGCGAGAAACGCCGCAGCACGCTGCCGCATCTGCTCGGGCGGGTACTCGATCCAGGTCGACAGCGGCGCGGAGGTCGGCGTGGTCATGCGTCAACTCGCGTCAGCGGGCGTCGTACTCGAACTCTGCGGCGCAGCCGCCCCAGACCACGATCTGCGAGTTGCTCCACATCCAGTTGCGGTAGGCCTCGCAGCGCTCCCGGCCGAACTCGCGGATGATGCGGACATTGCCGCGGATGCTGGCGCGGCACTCCTGGCGCGCCAGGCCACGGCTGCCGCAGCGCAGCGACTCGGTCGGCTCGGTGGCAATCTCCCCCGACGGCGTCCACGACCCGCGCGCGACCTCGAAACGGGCCGAGACGATGCGTCCGCCGCGCGGGTCGAAGGCGCAGGTGAAGGTGACCGGAGTCGGCTGGACGTGCCTCGGATCGAGACGGAACACCCCGCGCCCCGACACATCGAGGTAGCCACCGCGCGCCGTGACGTCGGCCAGTTCCGGCAGTTCGATCTCGACGCGCGCCAGGCGCCGGTAGCCGCGCGACTGCGCGTCGAGCAGGACCTGCTCGCCAATCGCCATGCGGCACTCCTCGACCGCGGCCTGGCGCTCGGGCGGCAGCGCCCCGGCGGGCGACGCCGTCTCCAGCCCGTGGATCTCTCGCGTGACGCGCTGCCGCTTCGTGTCGTAGCGACACTGGAAGACGAGGATCTGCCAGTCGAACCCTTTGGCGTACGTCGCCCGCCCCCGGCCCTGGATGTCCACGGTGTCGCCCCGACGAACGAACTCGGCGTCGGCCGGGGCGATCTCCACGGTCGCGACCGGGGCGCTGACCCCGCGTCTGCGCACGTCCTCTTCGAGCCCCTCCTCGATCCGATCGATACACGCGGCCAGCAGGCGGCCGTCCTTGACGAGATCCCAGGGCGCCCGCGCCACATCGTCGCCATTGGCGTCGATGGCGGCGTAGGTCACCGCGCGGACGACGGTGGTCGCGCGATCGATCCGGCATTCGTACCTGACGGGGAAGGGCGGCACATCGGTCGTCGGGCGATAGTCCTCGACGCCGGTCAGGATCGCGTCGGCCCCCTCGTCGCGTCGACTGGCTTTCGAGGCCGTGAACTCCACGGCGATGGCGCCGGGGTTCAGACCCGCCGCCGTCGCCTCGTCGAACGCCCGTTTCCACAGCGCGCCGCGACATTCGAGCGCCAGCGCGTGGGTGTCGGGTTCGTCCTGCGGCTGGGAGGCGGGGGCGGGCAGCGACGTGCCGGCGAGCAGCGCGAGCGCGGCGCAGGCGACCAGGACGAGCCGGGCACAGGTCGTGAGCATGGGGTATGGCCCCAATTGTATCCATCACACCTGCACACCGCGTGCATCGTTCTGGCGTAGCCTGTTACCGCCTTCGCCAAGGCTTCGGCGCGGCAGGCCCGACTCCCGACTCCCGACTCCCGACTCCCGTGCCGCCCTTACCCGTCTCCGTCGTGCTCCATCACGTCCGGAGCCTCTACAACGTCGGGTCCTTCTTTCGCACCGCCGACGGCGCCGGCGTGCAGGAACTGCTGTTGTCTGGCATCACCGCGCGTCCCCCGCGCAAGGAGATCGCCAAGACGGCGCTCGGGGCCGAGGACAGCGTGCCCTGGGCTGGTGTGGACGACCTGCCGTCGTGGATGGAGGCGTTCGCGGCGGCTGGCGGGCACCTGGCCGCCATCGAGACCACCCCCGACGCCATCGACCTCTACGACTGGGCGCCGACCTGGCCCGTGGCCGTCCTCTTCGGGCACGAGGTGGAGGGCCTGCCCGACGACCTGCTGGCGCGTTGTCACGTGCACGTCCGTATCCCGATGCACGGCACGAAGGGGTCGTTGAACGTGGCCACGGCCGGCGGGGTGGTGCTGTACGAACTGCGGCGCCAGTACCGCGCTTGCGCCCCGCGCCCACCTCGCGTCTAATCCGGACATTCCCCGTTCGGTTGGCAGATTGCTCAGGAGACCGCCATGTTCCGTGTCGTGTACCTGCTCGTCGTGCTGTCATCGCTCCCCCCGTCGGGCGCGCTGGCGCAACCGGCACGACACCCACTCGACCCGCTGACGCGCCAGGAGCACTTCACCGTGCTCGAGGTGCTGCAGCAGGCGGGCAAGCTGGTCGACGGCACCAGCTTCACGCGGCTCGAAGCCCGCGCCCCCGAGAAGTCGACGGTGTGGGCGTTCAAGGCCGGCATGCCGATCGCCCGCACGGCCGAAGTCGTGCTGTCGCAGGGCGCTTCCGTCTTCGAGGCCACGGTGGACGTGACGGGCCGCCGCCTCGTCTCGTGGACCGAGCGCAAGGGCGTGCAGCCGATGTGGCTCAGGAGCGAGTTCGGTGCGGCTGTCGTCGACGTCGCGATGAAGGACCCGCGGTTTGCCGAGGCCCTGCGCAAGCGCGGCATCACCAACCGGCAGTTCGTCACCTGCATCGCGGCGCCCCCGGGCAACTTCGGCGAGCCGGCGTACGCTGGCAAGCGCATCGGCGTGCTGTCGTGCCGTCTGAGGTCCGGGTATCGCAACACCTGGGCCCGCCGCATCGAGGGCCTCTTCGTGCTGATGGACATGCGCACCAACGAGATCCTCGAGTTCACCGATGACGAAGTCGCGCCGGTGCCAGCGGGTGGCAACGACTTCGATGCGGCTGCGGTCGGTCCGTTGCGGGAGTTCGCCGCGCCGCTGCAGGTGCAGCAGCCGGCCGGTCCCGGCTACACGATGGACGGCCACGTCGTCTCGTGGGATCGGTGGCGCTTCCACGTCCGGCCCGACTCTCGGGTCGGCCTGATCGTCTCGACCGCCACCTGGAAGGATGGCGACCGCGAGCGGCCGGTGCTCTACGAGGGGCACCTCTCTGAGATCTTCGTGCCGTACATGGCGGCGCAGAAGGACTGGTACGGCCGGACGTTCATCGATGCCGGCGAGTACTCGGCCGGCGGTCTCGCCGATACCCTGACGCCTGGCGTCGATTGCCCGACGTACGCGACCTTCATCGACAGCGTGGTCGTCGAGGGGCGCGGCTGGCCCGGCGACAAGCCGGCGGTGGCCTGCATCTTCGAGCGGGCGGCCGGCGACATGATCTGGCGCCACGGCCCCAACGGTCGCCCGCAGCGCGAGCTCGTCGTCCGCATGGTGGCCATGATCGGCAACTACGACTACGTGGTCGACTGGCGCTTCCTGCCCGACGGCCAGATCAAGGTCAGCCTCGGCGCCACCGGCATCGTCGAGGCCAAGATGACGGCCGCGAAGAACGCGCGGGTCAGCTCCACCAACGGCGCCGACGCGAAGGCCGACGCCTACGGCCGCTTCGTCGAGGACCATGTGGTGGCGGTCAACCACGACCACTACTTCAACTTCCGTCTCGATCTCGACGTGGACGGCCCGACCAACCGCTTCGTGCGCGACCAGATCGTGCCGAAGACACTGCCCGCCGGTCATCCCCGCCGCAGCATCTGGGTGACGGAGACGAAGGCGGCCGCCACCGAGAAGGACGCGCAGTTGACCATGGACATGCACGCGCCGTCGTTGTGGCGCGTGACCGGCGCGCGCGAGAACCACGTCGGCTATCCGACCAGCTATCAGCTGCTCCCGGCGCACTCGATCCACACGCTGCTCGCGCCCGACGAGGTCGCGCGCCAGCGGGCGGGCTTCATCGACCATCACCTGTGGGTGACGCCGTACGCCCCCGACGAGCGCTACGCCGCCGGCGACTACCCGACGCTGAGCCCCCCCGGTCACGGCCTGCCGGCCTACACGAAGGGCAACCGCTCGATTGCCGCCACCGATGTCGTGCTCTGGTACACCTTCGGCATGCACCACGTGGTGCGCGCCGAGGAGTGGCCGGTGATGCCGGTGCTGTGGCACGAGTTCGCCCTGCGACCGTTCGACTTCCTGGATCGCAATCCGGCGCTGGATGCGGGAATGAAGCCCTAGGGTCGCCACGTGTCGGCCATCGTCAATCGGCCTTCGGCCTTCGACACTGCGAAAGATGTCGCCGCCGGACTTTGTCCTTCGGTGGCCCTCGTATGCGCAATGCTGTTGTCACATGTGGCCGCTCACGCGCAGCCGCAGCCCGACACGGCGCGCGTCGGCCCCCTCGAGGTGTCGGTGGGGCGCAATGCCTTCGGGGCATGTCAGGTGCGGCTGCACAACGCGGGCGAGGTGGCCATCGAGGCGTGGCGCGTGTCGGTGCGCAGCGACGAGGCGCGGCATACCACCGTCGAACGCCGTGACGCCTGGCGCGACCCGTTCCATCTGCCGCTCGAGGCCTCGCGCCTCGATCCGGGAGAGACCGTCACCCGTCAGCTGGCCGAAGCCGCGGCCGTGGGTCCGCTGCAGATCCGCATCCACCTCGTCGTTCGCGCCGACGGCGTCGCACATGGGATGGCGGAGGCAGAGGCGTACACCAACGAAGCTCCGCGCGAACTGGCGCTGCTGATCGATCGTCGTCTGCCGCAGGCCAGCGAGGCGCTCGACATGGCGACACGCACCGAGGCCGCCATCGCCGTCGACGGCGTGGCGACGGTGCTCGCCCGGCGCCAGCTGTCGACCCTGCTGGACACCGACGGCGACTGGAACTGGTGGCAGGTGCGCGAGCAGGCGCGAGCCGCGGAGGCGCTGGCGACCACCGACCCGTCGGCCGCGGCCGCGCAACTCGCTGGCGCCATCGCCCTGCTGAAGACCGCCCACCGTGTCGGCACCGCCGGCCTCACGCTCGCGGCGGTGGAGCCGATGCAGCCGCGCGCCGTCGGCCGCTGCGATCCGTAAGCGATCGACGACTCACTCGGCAATCAGGCGCACGAGTTCGTCGGGATGGGCGGCGCGCTCGCGCGCCACCTCGGCATCGACGTGGCCGGCGCGCACCAGCGCGGCCAGGGACTCCTCGAAGGTCAGCGATCCGTAGCGCCGCGTCAGCGTGATCTCCTGGTGCAGGTGGTGCAGCTGGTTCTTGCGGATGTGCTGCCGGGCGCCGTACTGCACCATCAGCAGCTCGACGGCTGGCACCAGGCCGCCGGAGAGGCGGGGCAGCAGCGACTGGATCAGCACCGCGCTCAGGGCCAGCGAGATCTCCTGGCGAATGGTGGCCTGACGTTCGACGGGGAACGAGTCCGCCATCCGCGACACCGTCGAGGTGACGTCGGTGGTGTGCAGCGTCGAGATCACCAGGTGCCCGGTCTCGGCCGCGGTCAGTGCCAACCGCATCGACTCGGGATCGCGCATCTCGCCGACGATGAGCACGTCCGGCATCTGGCGGAGCGCCGCGCGCAGGGCGGTGGGGTAGTCGGGCGCGTCGACGCCGATCTCGACCTGCTCGACGATCGACCGCCGGTGCTGGTGTTCGTACTCGATCGGGTCCTCGATCGTGATGATGTGGCGGGCCTCGCGCCGGTTGATCTCGTCCACCAGCGCCGCCAGCGTCGTCGACTTGCCCGAGCCTGTGGCGCCCCCGACGAGCACGAGCCCGCGGGTCAACTGCGCGAGATGCTCGACCGACGCGGGCAGCGCCAGCGTCGACAGCCGCGGCACGAGGCGCGGGAGGGCGCGGATCGTGGCGGCGGGACGTCCGCGCTCGCGATGCAGGTTGACGCGGAAGCGGCCAACCCCTTCGAGGCCGAACGAGGCGTCGGCGATGCCGTGGCGGGCGTACTGTTCACGCGCGTGCGGCGGCAGGGCCGGCAGCACGGCGCGTTCGATCTCCACGCCGCCGAGCGGGACCTCCGCGATCGGGGTCAGCCGCTTGCCGACGCGCGCCGACGGTGGCGCCTGCGCCACCAGCAGCAGGTCGGAGCCCTGCCGGCGGACCACGTCGCGCAGCCACGCCTCGAGACGGCTCGTGTCCGTCGTGACGTTGACCATCTCGCCAGGACCGACGGCCTCGTCGTCGCCGGTGGCTCCGGGATCCGGCTCCGCTCCGGGCGACACGAGTCGCGCCGAGGTGTCGCCGCCGCTCGAGTGACGGGCGTTGAGCTCGTCGATGAGTCGATCGATGTCGGACTCGGCCATGGCCTCTCCGTTTCGCGCAGGGCGCGACAGGTAGAATTCCGGGATGCGAATGACAGCACTTCCGGCACTCGCGATTGGTCTGCTTTCCCTGACAGCTCCGGCGCGTGCCGAACCCCCCGGCGTGCCCCCGAAGGTACTGCATGCCGAGCCTCTGTACATCGATCTCATCCGTGACCTCGGCGCCAGGAAGGGCGAACGGGAGTGGAACGTGGGCCTCGGATTGATCGATCGGAGCCGCTTCGACCAGTACGAGGCGCTGGTCGAGTACGAATGGGCCCCCGCCAACCGCCTGGGGCTCGAAGTCGAAGTCCCCCTGACCTTCTACCCCGCCAACGGCGTCGAGACACCGTCCAATCGCGTCGAGGGCCTCAAGACCGCCGCCCAGTGGACGTTCAAGGTGTCGGAGGCGCACCAGGCCTCGTTCGCGGTCGGCTACATCAACAAGATCGCCTTTACCGACCTCGACGACGTGCGTCGATCGCCGTTCGTGAGCGGCAACGTCGCCAACCCGTTCTTCGTGGCCGCCAAGCGGCTCGGCCGGCAGTGGCATTCCCTGGTCTACACCGGACCGCAGATCCACACGGGCCGCGGCCGGACCGCGTCGTGGGAGTACGACGTGAACAGCAACGTGCACTACATGGTGCGCGACAGCCGCAACTTCGTCGGCGTCGAGATCAACAAGACGTGGGCGCCCGGCGATTTCGACATGACGATCCGGCCGCAGATGCGGCTCCAGATCAGTGACCAACTCATGGTCGGCATCGTGACCGGTGTGCCCATCAACCGCGAGCGACAGCGCCTCAGCATGTTCCTGCGCCTGATCTACGAACCGCGTCATCGCACCGGGCACCCGTGACCCCTTCTCGTCACGGACACCTCCGTGCGGCGGTCGTCGCGGCCATCGTCGGCACGCTGGTGGGCGGTGCGGACGCGACCCTCGCCCGGTTTCGCCCGGACTTGGCGCCGCGGTTGGCCGCCCCGTCGCTGGCCTGGCTCGGCGCGGCCGAGCGCGTGGCCCCCGGCGTGGAGCTGTTCCGCGTCGAGGGGCCGTTCGACGGCGAGCCGCGGTCCCTGCGGTTCCTGCGGCTCGATCCCTCACGCGTGCGGCTGGCCTCGGCGCTGGCCACCGGCGAGATTCCCGGGCGGGCGACCGTGCTCGACATCGCGCGCCGGAGTCGGGCCCTGGCGGCGGTCAACGCCGGGTTCTTCTCGCCGACCGGCGATCCGAACGGGCTCCTGAAGATCGACGGCCGGCTGCTCAGCGACACGCGGCGCGCTCGCGGTGCCGTCGCCCTGCTCGACGGACCCCAGCGGCAGCAGGGGCTGTTCGACCAGGTCAGCGCCCGCGTCCGTCTCCGCTTCCGCTCCGGTGGATCGTGGCGCACCGTGCCGGTCGACGGGGTCGACACGACGCGCGGCGCAGGCCGCCTCGTGCTCTACACGCCGGCCTCCGGCGCCACGACGGACACGACCGGCGGACGGGAGTGGACGCTGCGCGGCGCGCCGCTGCGGGCGAGCGCGGCGGCCCCGGGGGGCAACGGCGCCATTCCGGCGGGCGGGTACGTGCTGTCGTACGGCGGCGAGGCGGTGCCGGCGACCCTGGCGGGCCTCACCCGGGCCCCGTCGGTGCAGGTGCGCGAGTCCATCGAGGTGCGGTCGGGACAGCGGATCCGCGACTGGATCCGCGCCCCCACCATCATCGGAGGCGCCGGTTTGCTGGTGCGCCAGGGGGCGCCGCTCGCCGACTGGGCCGACGAGCAGTTGTCCCGTGGGTTCGACACCACCGCCCACCCGCGCACCGTGATTGCCCGTGATCGCGAGGGCCTGTGGTGGCTCATCACGGTGGACGGGCGCCAACCGGGGCGGGCCATCGGCATGTCCTTCGCCGCCCTGCAAGCGCTGCTTGCGCGTATGTCCGTCACCGACGCCCTCAACCTCGATGGCGGCGGGTCCACGACGATGGTGGTGGGGGACGCGGTGGTGAATCGGCCGTCGGATCCGCTGGGACCGCGCCCGGTGAGCGACGCCATTCTGGTGCTCCCGCGCTGAGCGCACGAGGGGCGCGCCTGCAACGGCGTTCCTATGACCGTCGTTTCCTTGAAACAGGGCCGTAGTCGAACCGTATACTCCGCATGAGGCGTGCTGGTCTCACGCGCGCCCGTCCCCCGTCCATTTCGCAAGAGGAGTCAGGATTCACATGCTGTTCGCACCGACGAACTCTCCCCGGTGGCGTCGCGCGTTGCTCGCCGCGGCCGTTCTGCTGGTCCTGGTGTCCGGCCTGTCCGGCGCTCAGGCGTTTGCGCAGTCCACCGCGGCCAACGGCGCCATCGAAGGCACCGTGGTCGACAACTCCGGTGGCGTGCTGCCGGGTGTCACCGTCACGGTCGTCAACACCGACACCGGGACCAATCGCTCGGTGGTGACCAACGAGGCCGGCCTGTATCGCGCCACGTTGCTGCCGCTCGGGACCTACCGCGTCAGCGCGGAGCTCCAGGGCTTCAAGAAGTTCGAGCAGGTGGGAGTGACCGTCGGCGCCGGGCAGACCGCGACCGTCAACGTGCGGCTCGAGGTCGGCGACCTGAACGAGACCATCTCGGTCACGGCCGATGCCCCGGTGGTCGACACGGCCAAGGTCGATGCGGGCCGAAACCTCAACGAGAACGAGATCAAGAACCTGCCGCTCGTCTCGCGCAATCCGTACAACTTCGCGTTGCTGCAGCCGGGCGTCACGGGCTTCGAGAACTCCGAATTCGGCGTGCCGCGTTTCGCGGCCAACGGCACCCTGCTCCGCATCAACTACCAGATCGACGGCAACACCAACACCCAGAAGGACCGCGCCGGCCTGCGCCTGCTGCCGGTCTCCGAGGTGATGGTGCGTGAGGTCAAGGTCGTCACGAGCGGCTACGCGCCGGAGTTCGGCCAGACCACCGGCCTCGTGTACAACGCCATCACGCCGTCGGGCACCAACCAGTTCCGCGGTGCCGGGGCCTACCGCTTCCGCCGCAAGTCCTTCAGCGCGTTCCCGTTCTATTTCCAGGGCGCCCGCACCGACGACCGCCGCCCCGACACCAAGGTGGACACGTTCACCGCGGAGCTCGGCGGCCCGATCCTCAAGGACAAGCTGCACTTCTTCACGGGCTTCGAGAACACCTATCGTGACCTGTCGGCGCAGAGCGTCATCACGGCCACGCCCGAGAACGTCGCCCGCCTCGGCATCGCGGCGCAGCCCGGCGTGGTGCCGCGCGAGCAGACGGCCCGCTTCTTCATCGGCAAGGTCGACTACCAGCTGGCGCAGAACCACCGCGCCACGGCCCGCACGATCATCTTCCGCAACGACTCGCCCAACAACATCGGTGGCGGCCTGACCACGCTCGAGCGCACCACGGACTTCCTCGACGCGATGGAGAGCACGTCGGGTCAGCTCGTCTCGTCGTTCGGGTCGAGCATGCTCAACGAGTTCCGCGTCCAGTACGCGCGCCGCGTCCAGGGTCGCGAGGGCAACGATCTCTCGGGCACCGGTCCGGCCATCAACATCCCGGGT
>LNFM01007294.1_pt1 | contig 17427 bp, 16 predicted proteins | sample 596031 | NCBI WGS metagenome assembly LNFM01 (sample SAMN04254537, study PRJNA301005) | activated carbon metagenome | isolation source: dual media filters at the Ann Arbor, Michigan drinking water treatment plant | place: USA: Ann Arbor | reverse complement strand
GGTGCCGGATGGTAATAGTGTTGTAGGGAAAGAGAGGCAGGTGTTTCTGCACGAGGTCATCATAATTCAATTTTCCCTTCTCTTTCAGCATCATGATCACCATCGTGTAAAATTGTTTTGATACCGAGGCAAGATTAAACGAAGAAGCGGTCGATAAAGGGGCCTGCGTGATTGGGTTGGCAATGCCGAAGGCCTTCTTGTAAAGTACCTTTCCTTTTTCGCCTACCAACACGGTGCCGTTGAAAAGTTGACGCTCATGCAAATATGTAAGCACGGAATCAATCCGCGTGATTTTCTTTGTTTGCTGAGAAAACGAAACAACCGGGATGAGAAGAAGAACAAGAAGCTTTTTCATAATGAACATGATCTAGAAACGTGGTTAAGTTAGTAATTTAACCTTCCCTATGAAATCGTACAGCATGACTTGCAAGATTGGTGGACTATACTTTTTAGATCCGAATAAGTATTTTTGATACTATGTTTAAATTATCGAAAAACTTAGGAGTTTTTTATTTACTGATCTTGATGCCCCTGGCGACATCGGCACAAAAGGCAAAGAGCTATACCGCTGTTACTGCAGAACTTTCTCAGAAAATAGTGGACGCCCCCGCAGTTCGCCTTCCACAAAATTTAGCAGTAGTTCCATTCACTGCCACAGCCTCCTCAACACAACAATCCAAAGCTTTTGGTGAATACCTGACCGAAACAATTCTTGGCTCGCTCTCAGGTCATCCACAAAAACTGAAACTCTTTGAGCGCACCCGAATGGATGCTATTTTAAAAGAGCATGAGTTTATTCTCACCGATTTGATGAAACCTGCTGCCGCATTAAAGATCGGACAGTTAGCCCCTATCGATGCATTGCTTTCTGGCACTTACACCAAATTAAAATCATATGTGGATGTTAGTGCACGCATCATTGACGTTTCCTCGGGCGAGATTACCATGAGTTATTTGGGCCGGATTAAAATGAATAAAAATCTTTCTGCTTTGTTTTCACAAAGCACCCTCGCAAACAGTTCCAATGGGATTGTGAACAATTCCCCACCCACACAGATCACAATCAATAATTCCGTAAATGGAAATGTGATTTCAAAAACTAAATCACCCGAAGAACTGTGTAAAGAACGCGTAGCCGAGTTTCGTCCACGATTGAATGACCTTTCCTCGCAGGACAAAATAAATGCTGTTGTGACTGGGGCAATAGCAACTCCGTTTGACAATCAGTGTGGTAAACTGCATTATGATGTCATGTATTCCTTCACTCGTTTCAAACTGGACCCTTCTGAATATAAAACCTTTCTGCTTCTTACCCTTGACACGATCTCTTACCCAGCAGGTGACGACCGGGTTTATGAAATCATTCGCTACATTACAAATGATACACGTGTGGATGAGGGTGAATGGAAATCTTCTTTTGCTGCACTAACACGAGTTGGTAACTATTCGATTTCCAATTACATCAATTACCTGATTGCGAAATCAACCAATAATGAAGAAGAACAAAAGGCGCGCATTGCTTCTTATTTTCGAGTTGCCTCCGAGAATAAATTAGGTTTACCCCGACCTGTAACATTTGAAGTCGCTTTTGTTGAAATGATGGAAGGCTTAAAAAGTAATCAACCCTTACGACAACATGTTTATGAAACGTACTCAGTCCGATTGGTGACTGATGATAAATTGAAAGCGACCTTATTCAGTGAACTCTCCTCGATGTATAAAGAAGAAACCAGTATACAGAGAAAAACTGAACTCCTGGGCTGGCTTGCCGCATTCGTCAATTCGAACGAGTATCCAAAAGCACACGAGCAACTTTATGACTTTGTATGGAATTATAACCTGTCCTACAATGAAGGTCAAAACGAAGTAATCCGAAAAGAATTTCCTGAGGCAGATTTGAGGTTGCTCGCACAAAGCTGTCGCGATAAATTTTCGACCTATGCGTTGTTAACTCCTTACCCCAGTCAAAAAGAGGATCGCATCAATTTTTGTGTAAAGTATAGCATCCCCATACCCGGTGTGATCCCAACGCTGGAAGAAGCCGATGTGATTTTAAAAGGTATCAACCTACAAGAACAACTTCGCATAATGAAATTGCTTGTATTGATGCAAACACCACCAAAGAAAATTGAAAATACCCTCATCCAGGTTTTAAACAAACGCAGTCTGGAAGATCGCACCACGATGAATCAAATTCAAACCCTTGCCATTGAAGTTTTGGGTAATTGCAAAACAAATGATTTGAAAGCTATCGAATTTATGATCAGTGTGCTCCCGCATTATGGCAATGATACCGAAGCCGCAAAAGAAGCCTTGGTAAAAATTGGGAAGCCTGCTGTAAAACCCTTAATTACCAAACTGGATAAAACAACCGATCAGGATGGCGGACTTCAGTTTCAGTTAATCACCTTATTGGGCAAAATCGGCAAAGAGGCTGCAACTGCAGAAAAGTCTATACAGCGTGTATTATCCATCTCGCGCAACAACGATGTACGCTATGCAGCCGAAGCTGCCCTGCAGTCCATTCAGGGAATGTAAGCATTAGAGCACTACCGGATAAACCCGGGCAGTTCCGAAAAATAAATCGCTTGCTCCTTAGTAAGCAGGTAATCTTTCACCGCCCACATGATGGCCTTAAAAGAACTGTATAACTCGCGGTTAAAATTAATGAGTGTAGATATTTCAATTTCATTTAACGAAGCCACATCCCTATACAACTTACTCAGGTTTTCAGTATATCCTTTTTGCAGTTCCTTATAATGTGCTACTACTTGTTCAAACGGATCCTGGGTGCCTGCCTGATTGAGAAGGTTCATCAATTGATTGCAAAAGGTACGCACCCGGTGACGGGTGTCCACGTACATCTGGTATTTAATGTCGTTCGATGAATTCCTGAATTGAGCAATATCAAGCAGCGAATCATTCATACTCTTTGCTGCAAACATACAGTTGCGCATACATGACACAAGTTGTTCAACCCGTTCCTTCTCGTCACCCGTAAGGGATTCTTTGTTGAGCAACATATAATAGGCATGAATATCTCCGTGCAAATGTTTCAGGTGAATATATTTTTCACTATGTGGCTTTTCGTAAAAGCCATTCTTTTCAACCTGGTCGGAAATAGTTGCTTCGCCAAATGCCTCAAGTAAATAATAGAGAGTTTGATCGATGAACCATTTTGCTTCCTGATTCAGGGCATCCAATGCTGCTTCACCCTCAGAAGGTGGAATCGCCTTTATAAAACGCGCAACCTCTTCTTCCTCTTTAAACCAACCCTCCAGCATACGCCCGAATATTTTTAAGAAAGGGAAGAAAATAATAACTCCAAGAATATTAATCCCACTCTGAAAGAAAACAAGAGCCAGCAATTTGTCTTGAATGCTTATGGTATTCGCAATAAAAGTATGAATTGGCCTTAGCACAATTAAAACCGCAATGATTATAAACGTGTTGTAAACAAAATTTCCAAACGCTACGCGTTTCTTGGCAGGAATGCCCTTGGAGGAAGCAAGTAAAAGTTTGATCGTGGTACCCACTTCGGCCCCTAGCACAATCGCCATGGCCGAATACAAGGTTATAGCTTCCGCATACAAAGCACTCAGTGCAATGGCTACGGTAGCTGCACTGGATTGAATTAAAGAAGTGATAACAAATCCGACCAACACAAAAAATATTGCAGGATAGGAGGAGAAAAAAGAAAAGTCAATCAGTTTGACTATATCCTCAAAGCCTTCTTTAATAAAAGCTAGTCCAACAAATAACGCTGCAAAACCAAAAGCAAATTTGCTCCACTGATGCGCTCGTGTGCGGTTATTAAATAACGCCATGGTAATTCCGGCTACCCCAATTATAGGCAATGCAAAATTTTCGATATTAAACTTGAAACCCAATGTGGCAACAATCCAACTGGTCAGCGTGCTTCCGATGTTGGTGCCCAGAATAACTGCCAACGCATTTTGCATGGTTAGCACTCCGGCACCCACCAAGGCCAACACCATAAGGTTTACAACGGAACTGCTTTGCAACACTCCACTAAGCACAGCGCCTCCTCCAATTGCCTTTAGTGGATTGGTTGTTTGTTTGCGCAGAAATAATTTGAATGACCGACCTGATAAACTACGCAGCGTTTCTTCCAGAAAATTCATTCCCAGCAGAAAGATGCCAATACCAGCCAATATTTTAGAAAGATCAAGACTGATGTTCATATCGATTCATGTGCATTGCCCTTAAGCATAGAGCAACAACGATTAGTAATAATTTATCAACCAAACTGCCGTCAGCCTTTGAATCTAAAAAAATGATTCTCAGAAATACAAGTACGTAACATTCTATTTAAAAAACTATCTTTGCGCCCTGCCCGAGCAGGAAGCTATGCCAAACATTAAGATTAAAGACCTTGAATTCAAGAAATTAATTTCATCTTCAAAAATTGAAGAGAAAATCGCTGAACTAGCCGCTCAAATCAGCCAGGATTATAAAGATAAAACCCCGGTTTTCCTTCCTATCCTCAATGGATCGTTCATGTTCGCTTCTGATTTGTTAAAAGAGGTAGGAGTACCGTGCCGCGTTTCGTTTGTAAAAACATCGTCTTATGCAGGAACGTCCAGCACGGGCCAACTAAAAACATTAATTGGACATGATGAGAGTTTGTTTCAACAACACATTATTGTTCTGGAGGATATTGTAGACACGGGCCTAACGCTAGATAAGATTATAGAAGAACTTCGCGAACGTGGTGCTAAATCGGTGGAGGCAGTTTCTCTCTTACGCAAAAAGCAAGCGCGCGAAAAGAAAATTGATGTAAAGTATGTAGGCTTCGAACTTGAGAATGAATTTGTATTGGGCTATGGCCTCGATTACGATGGCCTGGGTCGTAACCTTAAGGACATTTACAAAGCACTCGATTCGACCACCAAACTAGGCTGATCTATTGTTTGTTTCACACATGCAACCAATTTATACATTGGCTATTTGTTCAATTGATCGTTATCTTGCGATCCCTTTTACCTAAACGATTAACCCACATGATCAATCTAGTACTCTTTGGCCCACCTGGAGCAGGCAAAGGAACACAAAGCGAAAAGCTTATTCAGAAATATGGCTTCGTGCATATCAGTACGGGTGACCTTTTTCGATGGCACACGAAGAATGCCACAGCATTAGGCAAGCGTGTAAAGGAGATTATGAACAGCGGAGCGCTGGTGCCCGATGAAATCACCATCGCGATGTTGAAAGAAGAGTTGGATAAAAATCCGCAAGCGAAAGGATTTCTTTTTGATGGGTTTCCACGCACTGTGCCACAAGCCGAAGCTTTGGATAAATTTATGAAGGATAATGGCTCGGCTATTCATCATATTGTGGCACTGGACGTTTCCGAAGAAGAAGTGCGTACACGCATTGCCAAACGCAGAACTGTAGAGAACCGCGTAGATGATGAAGAAGAAAAGTTAAATAAACGCATTACAGAATATTTTTCAAAAACGATTCACGTTCTTCCCTACTACCAAAATCAGGGAAGATTGGATACTGTGCATGGTATTGGTGCGATCGAAGATATCTTCAAAAACATTTGTACCGTACTAGACAAATAGTTTTTTTAAATTATAAATCTTGAATAAATAAATGTCCTCGCCCAATTTCATCGATTACGTAAAATTCAATGGCCGTTCCGGTAACGGTGGGGCAGGTTGCAGGCATTTTCATCGTGAGAAATTTGTTGAAAAAGGAGGCCCGGATGGTGGCGATGGTGGGCGCGGTGGACATATTATTTTACGAGGCAATGCTCAACTGTGGACGTTGCTTCATTTGAAATTTCGCAAACATGTTTTTGCTGAAGCGGGCAAACCTGGTGAATCACAAAATTCTACAGGCGCTTATGGAAAGGATATAATTTTGGATGTGCCCTTGGGTACCGTTGCCAGAAAAGCCGACACCGAAGAGATACTTTGCGAGATCAATGAGGATGGAAAAGAAGTAATTCTACTACCCGGTGGAAGAGGTGGAAAAGGAAATTCTTTTTTTGCTACAGCCACCAACCAGGCACCACAACATGCTCAACCCGGAGAACCCGGCCAGGATGAGTGGATTATACTGGAGTTGAAGCTGTTGGCCGATGTTGGATTGGTTGGTTTTCCAAATGCCGGTAAGTCAACTCTACTTTCTGTGGTATCTGCTGCCAAGCCAAAAATTGCGGACTATGCTTTCACCACATTAACGCCAAACCTGGGTGTAGTAAAGTATCGAGATGATTTATCTTTTGTGATGGCCGATATTCCGGGAATCATTGAAGGAGCAGCGGAGGGCAAAGGGTTGGGTATTCGTTTTCTTAAACACATAGAGCGCAACTCATTATTACTTTTTATGATTCCTGCGGATGCCAAGAGCATTCAGGAAGAGTTCTCGATCTTGTTAAATGAACTGCGCAAATACAATCCAGAACTACTGGACAAAAAAAGAATTCTGGCAATTACTAAAAGTGACATGTTGGATGACGAATTGAAGGCCGACTTAAAGAAAGAAGTACCGAAAGAAATTCCATCCGTCTTTATCTCTTCCCTCACAAACCAGGGTATAACAGAATTAAAGGATCTGATCTGGCGCGAACTGCATTAAAAATTACTCAACGCCAATCTGACACAAATTCAACTATTGGCAAAATTCTTGTCATTTTGCACCCCATTAATCGATTATTATGGAAAACAACCTCCAGCCCGAACAGGAATTGGAAAAACACGATGATTTGAATCTTGAAACCCCTGCTGGTCAGTCCGATGAACCTATTGGCGCGGATAAGAAACAAGAAGCTATAGACCCTATAAAGAAAATACAGGACGAATTGGCAGAAGCCAAGGATAAATACATTCGTTTATATGCTGAGTTTGACAACTTCAGGCGCAGGTCTTCGAAAGAGAAACTCGAAATGATTCAATCAGCCAATGAGCAATTGTTGGTTGCGCTGCTTCCCGTGATTGACGATTTTGAGCGGGCAGAGAAATCTTTTAAAGATAAAAATGATAAAGAGGCTGAAGGATTCTTTCTGATTCAGAATAAATTTAAAAAGACGCTGGATCAATACGGTGTAAAGCTAATGGAAGTAAAGCCAGGTGCAGACTTCAATCCCGATCTTCATGAAGCCATTACACAAGTACCAGCGCCCACTGAAAAATTAAAAGGTAAAATTGTTGATGCGGTTGAAAAGGGATATCTATTAAATGATAAGGTGATCCGGTTCGCTAAAGTTGTTGTAGGAAGTTAACACGATTCTCATTTTCAATACACTATGTCATCCAAACGAGATTATTACGAAATACTAGGTGTTAGTAAATCTGCTACACCGGAAGAAATAAAGAAAGCTTATCGCAAGGTGGCCATTCAATTTCACCCTGATAAAAATCAAGGCGATAAAGCGGCTGAAGAAAAATTTAAAGAAGCAGCAGAGGCCTACGAAGTTTTGAGCAGTGCTGAAAAGCGAGCGCAATATGATCGCTTCGGTCACTCACGCCCCGGTCAAGGCGGTTTCCAGGGTCACGATATGAACATGGAAGATATCTTCAGCCAGTTTGGAGACATCTTTGGTGGTGGCAGTCCGTTCGATAGTTTTTTTGGTGGTGGTGGTGGCGGAAGAACACGCCAGCGCAAAGGATCTAACCTACGTATCAAGCTTAAATTGACGTTAGAAGAAATAGCCAACGGAGCTGAAAAGAAAATAAAAGTAAACCGTCTTATCCGGGCCGAAGGTGTAACGTTTAAAAACTGTACTACCTGTGGGGGAACAGGTCAACTGCGCAAAGTTGTAAATACCATGTTGGGTCAGATGGTTTCTACCACTACGTGCTCTTCCTGCAACGGTGCCGGTCAATTAATTGACAAGCGCCCTCCCGGGGTCGACAATTCGGGCCTGGTATCCAAAGAAGATATGATCACCGTAAAAATTCCGGCCGGTGTAAGTGATGGGATGCAACTCTCTATGTCGGGCAAAGGAAATGAAGCTCCCGGAGGTGGTATACCCGGAGATTTGTTGATTTTAATTGAAGAAGTTGAAGACAAAGAATTAAAGCGCGATGGTACCAATCTGGTATACGATCTTCACATCAGTTTCATTGATGCGGCTATAGGTACCAATGTAGAAGTGCCTTCTATTGGTGGTAAGGTGCGGATCAAAGTGGAACCCGGAACCCAGAGCGGGAAGATTTTAAGATTGCGCGGTAAGGGGTTGAAGGATATCAATGGCTACGGAGCTGGCGACCAACTCATTTATATCAATGTCTGGACACCCAAAAAATTGTCCAGTGAAGAAAGAGCCAAGCTTGAGAGCCTGAAGAATTCTCCCAATTTTCAGCCACATCCCGATGCTAATGAAAAAGGCTTTTTTGAACGTATGAAGGAATATTTTGGCTGATTGAAAATATTTTCAACTTTGCTATAACCCAAATTGCATTAACCCGTATAAGTCCTTTACGGGTTACTTTTTTTCTCGCATGTCGGTTCTTAAAAGCCGGAGATCGAGGCGAAATTCTAACCTTTCTTACACCGGCAACATTAACCTGAACTAACGCGTAGGAACAGACATGTGTAGACAGATTATTTTGGCATTACTTGGCAGCAGTTTAGCTTTTGGCGTTAGCGGGCAAATCAAAAAGCAATTCTCGGTTGAGAAAAGTAAAGAATGTGAGCGTGTTGACTTAAAGCTTAGCGCAAAAACAGGCAATTGTTTTATTCGTCCCAGCCAAAATGAAGACATCCTTAATATTTATAGCAATCAGGATCTTGATGAATATGCCCATACGTTCAATAATGAAGTAACAGGCACGTCCTGCTCGGTTAATCTTTCGCTCGAGCAAGAGGGTCAACGCGGTGTAAGTCAAAAAATCTCTTACCGTGTTTTTGGTTCGGCAGAACGACCTACCGATAAATTTTGGAAAGTTTATCTTTCAGAAGCTACCACCTATTCGCTCAACCTTGATTACGGATTGGGTAATGCAAACATTGACTTGTCAGGTCTTTCGGTTGATAAACTTAAAATCAATACAGGAAGTGCGGATGTAAACATCAGCTATAGCACGGGCGTAGAAAATAAAATTGATATGGATACCTTCTTTGTGAAGGTGGATATGGGTTCGCTCCATGCCCGTGAAATCAATCTGGCCCGGCCCAAAGTAGTTGTTGCAGAGGTTGGCTTTGGAAATATGTTTCTAGACTTCAGTAATAAACCAGCGCACAGTAATCATGTCATTGGCAGTGTGGGTGCCGGAAATCTGGTTATTCAACTTCCTACAGAAGATGTGCCGGTGTTGGTAACAATTAACGAGTCGTGGTTATGTAGCATCAATCTTTCACGCAGTTTAAAAAAAATAGGGCCCAACCGATTTGCCAACTCATCCTATACAAAAGATGGTGATAAAGCCCTTGTTTTCGATCTCGATGTATCCATGGGCAAGATTGTCTTTCGCGAAAAATCCAATTAACTATTAAAAATAGATACCGTTTTTTTAATGAATCAGAAATATCTTCTGGTTCGTGTAATTGTATTGCTATTTTTGTTACTAAGCATTATTACTAACCTATTCACCCGTGAACGCACTCATCACCAACAATGTGACCAAACGCTATGCGAATCATACTGCGCTTGATTCGGTAAGCATCACCATCCCGGAAAAAACTATTTATGGATTGCTAGGGCCGAATGGAGCAGGCAAGACGACCCTTATCCGCATCATCAATCAAATCATCAATTCCGATCAGGGATCTGTTGAAATCTTTGGCGAACGCCTACAGGAGAAACATGTGGGCATGATCGGATACTTGCCTGAAGAGCGCGGGCTTTACAAGAAAATGAAAGTGGGCGAGCAACTCCTTTACCTGGCTCAATTAAAAGGACTCAGCAAAAAGCAAGCAATGGATCGGATCAAGATCTGGCTTGAGAAATTTGAAATAAAAGACTGGTGGGGTAAGAAAGTTGAAGATCTGAGTAAGGGGATGGCGCAAAAAGTGCAGTTCATCAGCACGGTGCTCCACGAACCCAAACTGATAATCCTGGACGAACCCTTCTCTGGATTTGATCCGGTGAATGCCCAGTTAATAACGGATAAGATTCTTGAGCTCAAAGAGAATGGCAGCACCATCATTTTCTCAACCCACCGGATGGAGACAGTTGAATCTTTATGCGATCATATTGCCTTGATCAATAAATCCAAGAAGATTCTTGAAGGTCCTAAGAAACAAGTAAAAGATCAGTACCGATCAAATACATTTCTGGTGGAACATCGTGGTAATGACTTCAAACTGCCCGCTGATCGGTATGAGTTGATGAAACAGCAAGCGATAGAAGGAGATTTATTTTCTTCATCAATCAAAGCCAAGGATGGTATAAAAGGAAACCAGGTAATACGTGATCTTATTGATATCACCGAGGTGCATTCCTTTCAGGAGAAGTTGCCAAGTATGGCCGATATCTTCATCAGCCTTGTAAAAGGCGAAGGTGATGAAGCTCTCAAAAAACATTTACAAGAAGCCTAATTCAACAATCTAGCTATGAACAAAATTTGGTTAATTATTCAACGCGAGTTTCTAAACCGGGTGCAAAAGAAATCCTTTTTGATTGCCACCATACTGGTTCCTTTGATAATTCCGGCTATTATGGGTGGCGCGATTGCTATTTTGATACGCGAAGCTGAGACCGCCAAACCAGATAAACTTCAGGTACTCGATGAAAGTGGTTCTTTCAAACTCGAAAACACCAAACGCTTTATCATTGTGCCGGTAGGTGGCCCCATTGAACAAGCAAAGAAAGCGTATGGCGAAACAGATGATTTCGGGCTTCTATATATTCCTGCCACCAGCGTTAACGATCCCAAGGGAATCACCATCTATACCAAGGAAAGTCAAAGCATTGAAAAAATCGGAAACATTGAAAGTATGCTTAACAATATTGTTAAGGATGCCAAGATGGAACGTTATAATGTGGATAAAGAAACTTTGAAAGACATTCGAAACACAGAAATTGGTTTTAGTCAAATAAACCTAAGCGATACCGGAGAAGAAAAATCAAGCAATACTTTTCTCCTGTACGGTTTAAGTATGGGTCTAGGCATCATGATTTACATTTTTGTCTTAGTGTACGGTGTTCAAATCATGACAGGTGTAATTGATGAGAAGACTTCAAAAGTAGTAGAGGTGATTGTCTCGTCTGTAAAACCTTTCCAGCTCATGCTCGGAAAAATTCTGGGTATTGCCTCTGTCGGACTTTTGCAGTTCACGATCTGGATTGTGCTGATGGGGGTGGTGAGTTCTGTTGTACTAGGTTCGTTCGGCTTGAAAATGCCACAACAACAAGCTATGGAACAAGTAACTGCACAAATGGACGAGGAAGCAAAAGAAGAAATAGAAAGTCAGGCTAAAGGCCCGGCCGTAGCTGAGTTTATGGATAACTTAAATCAGATTCCTTTCACAAAAATTGCCATTGTTTTTCTTTTCTATTTCTTGGGAGGATATCTGTTATACGGTGCCTTGTTTGCAGCCGTTGGTTCAGCTGTAGATTCGCAGCAAGAAGCCCAGCAATTTCAATTTCCAGTAACCATACCACTGTTGATTGGCTACCTCGGGTTATTCATGTTTGTCGTGCGCGATCCACATGGTCCGGTTAGTTTCTGGCTATCAATTATTCCATTTACTTCACCGGTTGCCATGGTAGGCCGCATTGCCTTTGATGTGCCCGGATGGCAGTTGGCGTTGTCCATGATCTTATTGGTAGCTGGGTTTTTATTAACCACATGGGTTGCCGGCAGAATTTACCGTGTGGGCATTCTGATGTCAGGTACAAAAGTTAGTTATAAAGTATTGGCAAAGTGGTTTATGATGAAGGGCTAAGCGACTTTCAAGTCTTAAGTAAAAAACCGGATCGACTCGTCATCCGGTTTTTTTATTTAATTTCCATGCCGATATGACCAAGAAGACTCCACTACCGGCCTCGATGGAATTTTACCAGGACAACACCAAGTTGAAATGGATCATTCTGGCTGTATCCGTCCTGATCAGTGCGGGGTCAATTTATTATACCAACATTCTGGTAGAGCAATTAAAGGGGCGCGAAAAGCAACAGGTTGACTTATTTGCCAAAGCTTTGGAATATGTAATTAATGAAGACTACAGCACCAATGTTGTTTTCGTAACCCAGGAGATCATTAATAAAAACAATTCAATACCAATCATTCTGGTTAATGATACTGGTGAGGTTGTTCAGGTGCGCAATGTAAAAATTGATTCCTCACAAGCTGAAACGAAAGTAAAGCGACAACTGCAAGCGGAACTTACATCCATGAGCCTGGTGTACGAACCCATTCTTATTGAATTAAAGGATGCCACGAAGAATAACGAGGTTTTTGCACGACAAAAACTCTATTATAAAAACTCATTTCTTTTAACTCAACTTATCGCGTTTCCCTATATACAACTTTCCGTGCTCGCCATTTTTGGATTTATCTCTTACCTCGCCTTCAACTATTCGCGCACGGCCGAACAAAATCAGGTGTGGGTAGGCCTCGCGAAGGAGACCGCACATCAATTGGGCACTCCATTATCCTCGCTGATGGCATGGGTAGAAGTGCTGCGTGATGACCCCGAAATAAAAAACAAAGGCATTGTTGATGAACTCGACAAAGACGTGCGCAAATTGCGCGTGGTGACAGAACGTTTTTCCAGTATTGGATCAACACCTGTATTGAAAGATGAAAATATCTATCAACTCATCAATAATGTGGTGGGCTATTTACAACCGCGGGTATCATCAAAAATCAATTTCGAGGTGTACACTCTTTCAGAAACCATTCGCGCGCGCGTGCATCCGCCACTGTTCGAGTGGGTTGTTGAAAATCTCTGCAAGAATGCCATAGATGCCATGGGGAATTCAGGCACCATTGCCATCAAAATTTTAAGAGGCAGCGACCAAAAGGTCTTCATTGACATTTCCGACACTGGAAAAGGCATCCCTAAAACGATGGTGCCAAATGTTTTCAAACCGGGCTTTACGACCAAAAAAAGAGGTTGGGGCCTTGGCCTTGCCTTAGCAAAACGAATAATTGAAATGTACCATGAGGGTAGAATCTTTGTTAAGGCCTCTGAAGAAAACCTGGGCACTACCTTCCGCATTGAATTAAAAAGTACATAATCTGATTTAAGGGCCTTAAATGTCCTGTAAATCAGCTATTTAAAAACCCGTTCTATTCAATTATCTTACTTTATAAAACCTTGGCTTTGCAGTTTGCTTTAACCCTGCAAAAACCTACTTTTGCGTCCGGATTTTTCAGCCTAATCATGGCAAAATCCCAAAGACAGTTAATAATCTTTAAATTCTAATACTCAATGGCCAATAGCGGTAGAATCACTCAAGTAATCGGTCCGGTTGTAGACGTTGCATTTGACGAGCCCGGCACCAAACTTCCTAACATTCTGGATTCCCTTGATGTAATCAAAGGAGACGGCACCCGTGTGGTGCTCGAATGCCAGCAACACCTCGGTGAAGACCGCGTGCGTACCATTGCCATGGATGGAACGGAAGGGCTGGTTCGCGGTATGAAAGTAATTGACACCGGATCTCCTATCCAAATGCCTATTGGTGAAGATATCAAAGGTCGTTTGTTCAATGTAGTGGGTGAAGCTATTGATGGTATCCCACAACCAAAAGGAACTCAGTCATTACCTATCCACCGCTCAGCACCTAGCTACGAAAATCTTTCTACCTCCACAGAGGTACTATTCACAGGTATCAAAGTAATTGACCTGATCGAACCCTACTCAAAAGGTGGTAAGATCGGATTGTTTGGTGGTGCGGGTGTTGGTAAAACCGTATTGATTCAGGAATTGATTAACAACATCGCCAAGGCTTATGCAGGCTTATCTGTATTTGCCGGAGTAGGTGAACGTACCCGCGAAGGAAATGACTTGTTGCGTGAGATGATTGAGGCGGGCATCGTGGATTACGGTCCTGAGTTCATGAAATCACTGCACGCGGGTGGCTGGGATTTATCCAAAGTAGATTCTGAAAAACTGAAAGACTCGAAGGCAACCTTTGTGTTTGGTCAGATGAATGAACCTCCGGGTGCTCGTGCCCGCGTGGCTCTTTCCGGATTAACTGTTGCCGAATATTTCCGCGATGGTGATGGTCAAGGAAAAGGAAAAGATATTTTGTTCTTCATTGATAATATCTTCCGCTTCACACAAGCAGGTTCTGAAGTATCTGCCTTGTTAGGACGTATGCCCTCTGCTGTGGGTTATCAGCCTACACTGGCTTCTGAAATGGGTGCCATGCAGGAACGCATTACCTCCACAAAGAATGGTTCTATCACATCGGTACAAGCAGTATATGTGCCTGCCGATGACTTGACTGACCCTGCTCCTGCTACCACTTTTGCCCACCTGGATGCAACAACTGTATTGTCGCGTAAGATTGCAGAATTAGGTATTTATCCTGCTGTGGATCCATTGGATTCAACCTCACGTATTTTGCGTGCCGACATTGTGGGCGAAGAGCACTACAATTGCGCGCAGCGTGTTAAGTTGACCCTACAGCGGTATAAAGAACTACAAGACATCATCGCCATTTTGGGTATGGATGAATTGTCGGATGAAGATAAACTGGTTGTTTCGCGCGCAAGACGTGTACAACGTTTCTTGTCGCAACCCTTTCACGTGGCCGAAGCGTTTACAGGACTTAAGGGTGCTTTGGTGGATATTAAAGATACCATCAAAGGATTCAATATGATTATGGATGGCGAAGTGGATCACTTACCTGAGATGGCGTTTAACCTGGTAGGTAGCATTGAAGATGCCATTGCCAAGGGTGAGAAGATGATGGCAGACGTGAAGGGATAATTAATTCAATCTTGAATTTATGCAACTCGAAATAACAACCCCGGAAAAAAAAATCTTCGAAGGCGAAGTAGCATCCGCCACGTTTCCAGGCGAAGACGGATTGTTTCAGATTTTGAATGGTCACGCACCACTGGTGAGTTTGCTGAAAGAAGGTATTGTAGAATATAAGTCTAAGAATTTATCAGAACGAATTCACATAACCGGAGGTGTTGTAGAAGTACTGAAAAACAAAGTGATTTTGCTGGCAGACGGAGTGAAAGGGTAAATTTTAAAAAAATAGGTAATGCATAAAAAAACCCGGGGAGACCCGGGTTTTTTTATGAACGTTGATTAAAAAATTATTGTCTCACCAACCACTTCACAAAGAACACCACACCAATAATAAAGGCAATAGCACCTATAATCCAAAATACCTCACCACCAATGATGGTTGCAACTACACCTACTGCTCCAAAAATAGCGGCTAATTTCAGATCGCTATCCATAGCATTTGTGGCCTCAGTAGATTGTGGAGATAATTTTGCCTTCTGATCTTTTACATACGTCTTGATTTCGCTGCGCAAATGATTACGAACAACCTTACGCTCTGTTTTTGACATCTGTACATAGGTCTTTCGAACTTCAGTGTTTGAACCTGCTTCACTCTTGATTTCAACTGGTGCACTGGATGTGCTGGCCAATAATTCAGGAGAATTGGTCGTTGTTACTGGTGCCTCCGTTGCTTTTACCGGCCGATAACCAGATGGGGTATCATAAGAATTAAAGCTTGCCGTGTACTTAGGGCTTGAGCATGCAGCAAAGAGAACAGCAGTTAATAAGTAGATAATTTTTTTCATTGGAAGATGGTTTATTTTCTAAAGTTAGACATTATTCGACTAAAGAATCGCTTCTCAAATTCCCAAAAAAAACGGAACTGGCCAAAAACGAATCCATAAAATAGAAGAAAAGCATTGTAAACAGGAAAAATCAAGATCCAATACAAGATGCTGGCCCATAGGGGCTTTTCACCAAATGGAAACCAATAGTCAAACAACGGGCGCTTTATAAACAGGACGGTAAACCCTGTACAGGCAAAAACGATCAGGATAATAACTACCTGCCACAGGCTCTGCACTTTCCATCGCGTCTGTAATTTATCCAACCAACTCATAGCAAAATTTATCGCGGTTCAAGATAGTAAAGCAACTCAGGAAAATGATCTCCAAAGATCTTTTTTAGGCAAAGACGCTGAAATATCCAGCAACTCATTTTTTACAGGATGAACAAACCTGAGTTGTCGTGCATGCAAACCAATGCTAGCATCAGAAGTTGGATTTGGGTATCCATATTTCACATCGCCAACTATCGGACAACCCATGGAAGCAAGTTGCACACGGATTTGGTGTGGCCGGCCCGTAATTGGTTTTACTTCCAGCAAAAAATATCCGGCTTTCTCTTTAATTATTTTATAACTCAACTCCGAGCGCTGACCTTGCGGATTTTCCCGGACATACGCTGTAGTCTTGTTCTTCTTTTCATCTTTCACCAACCAATGGACCAGTGTGCCTTCTGGTTTAGGTGGAACAGTATGTACCAGCGCCCAATATGTTTTGAGTGTTTCCCGATCGCGAAATAATGCATTCATCCGCTCCAGCGCCTTGGAAGTACGGGCAAATACAACCACACCGCTCACGGGTCTATCCAACCGATGTACAACTCCCAGAAATACCTCACCCGGTTTTTGATATTTGACTTTGATATATTCCTTTCCCATTTCCACGAGCGGGGTATCTCCGGTAACATCGCCCTGCACCAAAATCCCCGCAGGCTTATTAATAACCAGTAAGTGATTGTCTTCGTATAAAACCTGTAGTGGACTAATCATAAAACTTGTAAGTTAGAACCCGATATAGAACAATCAAAGCCCATGACAAAACACCGGACCCCGATCTGTCTTTTAGCAATTGTCTTTGCATTTGCCACATGCGATCAAAAACAATCGGCCGATGACCTCAAGAGGAGCATCTCTGAAGTGTTGTCCAAACAACCGGGAACCTTTGCCGTAGCATTTAAAGACCTGACAACCGGTGAAGAGATTTTTATAAATGAACATGAGTTATTTCATGCGGCAAGTACCATGAAAACTCCGGTGATGGCAGAAGTCTATAAACAGGCTGCGGAGGGCAAATTTTCGGTTAAAGATTCAATCCTAATTAAAAATGAATTCATCAGCATTTTTGATGGCAGCACTTTTTCAATAGACCCAGCTGTGGATAGTGACACCTTGCTTTACCATGAGATTGGAAAGAAACGTACCATTTATAGCCTCATGTATGATATGATCATAGTGAGTAGCAACCTGGCCACAAACCTGATTATTGAATTGGTAGACGCGAAAAAAGTTACAACAACCATGCGTTCCATTGGCGCCAATAAGATGCAGGTACTACGCGGAGTAGAAGACACAAAAGCTTTTGAGGCCGGCATGATTAACCAGGTAACGGCTTATGACCTGATGCTACTCTTTGAAAAAATCGATACTGAAGAGTTGGTGAATGCCGAGGCCAGTATGGCCATGATGGA
>LNFM01007293.1_pt1 | contig 17430 bp, 18 predicted proteins | sample 596031 | NCBI WGS metagenome assembly LNFM01 (sample SAMN04254537, study PRJNA301005) | activated carbon metagenome | isolation source: dual media filters at the Ann Arbor, Michigan drinking water treatment plant | place: USA: Ann Arbor | reverse complement strand
AATTGCCATCACCACCAGGCGGCGTGCGTCCACCTTCGCAGCTATGTCGGTTCGCGGCGCAAAGCACAAATGACGATCCGCATGGCACCTGGCGGGCCGATTATCACCCGGCACAACCCAAAATTGGTGGCTGCCCACAGGCGCTTGAGCCGACAATTGCCCGGCAATCACGAGGTGGACATTGTGATTCAAACTGAAACGGTTTTCGTCATTGGCGCGGGGGCTAGCTGCGAGTTCGGTCTTCCATCTGGAAGGGACTTGAAGCTTAGTATTGCCGACGCTCTTCGCTCCCGCCGCATGCATTCCAGCTCGAGTCGTTGTCGCGATTTGATTGTCAATGCGCTGCAGATCGTTTCGGCGCGGCCCGGTACGAACACTTTTAGCCGATCCACCTTCGCAGCGTTGGTTGCAAAGGCCGACTTGGTGGCAGAGGGGCTTTCCCACGCAACATCCATTGATGACTACATCGACAGCTACTCCGAATCTGATCTCGAAATTGCCCGCATAGGAAAGTTAGCCATTGCCGTTTGCCTAATCGAAGAGGAACGGGTGTGCAAATTGAAACGCAAGGCTGGCGGGGAATCGCCCGTCCTGTCGGCAGTAGAAAATACATGGCTTGCAAACCTATTCATAGCAATGGCGTCAAGGGTGCCGTCAACAAGCGTTGAGCGAATGTTCGAAAAGGTGTCCTTCATCGTCTTCAATTATGATCGTTGCTTGGAGTGGTATCTTCAACACGCATTGGTGAAGCGCTTTCCAATTGACGGCGTGAAAGCGAAGGCGATCGTCGAAAGCTGTAGAATTGTTCATCCTTACGGTGATCTTGGCCCGCTTGCTGAAACCGATTTCGGCCTTAATTTGGAACACTTTGGTGGCGGACACTCCCTGCTCGAAATGTCGGATCGCCTGCTAACACTTTCCGAAAGCAAGCGGGTCAAGACGGACGAGATTCACGGGGCGCTGTCAAAGGCCGAGCGCATTGTTTTTTTGGGGTTCGGCTTTCACGGAGAGAATGTTGAACTCCTGACGGCGCCGAAGGCGCGCATTGGGGACTTCCGCGCAACGGCTCATGGATTGTCCAAGAACGCGCGAGCTACCGTTCTTGAAAAGGTTCGCAGGATCAGTGGTGTTAGGACACGGTCGCCATACCAAAATCGACTAGATGACGATCACTTGGTTGCTTGCATGTGCGGTCAATTGATCAATGACGAGTATCTATATCTGACTAGCTAAATCATCCTTGCGAGCGGAAGCCCGGTTTTGGCGTGCGCGGTGGTGGCGCGTCGGAGGAAGAGGACATGAGTTGGAGGCGAAGAAGCACGGAAGATACGGCCAAGTTCCTAATTTGGTTCTTGCCAATAATGCTCGGCATATCCGCCTGCAGCTTCCCAAGTAGTTCGTTGTCAGTTGTGCTTGCACTGCCAGCAGCCCGGCGGCATTCGCATGGCAGGATTGAAATAGGATAGTTGCAGGTTTTGCCGATTTCATCCTATAAGTCCGCTATCGTCGCACGAGGCCTGTCTCAAAGGCCGAGCCGCCCGTTCACTTGCCCGGGACGGCTCCCCAATACAATTCCTTGTCGTGACTGGTGCCGTCCCGTTCTCCACGCGGGTGATGCAAGGGGCCAAGTCTTCGGACACGGTCGCAAGGCTACTGGGGCAAGGGCGCAGTCCCGGCCGATCAAGAACATAGTCGTGGGCCTCCCTCATCCGGCCGTCCGGGAGGCCGTCGCAAATCTGACGCGAATCGATCATACGCGCGCAGCCGTAAACCCTCGGCGCGTCTTCCGGTCCGAAGCACCTGCTCCACGTGACGAGAGTCACGCTGGGGGTCCTGTGCGCGGGCCGTCCGACGAACAGCCTCCGGCCGACCCGACCGCACCTGTTGCGGGACGCAAGACCTAGCCGGTCTCTGGAAGGTCACTCCAGCGGATCGACCTAAAAAGCCGGGAGAAACCCTGGCCAGCCCTCCCATCGCTCTGGGCCACACGAGCGATGCCACGTGACCACCGGCCTCCTCATCCCCACCCGTCTCCGGACGCAGGGGGGATCGTCGGTTTCCAGGGGACTCTAGAACCGCGTGGAGCGGACAACGCCGGACAACTTCTGACACAAACGCCGCTGTCGTTCTTGGTGTCACAAGTTGTTCGGCGGAAGCTGTGCCGGAAGTAACCCGGTGCCAGAACCTTTGGCCATGCCCCGCCCGGCGCGCCCGCCGGGTACGATCCCTGGAGGATGAGGGGCCGTCCCGCGGCCTGTACCGGATATCCGGTGCTGAGCCGTGAGTAGAAAAGCAAAGGCTGTCCCCGCCGACGATCCGTCCGGCAGTGGGGTGGACCGAGGTGCGATCAACGCATCCGAGAGCTGATTAGACGGTCTTCTGCGGCCGCTCGAGGTAGGGCCGCAGGGTCAGATTCCCGACGAGGGCACAGGTGGGCGATTGGCCTGTGTCACAACTTTTGTCTCAACTTGGTGTGACACTTTTCAGTGTGACACGTCCCTCCACCGGCTAGACGAACGTATCCTTCGGGACCTTCCACAGCTTGTCCAGTCGTGCGGCATCTTCCCGGATGCGCTCACGCAGCAGCTGATCGCTTTTCATGTACTTGCGAGGGTACATCGCGATCAGTTGAGCAAATTCGGCTCGGGTCGCGCCCTCGGCTTTCGCGGCCGTGATCGCTTCCTTGGCGCTGTCTTCGTCCGGTCGATTAGACGCGAAGGGCGCTGTGCCGAAGCCAAAGCAACCCGCAACCAAGTCTGTCCAAGCCATATCGCCCCCAATGCAGGATCGCCTTCTACAGAGTATTCGACACTATCTCAATGCGAGGGTGCTCGGCGTGGCGTGCTATCTTCGACGGCATGACACAGCGTGACGATATTCTCCAAGCGACTGGCCCCCTCGATGAGGCGAGGTATTCGGCCGAGAAGAAGGCCGCCATGCACACGATGTTCGAGACGGTCCTCAACCGGCTGGACGAGATGCAGCGCGCCCCCGATCACTGGGAGGAGACCTGCCTGGTCCACGCGCTCAGCTTCATGGAAGCAGGAGTCTATCCGCGCGCGCGGATCGAGCTGGACAGCTGCCTCGTTCCGGTCGGCAAGCGATCGAACTGGCGTGAGGACCAGATGAAAAGGAATCCCCGGCGCTACACGGTGGCGCGGCTCCGGCTGCGGCTCGACGGCGTGAAGGCCGATGTAAGATAGAGAACTGCGTGACGCCCGCGTCGCGGCCGTCCTCGCGAGCTCTGCTGCCGAGCCCGCCCAGAGCCACCGGCGTCTTTTGCCGGCAATCGAACCCTGCAGGGTTGCTGGCCGATACCCACCCAATTCCGGCCCCGGCGACATTGCGCGCATTCCCCGTGGCGGCTAGGTATGGCCAGTGCTGACGACGTATCGATTCGACCATCCCGAGACGGACGCCTCGAAGACCCTGGATTTCCGGGCGTATGTCTACGCCTCGTTGTTCGGTCCGGTGTACGTCCTGGTCAATGGCTTCCCGCTTCTTGCCCTGCTGATGGTGCTGATCAGCGCGGCGATCTTCATAGCCGCCTTCATCGGTTTCGGCTTCGTGGATTGGTTTCTCGGGTCGGAGATGATCACCATTTTTGCCTTGATCGGGGTTCCCATCGCTGCACTGGCGGCCCAGGGTATTGCCGCCATAGAAATCGTCCGTATGGGCTATCTGCGCGCCGGCTGGCGCGAGGGCTACTAGGCACCCGATCGGTCCTGCAAATTGGCGCACGACCCTTGCGAGCCGCAGTCGGCGAACGTATTTCTAGGCGGCTCCTGCCCCGGGCAATTCTGGGATACATGAGAACCAACAACTTGCCGAAAGTCGCTTTGGCGTTGTAGAGCGGGCTCAAAATGGCGCGAACGACGAAAATCCTGAAGGTTACACTGGGCGCGTCGGCCTTGGTCGTCATTGTCGCGCTCGTCCTGTGGGCCGGCCCCGACCGGCAGCGGAGCAAGGCCCAGGATGTGCGTCCGTCGGGGCCGCTGATCTCGCGCGGCTATACCGAGGCGCCGGCCGGCACGGTGGTGATCGCCGGCGAACCCGGAGGCGGCGCCGTCATCCTCGAGCTTCGCGTCAAGGACGGCCAGAAGGTCAAGCGCGACGACATCATCGCCGTACTGTCGAACTATCCCACCGCAGATGTCGAAGTCCGTGCAGCCGAGGCCAAGCTCCTCAAGGCCCGGCAGCAGCGCGAGGCGATGGTGTCGGGCTTCAGGGTCGCCGAAATCGCCATGCAGGAAGCGGTCGTCAAATCCGAGTCGGAAACGAACAAGCTCAAGCAGTTGCAATTTCAGCGGTCGAGCATGCCGCCGGACGAGAAGCAGCTCGAGCTCGGCATATCGCAGCAGAATGTGGAACGCGAGCAGGCCAAGCTGCGGGTTTGGAAGGAACAGCTGAAGGACGACCTCGCGCAGATCGAGACCGAGATCAAAATCCTGACCGCCAAGGTCGACGATGCGCGCAACAGCCGGGAGCAGGCGCTGGTTCGTGCGCCGCTCGACGGTGTGATCACGGAACTCTACTCGCGTCAGGGCGAGCGGATCCACGGCAATGGCATCGCCAAGATCGTCGACCTGGACCAGGTGAGCATCCTGGCCGATATCGACGACATACATGCCAGCCGGATCGTGGTCGGTGGCAAGGTCGAGGTCACCTTCCGCGGCAGCCCGACCGTCCACAAGGGGACGATTTCGCGCGTGTCGCCCATGGTGAAGCGCCTGAAGCGCAGCCAGGCCGACCTCGGCGAAGGCAACGTCAACCTGGTCGAGGTCGAGATCAAACTCGACGATCCGGACAAGATGCCCCGCGTCCTGTCACGCGAAACGCGCGTCATTTATCTGTAGCGCTTGATGGACGACGGTCACGCAGCCTTCGGCATCCCGCGGGCGGCCTCGATCGTCGTCCCGGCCAGCACCCGGTAGGCGGTGGTCCAGCCGTCGCGGACTTCGGCGGTGCCCAGCGTGGCCATCAACTTCTTTTTCTGGCCCGAGAGGTCGTCGGGAAACATCGCCCGCATCTCCGGCGCGATCTCGAACGGTCGGCCGCAGAAAAGATCGGCGGCGGTGGCGGCGGGTGCGCCGAGGTTTACGCCCGCTCTGCCTCGTGCCCATGTCGCGACTGGCGGATTCTGTATCGCCTGTATCGCGTCGCCTGTATGGTCGGGCCGTCATGGCCAGGCCCGATCCGACGGAGGAACTGGCGGCGCTGCAACGCCACGCCGCCAGGTCGAAAACCGCCGCCGACAAGGCCGTGCGTACCTACGACCGCAATACCTGGATCAGGCTCACTCTCGTCTTTTTCCCGGTGCCCTTCGTCCTGGTGCTGCTGCGCCTGCAGATCCAGGCGTGGGGCTATTACGTCGCGGGCGCGCTCTTCCTCGCGTCCGCGGCTGCCCTCTACACGCTCGACGGGGCCGCTGCGGCGCGGCGCGACCGGGCGGTCAAGGCGGCGGATGAGGCGCAAAAGGCCTACGACGACGCCCGCGCGGCCGGCAACGACTAACCCTGGCGACTAGCCTTTCGACAGCCGCGGCCATTCGCGTGCAGGACGCAGCAGCGTGTCCCGGGCCTGGTCGACCTTGTTCATGAGGTAGGTCGATCCCGAATGGTCCGGATGGACGAGGCTGGCCAATCGCCGATGCGCGGCCCGGATGGCGGCCTCATCGGCTCCGGGGGCCAGGCCCAGGACATCGAGGGCTTCGGCGCGCGACATGCCGTCCTGCGGCGGCGCGGGCAAGGCCCGCTGGACATAGGCCTCGAGGGTGGCGACCGCGCGCTGCACCGCCTCGGCATCGGGCGCCACTTCCATATTGAACGGTGGCATGTCGAAGGGCCGCGCCTTCGGCCGCAAGCGGTCGAACATCGCGCGCAACGGCTGCAGGATCGCCCGCCATTTGAGGAAAGTGGGCACGATCAGCATGCCGGCGCCGAGCAGCATCGCCCCGGACCAGCGGCCGCTCCCGATCATCCAGACGAGGGCCGGAATGCAGGCGAGCACGAGGAGCAGCAGCATCCAGCGGCTGACGCGGACCATCGTCGGCGGATCGGAATGGATAAACCAGTCCAGGAACTTCGCCGCCGTCGCCAGCACGGAAAGGCCGAGCACGATGGCGCTGATGATGACGGCGTAGTCCATCGGCGAAGACTAGCGGCACCGCCCTGAAAAATCAGCCTTCAGTTCTTCGAATTTCGGAATGTCCTTCGCAAAAGACGGCGTCTAGTATTCGCGCCAAACGGCAACAAGGGAGTACGGCATATGGCCGAGCCGACCAGGGAAACGCCTACCAGGACAGTTGCTCCTGATGCTCCGTTGATCGCGCCGCTCGGTGCCGACGGCGCGGAGCCAAATCTTCCGGCGCGCAAAGCCTCGATCGACGAGTTCCTCAAGCGCAACGCCGAAGTGCTGGAAAAGGATCGCGAGGAATTCCAGGCCTATCTTGTCGCCAAGCAGGCGGCCGCCACTGCAGCGCCGGCGGCGCCCGTCCGCAAGACCCGGATGAGCCGGCGCACGATGCTGAACGTCGCCGTCGGCACCGCCGGCGTCGCCGAAGCGGCCGTCCTTGGCTACGCCGCGCTGGGCGGCGGTTCGTCGGACACCGGCATCTTCCAGGCGAGCGGTGCCGGCCCGCAGCAATCGCACATCACCCGCGAGATCGTCGACTCCAGGGCCGACATCAAGGGCCGCAGCCTTGGCCAGTGGATCGCGCTGCTGCCGACCAAGCTGGGCGGCGGCACCTACGCGCTCGACCTCAATTCGAACCGCGTGCTGGCCTCGATCTGGTACTGGACCTACGGCGATTTCAGCCCGATCAGCCATCATCTCTGCGCGTTCCCGAGCTCGGATCCGTATCATGGCTTCGAATTCGTCAATTCGACGCAAGGCGGCAAGAATTCGCTGATCTACGGCATCCCCACCGCCATCACCGAGCCGGCGCCCGGCACCAACATCTATCGCGTCCGCTTCGACGGCACGCAGATGCAGATGGTCGAGAACGTCTCGGAGACAACCGGCCTCGGGCTCGGCGTCCACGTCACCGTGAATCCGAAGGACGCGCAGTCCTACTTTGTGACCGACGGCCAGAAGGACATCGCCGCCTGCTTCGACCGCACGACCTCGAAGGTGAAGGCGGCGCTGAAGTTCGACTGGGCGCCGAACGTGCCGGACCTGCGCGACGCCTGGATCAAGGGCGGCACGCTCACCATCAGGAAGATCTATCCCGACGCCAAGACTGGCCTCTACGACTACCGCGGGACCAAGGGCAACAAGATCGACTGGGAAATGGTGCCGATGGGCGAGTTGTTCGTGGAAGAGGGCTCTCTGCCGGGCGACGCACCGCTCACGCTCACCGGCGCCGACGGCACGATCTGGCATCCCGAGGGCCGCTGGGCCGCCACCGTCGTGCGCCTGTGCGGCGGCATTGCCATCCTCGATCCGCAGAAGAACTTCGACCCGGTGGCCTTCCTGCAGTTCAACAAGGACTCGCAGGCCCAGTATGCGGTCGAGCAGATCGACAAGGACACATGGAAGGTCGTGTTCGACAAGATCCATTCTCCTGGCCATGAGATCGGCTTCTCGCCCGACGGCAAGTTCCTGGTGATGATGAACAACCTGCGGGAAAACAACTGCTCGATCTTCAGCTGCGAAGACCCCGACCCGACCAAGTGGCGCAAGGTTGCCCATGTCGAGGATCCGCTGTGGCGCGGCAAGTATCCGAACCCGTTCCACATGGTCTTCTCGATGGACAGTTCCAAGCTCTACCTGTCCATCCTGCATCCGTCGCCGGCCTACAGCGGACTCATGGTGGTCGACACCAAGACCTGGACCATCATCAAGGAGATCCAGGGCATCGGCCCCGACCTGCAGACGCCGGCGATTACCTACGACGGAAAGTATGTGCTGACGCCGTTCAGCGGCTTCCAGCGTCAGTCGAGCGGTATCGCGGTCGTCGACACTTCAACCGACACGCTGGTCGGCATCCTGCCCAGCAACGGCGGGCATCATGACTGCGTGATCATCCCGACCAAGCTGGAGCACATGAAGCACACGCGCTCCTGCACCCTTTGAGGCTGCTCGCCAACCTGGCGCTGCAGAACCTCGGACGCCGCAAGGCGCGCAGCCTCTTGCTGATCGCCGCGGTGGCGATCGGCAGCGGCGTCGTCTTCACCGGCGCCACCCTGATGCGCAGCATCGACGACAGCATGGCGGTGGGCTTCACGCGGCTCGGCGCCGACTTGATGGTGGTGCCCGACGGCGCGCTCACCCACATCACCGCTTCGTTCCTCACGGTCGAGCCCACCGACCTGGTGCTCGATGCCGATGTCCTGGCCAAGGCGCAGCTCGCCGCCGTCGCGCGGGTCGCCCCACAGAAGATCGCGCGGGTCGAGCATTCCGGCATCGGCAGCCATCACGAGTCGGTCGATCTGATCGGCATCGATCCGGCGCGCGACTTCACGGTGCAGCCCTGGCTCAGGGAAAAGCTCGGCCGCGAACTGCGCCCCGGCGACGTGATCCTGGGCGCCGGCCGCGATGCGCCGCTCGGTTCGCAACTACTGATCTTCGGCAAGCCGCATATCGTCTATGGCAAGCTCGGCCGCACCGGCGTCGGCACTCACGAGCGCGGCGTCTTCATGTCGATCGCGACGCTGGAGGCGCTGGCGGCCGGCATGCCGCAGCGGCCCGCCGTTCTCGCGCCGGGCAAGGTCACCGGCTTCCTGGTCGAACTGGCGCCGGGCGCCACGGCGCTGCAGGCCCGCTTCGCGATCCTGTCGGCAGTCAAGGGCGCCAGGGTCGTGACCGGCGACTCCTCGCTGTCGGGAATCCGGCAAGGGCTGGCCGCGCTCCTAAAGGGCATTCTCGCCCTGATGTTTCTGATGTTCGCCAGCATGGCAGTCATGGTGAGCGTGCTCTTCTCGGCGATCGTCACCGAGCGGCGCGCCGAGCTCGGTCTCCTGAAGGCGATCGGCGCGCGGGGCGCGCAGCTGATCGGCGTCATGGTCGTCGAGGCGTTGATCGCCACCGGCCTCGGCGGCGTGCTGGGCGTCACGCTCGGCGTGCTGGTGATGCGCCTCTACGAGCGCTCACTGGTCTATTACCTCGACAATATCGGCGTGCCGTTCGTCTGGCTCGATCTGCCGCATACGGTGGCCTTTGCCGCCGCGGCGATCGTGCTGGCCGCGGCCATCGGTGCCCTGGGCGCGCTCTATCCGGCATGGCGGGCGAGCCGCCGCGATGCCTACGACCTCGTGCGCGGCGAGGGCTGAGCGATGCTCGCATGCCGACAGGTGGGCAAGAGTTACAAGACAGAGCGCGGGGTCGTGAGCGCCGTTGCCGGCATCGACTTGGAAGTGCCGGCTGGCCGGTTCGCAGCGATCATCGGCCGCTCGGGCTCGGGCAAGTCGACCCTGATGGCGATGATGGGTGGCCTCAGCCGCCCCTCGGCCGGCACGGTGGAAGTGCGGGGCACCGACCTGTGGCGCCTGTCGGAGACCGAGCTGGCGGCCTTCCGCAATGAACGAATCGGCTACGTCTTCCAGTTCGCAAGCCTGCTGCCGACTCTGCGCCTGATCGACAACGTCGCCTTGCCGGCGACGCTGGGCCAGCGGCAGTCGACCGCCGCCACCTACGCCAAGGCTTCTAGCCTGCTCGACCGCATGGGACTGGGCGGCCATCTCGAGGCCTATCCCTCGGAGATTTCCGCCGGTGAGCAACGCCGCGCCGCGATCGCCCGTGCGTTGATCAACGATCCCGCGCTCCTGCTGGCCGACGAGCCGACCTCCGACCTCGACGAGCAGACCGAGATCGAGATCATGGACGAGCTGCTGGCGGTCAATCGCGAACTCCGCACGACGCTCGTCCTGGTCACCCACAATCTCGCTTTGGCCGAGCAAGCGGAGCAGATCGTCCATATCGCCAATGGAGCCATCGTCGCATGAGCGGCGAGCCCCTCGACAAGGACGAGTTGATCCGCGATCTCCGGCGGCAGCTTGCGGTCGCGCAGTCGGAGTTGCGATTGACGAAACGCCGGGCGGACACGCGCGGCGCGCTGCTCGACCGGTTGCGCGAGACGCCACGCAAGGAAATGGCGGCGCCAGCCGAAGTCACCTCGAAGCTCGGGCGCCCGCGTGGCCTGTGGCATTCGCCCGTGCTGCTGGGCGTCGTCGTGATGGTGATGCTGGCCTTCGCCATTGATGCCGGAGTCGGCCGCTACCAGTCCCATCTCGTGAAGCAGCAGCGTCAGGCGCGGCTGCAACTCGAGAATTCGGCGATGCGGTCGCTCTATGTTGAACTGAAGCGGATCGTGGCCGAAGCGGACGGCAAATCGTTCCGCATGACGCTGTCGCTCCAGAACACCAGCCCCGCTGGCCCGCTCTACGTCATGCTCAATCCCGTGGCGGTCTATGTGCAGTCCGGCATGGTCTGGCAGCAGGTGCCGTCAAAGCCCGCCGACGCGGGCAGTGCCGGCGTCGTCACGATCGCCAGGGATTATGCCTACGACGTCCTGTTCACGCCCAACGTCGCCAACTGGGCCGAACTCATGCCGGGTTACATGCATGTCCGCATCCAGGACGACCTGCTGGTGAGCCAGAAGGCGCAGCCGGGCGACGATGTCGTCGAGCGCCGGACGCCGTTCTATGTCTATCTGAGGCCACCCGGCAGCGCGGCGCCGCCGCCGCTCTTCATCCCGATGCCGCCGCACTGACGACGGCCGATCCGCCCAGCGCAGCCTCGCTCGCCGGATCGCCCGCGATGCGGCTGTGCCACATCACGCGCGGCTGGGTCATGTCCCAGGGCGTCGCCTGGTGGAGCAGGCAGCGATTGTCCCACACCACGGCGTCGCCGGCCGTCCAGTCGTGATGGTAGATGCGCGGCGGCTGGCAGGCGAAGTCGACCAGCTCCTGCAGCAGCCGCTCCGATTCTGCCTTGTCCAGGCCGGGAATGTTGTAGGCATGGCGGCCGATCAGCAGCGACCTGCGGCCGGTCTCGGGATGGGTCTTCACCAGTTGCCGGAGCGGCACCGGTCCGTCGTGCAACCCGTAGCCGCTGTATTCACCGTCGCGCTTCTTGGTCTGATGGCCGAGCTTGGATTGGCTGTGATGCAAGGAGTGATGGGCCGAGAGCGTTTCGATCCTGGTTTTGAGCGCGCCATCGAGCGCATCCCAGGCCGCGCGCATGTCGGCAAAGCCGGTGTGGCCGCCGACGCTCGGCACGACTTCGGCGCTGAACACCGCGCCCTTGGCCTGCACCGGCATGTAGGTACTGTCGCAATGCCAGCCCATGTTGCCTTTCAGGATCTTCATCACGTCGTCGTTGTCGGCCTCAATACGGAGCGACCCGTCGGCCTTGACGTTGCTGATCGCCGCCATTTCGAACTCGAGCGGCCCGAAGCGCTTGGCGAAGGCGATCTGCTCGTCGCGCTTCAGATGCTGGTCGGGGAAGATGAGGAGGGCGTATTTCAGCCACGCCGCATAGAGTTCGCGCCACGTGGCGTCGTCGAGCGCGGTCACCTTCACGCCCGTCACGACGGCGCCGAACGTGGTGCCGGCAAGCGGTTCGATGCTGAGAGTGCGGACCATGTCGGGAAGTCTACCCCTTGCCGCCAAGGAGGCCCAGCCCGTACCATTCCGGCAGCAAGGGGAACTTTTTCATGACCGTCTCTGACAAGCGAAACCGCGCGGCCGCCAAGCTGATGGCCGATGTCCACGCCATCACGGCGAAGGAAGGCATCACGCCGTCGGCGTTGCATGCGCTCAAGCTGAAGCTGGTGGCGCTGGCGGCAAAGGCCGAGCTGTTTCCGCTCGCCGATTTCGCCATGCCGGTGGCCGAGGGCCGCAACCATCCGCTCCTCGTCGAGGACAACGACGGCCACGGCCTCTATCTCACGATCAGCCTGCCCGGCAAGGAAGCCGCCCCGCACGATCATGGCATCTGGTGCATCAATGCCGCCATCTCCGGCCGTGAGCGCCACAAGTTCTTCCGCCGCACCGACAGTCTCGCCAAGCCCGGCCACGCCACGGTCGAGCAGGTGGGCGAGGTGATGGTCGAGCCCGGCCGTGGCATGGCGATGGCCGATCACGACATTCACAGCACCGAAGTCGTGGGCGATAGACCGGCGATCGGCCTTGCCCTCTACGGCTATGCCCTGGTGCGCTTTCCGTCAGTGTCCTGGTACGTCCCGCGATTCAATTCCGTCCGGACGACGCCGTCGCGTCGTCACGCGGCGATGGCGTGAGCGCCGGCATGGCCCGCATCAAGTCGCACCGCGTGATGATCGCCAACACCAAGCAGACCATCGACTGCGCCGCCAACCAGACCGTGCTGGAAGCTGCCATCGCCGCCGGCATCGACTATCCCTACGCCTGCGCCACCGGCAATTGCGGCACCTGCACCAGCCGCCTGGATTTCGGCAAGGTCACCCTGCTGCCGCGCAGCGACGCGTCGCTCAGCCCGCAGCAGGTCAAGGCGGGACAGACCCTTGCCTGCCGCGCCCGGCCGCGCAGCGACCTTACCGTTACTTGGTTGAGCCGGGTCGGCGGGTAAGAGCGAATCGATGCGTATCTGTGTGTTTGGCGCGGGCGCCATCGGCGGCAACTTCGCCGCGCGGCTGTCGGCGGCGGGCAACGAGGTTTCGGTGGTGGCGCGTGGCGCGCATCTCGACGCCATCCGCGGCCGGGGCCTCACTTTGCTGACCGGCGACAAGCGCATCGTGGCGCCGGTTCGCGCCAGCGACCGGCCGGCCGATCTCGGGCCGCAGGATGCGGTGCTGGTGACCATGAAGTCGTCGGGCCTCGCGGCGCTGGCGGAAAACGTCGGGCCCCTGCTGCGCCCCGACACGCCGGTGGCCTTCGTGCAGAACGGCATTCCCTGGTGGTATGGCCACGGCCTCGCATCATCCCGCCCGCCGGCGCCCGACCTGTCGCGGCTCGACCCTGGCGGCGCGTTGGCAAAAGCGGTGGGTTTCGACCGCGCGGTCGGCGCCGTCGTCACCTCGTCCAACCATGTCATGGAGCCCGGCGTCGTGTGCAACGTCTCGCCCGATCGCAACACGCTCTGGGTGGCGGAGACCGACGATCGCCCCAGCCCGCGCATCGATGCCCTGCGGGCGGCGCTGGTGGCGGCCGGCATCGCTTCGCCCGCCACGCGCGATATCCGCTACGACATCTGGCACAAGCTGATGGCCAATCTCACCGGATCGACGGTCTGCCTCATCCTGGGTCAGCCCACCACGATCCAGAGGACGCAGGAGATCAATCGTCTCTGCCGCCGGGCGCACGTCGAGGCGCTGGCCGTTGCGGCGGCCCACGGTGTCGTGCTCGACGACAGTCCCGAACAGCGCTACGGCCCGACCCGGGTCTATCCGGATCATCGCCCGTCGATCCTGCAGGACTACGAACTCGGCCGGCCGATGGAAGTCGAATCGATCGTCCGCGCGCCGCTGGCATTCGCTCGCAGCGTCGGCCTGGAGACGCCGACGCTCGATGCGATCGAGGCGCTCTGCGTCAGTCTGGCGGCCTCGAAAGGGCTCTATAGGGTCTAGGTCCGCCGAAAAGACATCAGTGATGGCCGTTACGCGGCAGCACGATGACGACCGACAGACCGCCGCCGAGCCGATTGGTTGCGGTTACCTGACCGCCGAGCGCCTCGACGTTTCGCCTCACGATCCAGAGCCCGAGGCCGGAATGATTATCGCGCTCGCCATCACGCTGGGGGTCACGGGCGCGCAACGAGAAGTAGCGTTCGAAGACATGGTCGATTTTGACCGGATCTATTCCGGGCCCCTCGTCGTCGATCTGCAGGGTGACCGTTTCCTCGCTTGCGGTCAGGGTCACCATGATGGTGCTACCCGGTGGTGAGAAGCTGATCGCATTCTCCAGAATACTCTGCAGCACGAGTTCGATCATTCCCCGCCCGGCGCGCATCACGACGCTTTCGACGAGGCGACGGACCAGGTGGATTTCGCGATCAGCCAGAATCTCGCGGAACTGCCGAATGGATTCTCCCACGACCTGCGTGACGTCGGTCGGCACGCGCGGTGCTTCGAGCATATCGGCGGTGCTGATGTCGCAGCGCTGAGCGGTGTTGACGAGCGCAAGCAGACGCTCCAGGGAAGAATCGACGATCCTGATCGCATGCCGGGCGCGGTCGTCGTGCTCGGGAATGGTGCGCCGCACAGGCTGTAACGCCGACTGTATGGCGGCGAGAGGCGTCTTGAACGAGTGCGCGTTGTCCTCGGCGGACTGCCGGATCTGCCGCGAAACGCGTCGCAGGTCGTGCACCAGCTTGTCGAAATCGCGGGCCACGCTCGACAGTTCGGGCACGGCGTTGCGTCGGGAGAAAGCATCGTCGCCGATGCGGCCTTGCATGATCTCGTTGGCGACCGTACGGAACCTGCGGAGGCTGAGCCGGATGCTGAAGGCCACCAGAAATGCCAGCACGGCGACGATGAGGTAGATCGCCGCCGCGACGCGTATTTCCCGGGTCTCCCAGTAGGGTCGGCCGATCGACGTGTCGAGGAATTCCGAGGTTGAGTGGGTCGAGGTGAGAACCCAGCAGCCGCCGCTGACGCGGATGGGAATGATCGAGGTCAGGAGTTCGACCGCACCGTCGGCCCGCGGGTAACGGATCTCGTTGGTGCTATCCCACATGCAGGCCTGCGAGAGGCGCTGCAGGATGCCATGATGCTCGAGTTCCGCGAGTTCGCCCATCACGGCGTCGCCCCGGATCTGCGGTGCCGACGCGAGCAGGTAGAATCGGCGCGATTCCCGCTCGGCCGCGGGCTTGAACATCAGCTTCAGCACCGTGCCGTCGGTGGCGTATTTGGCGAGTTGCTGGTTGAGAGCCAGAGGCAGCGTCGTGTCGGCGTCTTTCAACATCGGTTTCAGTGCATCCGCGATCAGGCCGCTGCGCCCCTGCATCGCACGCGTCGCCAGTTCGCGCATCTGCCGGTCGGCGCTCTCGAACTGAAAGTACAGCGCTACCGGCAGCGCGACGAATATGCCGACCAGTGCGACCAGCTTCAGCGTCAGCGACGCAGCGAGCCGCCGGAGCGCGAACATCGCCCCCCGCGTGGCGGGTTTAGGCTTTGCCCCAACGGTAGCCGAAGGCCTGGTAGTTCTCGATTTCGGCGAAGTCCGGATCGACGGCGCGGAACTTGTTCCGGATTCGCTTGATGCAAGAGCGGACGTTTGTTCGATAGCCATCTTCGCAGCTCCCGGCGATGAACCCCACGTAGTGCATACGGTCGTAGATGGCGCGGTACGTCACGTAGCCGCCCACGTTTGACGCCAGAAGGTGAACGATCTTGAATTCGGTGACTGTCAGATTGATGTCTAGATCGGCCCAGTAAGCGCGGCTCTCGCCAGGCTTCAGTAGCAGTTGACCGCAATGGAAGTTGCCCTTGAACACCGGCTCGGCGGACTTCCTGGCCAGGTCGGCGACCAATCTCAACCGACGGGCCAGGATCTCCACCCCGCGCGCCTTGTCGATGAAGTCGTGCGCACCGCGATCGAAGGCGAGCTTCTCACAAGCCGGATGCGACCGCCCCGTCAGGAAGACCACAGGCAATGAAATTCCGCTGCTGCGAAGCTTCGGCAGAAGATCGATGCCGGATACGCCGGGCAGGTTCCAGTCGAGCAGGATGATTTCCGCCGCCGCACCCGCGGCAAGCGAGTCGAGCAATCCGGGACTATCGCTGAAGCCTTCGATGGCGAAGCCGTTATCGCCCAGTTCGCCGATCACCGCTTCGCGGTAGTCATCGTCGTCCTCGACGAAGGCAAGATGTATGCGCCGATCCGCGGCGCTCCTAGCGCTGGGTCTGTAGCCGGAATTGGAGTTGGGCCAGGCAGAAACGCCTTCCTTCATCTGTGTTGTCATCGCTGTTCACCTTGTATGCTAGAGTGCCGAACTGCTTCGTATGGACGTCCGGGTAAAGCTGGACGTCCAACGTGCATTTCCCGTCCCGGTACTGCCATTGCTTCCCCGGCGGGTGATCCTTCTCGGCGGTAGGGTTGCCGAGCAGCGTCCTGAGCCTGTTCTCGCTGACGCCGGCCAGCTCTACGGTGGACGTTCCGCTGATGTCGCGTGACGGCCCGTTCGTCGGTTCTGCCGCAGCGCCGAGGGCCGCGACCGATGGTTCCAGCGAGCTGGCCGCCGGTTTCGCGCGCACCTTGGTTGTCTTTTGAGGAGGAGGAGTCGTTCTGCGTGCTTCCGAGGGGGTCGACAGCGAAGACGCCAGTTTCTGAAGATCGTCGCGCGCGGCGCGCGCCACCTCGCAGCCCGACAAGAGCAGTAGTCCGACCCCTGCGGTCTTCGTCATCAGGTGCCTGATTTTCATTTTTTCCGCGAAAGCATCATGAGAGGCGTAGCGTCGTCATGTGACGGATGTGCTCTCGATCACTGAAACGACACAGCGTCAAACGAGGCGTAGACGGTTGGGTTCCAGGTCTTTTCCAGTATTGACAACTCGTCGCATGCGGACCGAACTCATCGGGCTTGCGGCTGGCAATGCCGAAGGGCAAGCGTGCATGTTGTGTGCCGCTCGAGCCGCTCTCCGGCACGATCACGAGTTGGTCACAGACGCCTCGAGAAGCGCCGGAATCCCCTGCAAAAGGGGTCAGCTTCGAACGCCGGCTCCCGGGGTGGGCGGACTAGGGTTGGCCGGCCGCACCATCGTTGGCCTGGGCCGGCTTGCCGCTGAAGATCTGCGCGACATCGCTGATGCTGCGCTGGCGGCCGGTGTCGATGCTGACCGTTGCGGTCATGCCGGCGCGCAGCGGCGGTTCGCCCTGGTGCGGCAGCACGCGCAGCTTGACCGGCAGGCGTTGCACGACCTTGACCCAGTTGCCGCTGGCATTCTGCGGCGGCAGGATCGAGAACTCGGCGCCGGTCGCCGGACTCACGCTTTCGACCACCGCCTCCCAGGCCGAGTCGGGATAGGTGTCGAGCACGATGCGCGCCCGCTGGCCGACACGCACATGCGTCAACTCGGTTTCCTTGAAATTCGCCTCGATCCACGGCCGGCTGAGCGCCACCACGGCAAACAGCGGCGTCGACGCCTTTACCTGCTCACCGCGCTGCACCCGGAGGTTCACGACCACGCCGTCGACCGGCGCGCGCACCGTGGTGCGTGCGAGGTCGAGCGCAGCGCGCTCGCGGGCGGCGGTCTTCTCGCGCACCAGCGGATGCTCGTCGGCCGGCAGCTCGGGATTGCCATTGAGCGCCGTCAGCACGCGACGCAGCTTTTCCTTCACCGACGTCACGCGGTCGGCCGCGGTCCGCATATCGTTCTGCGCCTCGTCGCGCTTGCTGGCGGAGAGGATGCCCTTGACCGCCAGCTCCTCCTGCCGCTGCCACTGGCGCTGGGCGTAGGCCGCCCGCGATTCGGCGTCGGCCAGTTCGCTCATCACCTCGCGCCAGGCGCCG
>LNFM01007292.1_pt1 | contig 17431 bp, 3 predicted proteins | sample 596031 | NCBI WGS metagenome assembly LNFM01 (sample SAMN04254537, study PRJNA301005) | activated carbon metagenome | isolation source: dual media filters at the Ann Arbor, Michigan drinking water treatment plant | place: USA: Ann Arbor | reverse complement strand
GCTCACGATCCCGGGCATCTTCGATCTCCTGCAGACGGCGGGCACAGGCAAAACCGGCATGTCCCTGCTCGACTCGATCACCAAGATGTTCACCGGCGAGGGCGGCGGCGCAGGCGGAACAGGCTCGCCGAACTGGACGGGCGTGGGCACGAGCGCGATCCAGATGATGTTGAGCAAGTACCTGGCCGACAAGTACGACACGCTTGCTCGCGATCTTTCCGACCGGGCGGATCCGTTCGGCTCCAACAACGTCACGGGCTTGCGCAAGGATGCGCAGAAAGAGTATTCCAGCCAATACAGTGGCGGCCCGCTCTCGTGGATGGAACAGACATACAAGCCCTTCGCAGAACAGAACATGGACATTGCCCTGCGCAAGCTCTCGGCCAAGGACGGCAGCATTGCCGGCAACCCGGGCGCGCTGGCCGAGGCGACGCGCTACGTCACCAACACCGGCTACAACGACTATCTGAGCGGGCGCCGTCAGGTGGCGGGCGAAGCGGGGGCGAGCGTCAATCCTGCGGCGGGAGCATCGCTGTACGGCCAGCAGTCGGGCAACGCTCTGAGCCAGATCGCCAACATGGGCGGGGCACTGGGCTCCGGCATCAGCTATGCCACGGGTGGGAACGGCAGCACGGGCGGCGGATCGTCGGGAGGCAACTTCCTGAGCACGATCAACAACGCCGTGAACACCATCAAGAATTTCGCTCTTCCGTAAGGAGTCGGCCATGGGTCCGGGACTTTCAGTCATCGACGGGTACGAGCGCACGAACCGTGTGCAGCGCGACGCGGGCGAGTCGCAGATGCGCCAGGCCATGACGGGGCTGCAACTTGCCGACAAGGTGCAGCAGATGCAGAAGGCCGAGGCGCTGCGGCGTGCGTACTCCGAGAGCGGCGGCGATCTCAATGCGCTTGAGGGCGCATTGATTCGCCACGGGGCGATCGGCGACGCCGACAAGGTTCGCAATATGCGTGGCGAGCGCGACTTTCAGACCGAGGTCCAAGGCGCACTGACGCCCGATGGCGCGGTCGACTGGAGCAAGGTCACGCAGGCATCGGTCAAGCATGGCCGACCTGGGGCATTGAACGCCTCATATCGAGCAGAGACTGCGGCAGCCAAAGTGGCCGATGCCAAGCGCCAGCGTGGGGCGCTGCAGTTCCTTCTGGGAGATCCGGAAGAGACGGCCGCGCCTGTTGCCACCGATGGCGCTCTCGCATCTCCCGCGGAAGAAGGCGGTATGCCCGCGCCGACAGCCGCGCCGAAGCCACGGCGCCGCGGTGCGCTGGCCGAGTACGAGGCATCCGACAATCCCGCCATTCGCCGGCAAGCGCAGTTGATCCGCGAGCAGGTGCAGGCGGGGGCGCTGGATCCGAAGGATGCGGTGGCCCAACTGCGCGACTTGGCCAAGGGAGACATCCGCGTCGGCGTCGAAGCCAATCGGGAAGCGGCCCGCGACGAACGCGAAGAACGGCGCCAGTCCGATGTCGTGCGGTGGGATTCCAAGCGCGGCGTGGGGCTTACGCGGGGCGGCGAGGTGGTGTTGCCGAAGGATCTTCCCGGGTTGCCGCCGAGCACGGGCGGCGCAGGTGGCCCTGGCGGGGCAGCAGGCGCAGGTGGCTCGGCAGGCGGCAAGGCCGAGTCGTATGCGCGCTGGCGCATCAAGACCCTGATCGAATCGGGCATGCCTCCCGAGGATGCGGCTCGCATCGTCGCGGGTGGTGCCGGGCTCAACATGAACGAGAACACCGTCGCGCGCATGGCGGCATCGCTGATGAAAATCACCAAGGACGACATGGTCACGCCGCTCTACCCGAGCCTGGGCGCAGCTATGCAGGCGGTGCGCGAGGCGACGGGCGGCAATCGTCCGCCCACGGTGGCGTCCGGCGCGCTGGCGCCCGCGCCTGGATCGATGCCCGGCTCGCTGTCGGCTGGTGCTGATGGCCGCTCGCTCCCCGGTCCTGCTGCTCCGAGCAGTGCGCCGCGCGCCCCGCAGTCGTCGGCCAGAAGTCAGATTCCTCCCGGCCTCCCGGCAGGCTCCAAGCAGATCGGCACGTCAAAGGGCAAGCCCGTTTTCGAGGCTCCCGACGGCAAACGCTACATTCAGGACTGACACATGACGCTTCGCGAGTTCAGCGGTGATCTTGACGCAGTAGACGAGGGATCTTCTAGCGCGCCTCGTGTCTCTGAATTCAAGGGGGAGCTTGATCCGCCGGCCAAGATCCCGGCCGCCGAGGTGCGGAGGGCTAACGATCTCATCATGGGCGAGCTTGACGCACAGCCCAAGCGGATGACCGACATCGAGGCCGCAGAGAAGCCTGACACGGCGTTCAGGGACTCCAAGCTAGGCAAGGTCGTCGACAGTGTCGGCGGCGCGCTGGCGGGGCTGATGGGCGGCAGGCGCACGGGGCAGACGGCAACAGGCGGATTGGCGGAAACACCCAGCGGTCAATTGCCCGGGCCCGTGCGACCCAAGCCGATCGCGATGCCCGGATCCGTGGTCGATGGCGCTCTGCCGACGGGCAAGCCGCAGACCATTCAAGACGTGGGCGGCCCGGCCTCTACTGCGTTCGTCGAGCAGACGCGCGCCGCTATGGAGCGCATGACGCCCGCGCAACGCACGGCCTTGGCATCCGGCCAGGACATGCGTGGAGCCGTGGCCCGCAAGATCCTCGAGGGTTGGGCGGCGCAGGATGCATCGGCGGCCAAGACGCCGGCCATGGCGAACGCTACGGGCCGAGTCGAGGACCGGGCTTCGCGCCTGGCGATCGGCGGGTTCGATCCCAACCTCGCGCCTGGTCGTGCGCAGGCCGAAGCTAATCTCGGCATCCCGGAGCGGCCCGACGGCGCCGTGCGCAAGTCCGAGTTCGACTTCGATGCTCGTGCCGAGTGGAAGGATTCGACGGCTGGCGCGCGTGGCCTTGAAAAGGGTCGCGTGCTTGTCGGCAAGCAGTTCACCGGCGCGGCTCGATTTATCTCCGACGTGCTCGGCACCGAAAGGGTAAGCGAGCGCTTGGGCGAGGAAGGCGATCGCATGGAGCGCTACGTCGAGGGCATGGGCGAGTCGAAAGACTTCCTCGTGCGCAACTTCGAAGGCGCGGTCGCATCGACGTTGAGCAACCTCCCGGCGCTGGCGTTCGGCGTGATGACCGGATCGGCAGTCCCCGCGCTGGCCGTTATGGGCATGCAGGTGTTCGGCGAGGAATACAACACCGGCCGGCAGAAGAACCTGGACATGGCCGACGCGACGGCCCGAGCATCGATGATGGCGGCAGCCGAAGTCGTCGGCGAGCAGTTCGGCCTGGGCTACATGCTCAAGGGTCTTCGCGCAGCTGCAGACGGCGTCGCGACCCCGGTACTGGCGAAGTTCTTCGCGCAACACATGATTCGGGAGATCCCGGGCGAGCAGTTGACCACGGCGCTGCAGTTCTCCACCGACAAGTTCGCCTCGTTCGGGCTGAACAAGCAGGCCACGCTGGCAGACTACCTCAATCAGGTCAAAGACACGTTCGCGCAGACTGTGATGCAGGGCGCGATCATGAGCGGCGGAGCTATCGGCGCCGGCGCAGGCATCCGCCGATTGAAGGAAGGCTCTGCCCGCTGGGACGAACTGCCCGAGGACAAGCCCGCGCCCGGCGCATTGCCGCCGCTTCCGCCCGCAGTCGTCGAGGCTGTCGTCGCCGACAAGCCCGCCGCCCGAGCGATCGTCACCAGCTCGCTGGTGCAGCCGCAGGACGGCTCGCCTTACGCTGTGCAGCAGGGCGCGGTGCAGGGGCAGGTGTACGCCGATGGCGCGCTACCGCAGGAGACTGAGCCGGTTTCACCGGTTTCACCGGCTTCTGTCGAGCCGGAAGCGGAAAGTGTCACGGTAGGCGACGGCACGCGCACGAATCCCGTGGTCGTCACCACGCCCGAGGACATCGTCACTGCCGAGGCGCAGGTCAACACCGAGCCTACCGAAGCGCAGAAGGAAGCGGGCAACTACGCCAAGGCGCACGTCGACTTCCAGGGCTTCAACATCTCGATCGAGAACCCGAAAGGTTCCGAGCGCACCGGCACCGGACCGGACGGCACGCCCTGGTCCGTCACCATGCCGGCCACCTACGGCTACCTCAAGCGCACCGAGGGTGCCGACGGCGACCAGGTCGACGTTTATCTGGGCGACAAGGTCGACGCCAAGACCGTGTTCGTCATCGACCAGATCGACCCGGCGACGGGCAAGTTCGACGAGCACAAGGTCATGATGGGCTTCCCGACGATCTACGCCGCGCGTGAAGCGTACGAGGCGGGATTCTCGGACGGTCAGGGCAAGGCCCGATTGGGCGCGATCTCCACCATGCCGGTGGAGGCGTTCCGCGATTGGATGAAGACGGGCGATACGACGGCGCCGATGCAGTATCAGCCGAAGGCGGAAAGCCGCAAGGTCGAGGGCGGGAAGGTCATCGCCAGGCCGCTGGCCGATAAGACGACTGCGGAGACGCCGCCGTCCAAGCCGCAGCCCGGAGATGCGAACTACACCCTTCTGGACGCTCGCAACGACCTGATCGATCTTCGTTCTCGCGTCTGGCAGCAAGGGCGTGTGGCCGACGATCGTCTGGCCGAGAAGATCCGCCAACTCGAGAAGTTGGTGCGCGACATGGAGGCATCTGAGTCCGCCGCGCCCGCCCAGAAATCGACCCAGCCGCTCAACGTCATCAAGACGCCGACCGGGAAATGGCTATACGTCGGGCGGATTCCGGACCAGTTGGCGTTCAAGGAAGGCGCGACGCCCAAGCAGATTTCGGACGCGAAGCAGTTCGGCGAGCGATTCGGACCAGGCAAGCGGCTCTTCGATTCCCGAGACGAAGCGGTTGCGGCGGCGAACGCGCTCGGCTTTGAGGTGTATCCGGAACCAGAGGCGCCCGCCGCGCCTGAGCCGGGGGCAGCAACGGAGCCCGCGTCCGCCACCCCGGTCGCCGCATCCGACGCCGCATCGGTCTCTGCCGACGACTTCGACGCACTCATCAACGAGGTGCAGGCGGAGCGCAAGGCACCTGAACCAATCCGAGTCCCTCGCCCCGACGGGGGGCGTCCTGCGGTCGGGGATTTGATCGGCGTGAGCCTGGAGGGAACTCGGAAGATCGAGGCGGCACAGGTTGTAGAATCGCCGCGCCTACTCGATCGGAATATGTTCCTGGTCCGGATCTACCGAAATGGCCAGTTTGGCGAGCCAGTCACACGCCTTACCAAGAATGTCCATCCGTGGCCGGCTGACGTGCCCAAGCCTGACTTGAGCGTCGATGCGCCAAAGGCCGAACAAGCCACTCCCAAGAAGCCGGCCGGCGACCGCTCCGCCGCGCAGCGCATGCGCAAGCTCCGCGAGCACTTCACGCCCGGCAACATCATCCGCAGCGACTACTGGCAAACCTTCGACCGCGTCATCTCTTTTGACCCGGGCGGAGAGCGCGGCTGGTCAGTCAGGGTCGAGAAGGTCGAGAAGCGCGGCGATGAATGGGTAGCCATCGAGCAGTCGCGCCAGCACAGCACGATGCCGAGCGAGAAGGATGTCATCGTCGAGCGGGCGCAGGTCGCTGCAACAGCCGCGCCGAAGACCACGCGGGCCACGAAGCAACCGGCAACGCGCGCCGCATCGGAATGGACCGAGATCGGCAAGAACGACACTGGCCAGACGCTCTACGAAGACCAGCGCGGCGTCCGGTCGTACGTCGAAAACGGCGTGCGCCAGACTGAGTCTGTCCGCATCGGGCCCGATGGTCGATTTGCCGGCGCTGCCACACGCCGCGACGAGTACAAGACCTCTGCGGAAATGGGTGCGGCGGCACTGAAGGACGCCGCGACCAGCGCGGCCGCAGGCGTCAAGGAAGGCTTCGCTGGCCTCGATGCGCTGTTCGGCCGCAAGGGCACGCTGGGCTCTGGCCCCGCCTTCGACGAGGACACATGGCAGAAGGCCAAGCCACATTTCGAGGCCGCTTTCCGGGAATTCGTCACGGCCGGCAAAAGCCTGAAGGAATTCGTCCGGTATATACTGGACTCCTACAACGACGCCATCGTGCCGTATCTCAAGCGCTGGCACGCCGATCAATCCCAGCCTGGGGAAGAGAATGGGCTATCAGGATCTAGCCAGCAGGGCGAGGAAGCACTGGGCGCAGTGGCTGCCGAAGAAGACGGCGGAACTGAAGGCGCAGGGGACGTTCTCGGCGGAGACACAAGCAGCAGCGGTGAGAGCGCAGGAGGAGATCGACCGGCTGATGGCGATGGGCTATCAGCTGCACGAGGCGGAGGAAGTGGCGCTGCCGATGTTCGTGATCCTGCCCCCCGAGCCCGAGGACGACGAGCAGGAACGGGAACTGGCCGAGCGCGAGGCCGAGTATCAAAAGGCGATGCCGGAACCCCCGGAACCGCAGTAAGCCCGTCCGCAGCACCGAACCTGCCCGGCACCAACTTCGTCATCACGGACGAGGTGCGCCTGGGCCAAGGCGGCGAGGCCGAGAAGTTCCGCGACAACCTGGCCGCGATCCGCACGCTCAAGACGATTGAGGCAGAGAAGCGCCGCGCGACCCCCGACGAGCAGCGTATCCTCGCGCGCTATGTCGGATGGGGCGGGCTCGCCAACGCATTCGCCAGCCCGACGGGCGAGTTCAAGCCTGACTGGCAAGCCCGCGGCGAAGAGCTTGCTGGGCTGCTGACGAAGCAGGAACTCGACGCTGCGCGCCGTTCCACGCGAAACGCTCACTACACCTCGCAGCCGATTATCGAGGCAATCTGGACGATCGCCCAGCGGATGGGATTCCGAGGCGGTCTCGCGCTCGAGCCCTCGTCCGGTTCGGGGAGTTTCCTCGGCCTAGTGCCCAAGGCACTTGCCGGCGACACCAAGTTCATCGGCGTGGAGTACGACAGTCTCACCGCGCGCATGTCTCAAGCGCTCTATCCGCAGTCGACCATTCTGCACAGCGGGTTCCAGAAGGTTCCCCTGGCCGACGGCGCGTTCGATCTGGTGATCGGAAACCCGCCCTTCGGCAGTGAGAGCCTGCGCTTCCAGTACAAGCCAGAACTGAACCGGCTGTCGATCCATAACCAGTTCTTTGTCGGCGGGATCGACGCATTGAAGGCGGGCGGCGTCGAGGTGATGGTGGTCTCGCGCTACCTGATGGACGCCAAGGATTCGACGGCGCGGCGCATGCTGGCCGAGCGCGGCCGTTTGCTCGGCGTGATTCGCTTGCCGGACACCGCGTTCAAGGAGAACGCGCGCACCGAGGTCGTCACCGACATCATCATCCTGCAGCGGCACACCCCAAGCGAAGAGGCCGCCATGGTGGCCGCCTTTAACGCCAAGCGATCGAAGCCCTCGCAGGATCGGGACGGCGAGCGCATCCGGCAGGAAGCCGCCGCGCTGGTTCCGGACTGGGTCGAGACGACCGAGATCGCCGATCCGCTGGGCGGCGAGCCCATGACGGTGAACACGTATTTCGCGCGCAATCCTGAGATGGTGGTCGGACGCCTTGAGCGTTCCGGCAAGATGCAGTTTGAACGCGACGCCGAAGGCAACAAGGCGGGCGGCGTGAACGTCAAGCTGGCCCCTGGGCAGAACCTCGAGGCGCTGCTTTCGCAAGCCATCGACCGGCTGCCGAGCGATGTCATGAATCAGGGCAACAGCGCGATCGCGGCATCGGTCGAGCGCTACGCCGGCATGGCCGACGGGCTGAAGATCGCGCTCTCCGGGCAGGAAGTCGGGCACGTCGAGAAAGACGCCGACGGCAAGCTCGTGCAAGTCGTCGAGCGCGAGACGCCCGAGGGCGACTACGAGATGCAGAAGCGCGTGCTGACGGCGGAGTCGCCCTGGTCCGATCAGTTGATGATGGACAGCACCGGCCGCTGGTACATGCTCACGCCCCAGTTGGACGACAAGGGGCAGCCGGTCAAGATGATGAAGGGAGACGTCGCCACCAAGCGCAACGTCTACATCCGCAAGACCTTCGAGAAGGACGCGGACATCCCGACGAGCATGCGCCTGGGCAAACTGGAGTTCGAACGCCTCGGCATGCTCTCCGATCTGCGCGACCTCCTGAAGAACCAGTTGGTGATCGAGGCCGAAGACGCCGCCGCCAAGGAGATGGAGGCCAACCGGCGCAAGCTCGCCGCCGCGTACCGTGCTTTCGTCAAAGAGCACAGCCACATCAACACCCCGCGCAACGCCAAGCTGATCTCCAACATGCCGGACGGGGCGCTTTTGCTCTCGCTCGAGCACGGCTACCGGCCCGAGATCACGCGCGCACGAGCAGCCAAGAGCGGGCAGAAGGCCCGGCCGGCATCCGCCCAGGAAGCGCCGATCCTCAGTCAGCGCGTCATCCCGAAGTACGAGCCCGCCACGAAGGCGGACACTCCCGCCGATGCTCTGGCGATCACGACGGCCGAGTCCGGTCGCGTCGACATGGCGCGCATTGCCGGACTGCTCGGCATTACCGAAGAGCAGGCCGTCGCCCAACTGCAGGCCGGCGACAAGCCGATGGTGTTCCGCGATCCCGAGGCCAACCAATGGGAGACGGCGGACGCCTACCTATCCGGGCAGGTGAAGCGCAAGCTGAACGCGGCGCGCGAGGCCGGGATGGAGATCAACGTCAAGGCGCTCGAGGCGGTCCAGCCGGAGCTGTGGGGCTCCGAGAACGTCACGGCGCGGATCGGCGCGACGTGGATCCCGGGCGAGGTTTACGCCTCCTTCATTACCCACCTGACGGGAGAGCCGGCACGGGTGGCCTTCGCGCCCGTGACCAATGCGTTCCAAGTCACGGCCACGAGCAACAGCATCAAGGCCAAGGCGTGGGCAACGGAAGAGGTCAGCGTGCAAACGCTGGTCAGTAACCTGCTCAACAGCCAGTCGACCCGCGTGACCTTCACGGACACTGAGGGCAAGACCCATGTGAACCAGGAGGCGACCGACCTGGCGCAGATGAAGGCCAAGGAGATTGCCGCCGAGTTCGAAGACTGGGTGTTCAACGAATCCGACCGTCGCGGCAAGCTGGTCGAGATATTCAACGAGAAGTTCAACACGCGCGTCATCCGCCAGCACGACGGCTCGCACTTGAAGCTGCCGGGGAAGGTGCCGGACGAAGTCATCTCGATGCGCAGGCACCAGATGAACGCCATCTGGCGCGGGATCTCGGAACGCTTCATGCTGATCGATCACGTCGTCGGTGCCGGCAAGAGCTTTACGGCGATCGCTCGCGCGATGGAGCGCAGGCGCATGGGGCTGTCGCGCAAACCCACCATCGTCGTGCCGAATCACCTAGTCGAGTCCTGGGCGGCCGAAGTATACCGGCTTTACCCTGGCGCCAAGGTGCTCGCCGCGGGCAAGAAGGATTTCGAGCGCTCGCGTCGCCGCAAGATTTTCGCCAAGGTGGCCACCGGCGACTGGGACATCGTCATCCTGCCGCACTCGTCGTTCGGCTTCATCGGCATTTCGCCCGAGACGGAAGGGCGCTTCCTCGAGGAAGAGCTACGCATCGCGAACCAAGCGATCGAGGACGCCAAAGAGCAGGCAGAAGAAGACGGCAACACCGGCTTTCGCAAACCGTTCAACGTGAAGGAAGCCGAGCGTCTCGCGGAGAAACTACAGAACCGCATCGATGGTCTGGCGGACCGCAAGCGCGATCGTCTGCTGACCTTTGAGCAGATGGGCATCGACGACTTGACGGTGGACGAGGCGCACGAGTTCAAGAACCTCTTCTACAACTCGCGGCTCACCGGCGTTCGCGGCATGGGCGACAAGTCGGGCAGCGCCAAGGCCTTCGATCTCTACAACAAGGTCCGTGTCCTGCGCGAATCCCCCACCGGCACGGTCACGTTCATGACCGGCACGCCGATCTCCAATAGCGCGGTCGAGATGTATACGATGATGCGCTACCTGGCCGCCGACGTGCTGCAGGGATTGGGCCTCGAGCACTTCGACGCCTGGCGTGCGCAGTTCGTCGAGGCGACAACCAAGTGGGAGCCGAACGAGGCCAACAAACTTACGGCGGTCAATCGACTGGGTCGCAGCTGGTCGAACATGCGCTCGCTGATGGATATGTACTACTCCTTCACCGACGCGGTATCGCAAGAAGACATCACGCGCTGGTACGCCGAGGACAACGACGGGGCGGCATTCCCGATTCCGAAGGTGAAGGGGGGCGAGCGCCGCGCGATCGTGGTGAAGCCCACGCCGGCGCAGGAAGCCATCCTTGGCGAGGTCATTGCCGGATTCGATGGGCTGCCTGGCATCAAAGACCCCTACGCGCGCAACGCCGAACGCCTGCGCTTGATGGATCGGGCGCGCAAGGTATCGCTGGACGCCCGCGCTGTGGACCGGCGCAACCCGAGCACGGAAGAGGGCGGCAAGCTGCAGCGCGTGTCCGAAGAGGCCGCGCGCATCTACAAGGGATGGCACGCGGATCGCGGCACGCAACTGATCTTCCTGGATCGGTCCGTGCCGAACTCCAAGGGCGACGATAAAGTCGTGAAGGCGTACGACCAGGCGATCGCGGAACGCGATGCGGCCCTGACGGCGAACGATGAGGATCGATACCGCAGGGCGGTCGAAGCACTCGACAAGTTCGACATGAACGAGGTGGACGAACTGCGCGCAGCGCTGCAGGGCGGGTGGAACTCGTACGAGCAGATCAAGCGCAACCTCGTGGCCATGGGCATCCCCGCCGATGAAGTCCGCTTCATCCAGGAAGCCAACGACGACGCGCAGAAGAAGGCGATGTTCGACGCCGTGAACGACGGCACCGTGCGCATCCTCATTGGCTCCACGCCTCGCATGGGCGCGGGCACGAACGTCCAGCAGCGCCTCGTCGCTCTGCACCACGTCGATGTCACCTGGAAGCCCAGCGACATCGAGCAGCGCGAGGGCCGGATCATCCGACAGGGCAACGGGCTACGGGCCCGCATCGGAGATTCGTTCGAAGTCGAGATCCTGACCTACGTCACCGAGCGCACCGTAGACGCCAAGCTCTGGGACGTGAACAGCTCGAAGCTGCGCATGATCAACGGCATTCGGAAGTACACCGGCGAGTTCAACATGGACTTCCCGGACGATGAAGCCGTCGGCATGGCCGAGATCGCAGCGCTTGCCTCCGGGGATCCGCTCCTGCTCGAGCGCGTGAAACTGACGGCAGAGATCGACCAGCTAGACCGCATGCGCCGCGCGCACACCCGCAAGATCAACGGGCTCGATGACGCTCGACGCCGGGCAGAGAAGGACATCGAGCGGCTACCTGGCGTGATCGAGGACATCAAGGCTCGCGCCAAGATGCTGACCGCGGAGCAGGCGACGCTCGCCGAGGAAGCCCGTGGCCGGTCGGTCACGATCGAGGGCAAGACGTTCGGGTCGAGATTCGAAGCGGACCAGTTTGTCTCCCAGGAGATCGAGAAGCAGAAGGCGGGCGACGAGAATGCGAAGTACGCGCTGAACGTCAACGGCAGTCGCTTCACCAACAAGGCCGGCATCGAATCCGCGATTGCCAATGCGCTGGGCGACGTGGAGCCGTTCTCTGCCACGATCGAAGGCGAGAAGGTCATCGGGCGAGGCGCTGCATCCAAGGCCATCCTGGACCCGGTCAACGCGGCGGCTAAGTTGCTCGACGAGGCAGGCGCTACGCAGACGGTGCCGCTGGGCCAGTGGTATGGCCTGGTGCTCGAGGCGGACTTGGAGCGCAACGAGTCTTGGCAGGGCAAGCCGGAATATCGGCTCACGCTGTCGTTGAGCACGCCGGACGGGCGCACGGTATCGTCGCAGGTGGGCGATCGACTGGCCATCCCGGACTTCACCACGCAGTACGTGCGCGGGCTCCTGCAAAAAGTCGAGACGACCGTTCAGAGAAGTGCCAGAAACGACGCATCCTGGGAGATCAACCGGCTCAAGCAGGCGCAAGAGGAACTGCCGACGCTGGTTGAGCGCGCCAAAGAGAAGTGGCCGAAGCAGGCCGAACTGGACGAAAAGAGCGATCGTCTGGAAAAGGTCATCAAGATGCTGTCGGGCACCGATTCGCCGACGACGGCTGCGGCGAACGAGGCCGCATTCGGACGCCCCAGTGGTCCGATGGAATACGACATGGCCGGCGAATCTGCGGCCGTGCCGGGGCTGCCGAGCTTCAGCCGGGGCTCCGACAAATTCCGCACCGTCAAAGCCCGCAACGGCGAGCCCGTCTTGACGACGGATGAGATCGTGCTGGGCTACCCGCGCCGCGTGGCGGGGCGCCCCGACGTGAGCTACATCCTCCTGGACCGGGCCAAAGCTGCGCAAGCGATGAAGGCGGGCGAAGATCCGCGCGAAGGCCTGGTCGGGCGCGTGGAGCTTGAAGTCGACACGGCCGGCAACGTCACCGGCATCACGTCGATCTTCCTGGCACCGACGGCCCAGCGGGGCGGGTACGGCGAGAAGATCGTCCGGGCCGTGCTGGCATCCATGCCCGACGGCGCCGAACTGAAGGTGTCGAACGTGCTGCCCGAGTCGCGCGGATTCTGGTCTACAATGGGCGCTCGATTCGAGCCGGGCCGGCTTTTCGACGATGGCTACATCACCCGAGGTTCCTATGAGCGAAGCCGCACCCCGATTCAAGACGCAGGAGGAAGTCAAGGACTGGTATTCCGCCGCGGAGAAGCTGGTAGCCAACCCGGGCAAGTCGACGCCCGAGGAACTGGACGACCTGAAACGGGCGATGGAGCCCGAACCCGAACCGAAGAAGTAGATGCCCAAAGCCCCGCCGATGCGGGGCTTGTCATTTCTAGGGTGTTGGATGCGATCGGCGACACGGCATCCCGCCTGAGCGTGCCGGTCGCGGTGTATGCCGATGCTGCGGAAGCCTCTCGCGCACTGGGATTCGAGATCCCCGGCGACGTGTGGGGCGTGAACTATCGCGGCAAGGTCTCTCTCATCGCCAACAACCTGACGACCCCCGAGGCGGTGGAGTTCACGCTCTGGCATGAGCTGTTCCACACCGGCATGGAATCGATCATGAAGGCGGACGGCTTTGAGGTGTACGCCGATGCCCTGCAGCGCGTCGCCATGTCGAACGCGAACGTGCGCCAAGCAGCCTTCACCTGGCGGCAAAAGTACGGACTGGAAGAGGCCGCGATGCTGCGCCAGTTCGGGGCGGCGGAAAGCCAGATCGAGCGGCGTGTGCTGCTCAAGTCGTGGGAGGAGGCGATCGCGGACATCTCCGGCACGAACCCGAACCTGCGCAACCTGGACCGGCTTATCGCCGCCCTGCAGATGCTCGTGCGCAAGGTGGGCCTGCATCGTCTGGCCGCCTGGATGGAAGGCAAGACCAACGCCGAGGCGCTGGCGCTAGTGCGGCAATCTCGGAATGCACTGATGCCCAACGGGGCGATGGTCATGCGCGGCGATGGCATGCCGGCGATGGCTCGCGAGCCCGGTGGTACGATGGCGTCCATGCCTGCCAATGTGACATCGCTGGGGCGCGGGGCCTGGGATCGCTTCGACAAAGCGCGGGAGCAAGCGCGAAACTTCATCATCGGCGTCGGGCTTGACCCCGGCGATCGCTGGCGCGACATCGCCCCTTACCGGCTGCTGGATGAATTCGAGGCGATGGTGCAGTTCACCCCGGCGCTCACGCGCACGGCAGAGATGAAAGCCATGGCTGGGCGAATCTGGGCGGAACTCGAATCGTCCTACCGGGCCGGCGCGCGGGTCGATCGGGCAGGTGCCGGGCTGCCGCTCGAGCAAGAACCTGCAGCCACCGAAGACCGCGCGCCGTTCGGCGACGAAGTCGGGCTCGATGACGCGGCAGAAATCTCCGAGGCCGAGTCGCTCGACGAAGCGAAGTACATCATGCCCGACGGCCGCCTGATCGGATCGGGCGACGAGTCGCACGAGTACATCGCATCCGCGATGCAGGGCGAAGGCACCGAGCCTGCGCAGTTCCAGCAGAAGTCTGGCGCGGTGCGGTTGAACATCGCCGCAGACTTGGTGGCAGGGCGCCCTTACACGGTCGACGTGCAGGTGCAGCCCACGCAGGCGCAGTTCGACAAGATCGTCGAGTACATCTCCATGGCCAACGGGCCCGTAGTGGTCACGACGCCGGGCAGCACCGTGGATATCGCCCCCGGTTCGCGTGTTGGGATGCTCTTGCGCAAGGCGCTGGCCGACGTGCCCGCGCCTACGATGTCATTCTCCCGCGGCCCGCTTCTGGCCCAAACCCGCGAAGTCGTCGGCGACTTGCTGCACTCCGATCGCACCTTCAATCGGTGGTGGCACAAGACCGTCGGCACGCAGTACCACAAGGCGCAGATCGACCCTCACTTCGGGCGCGCTTTCAACGCCGGGCAGGACTTCCTCAACGACGTGTCCCTGTTCAGCATGCGCGCCGAGTCTGCCGCCCCCGGCATCCTGCTTTCGCTCGAGACGTTCGGCGACATCTTCACCCGTCGGCGCATGACGCAGGCCGATAGCGCCAAGGTCGGCGAAGCGCTGTTCCAGGGCACGCTGGACGACCAGGTCTACACTGACGACGAGCTGCGCACGATCTTCGGTTTCTCCGACAAGCAGGTGGAGCTTTACCGGCAGGCGCGGGGGGCGATCAATCTCTCGCTCGACGAACTCACCAAGTCGCAGTTCGGCAAGATGGCCAAGGCGATCGGCGTGCCGCACGCGGTCATCATCGAGGCCAAGGACACGGACTTCACCCTGGCCCAGTTCCACGATCGCATCAGGCGTCGTATTGACGCCATGATCGAGGTAAACGACTTCCTCAACGCGGCCGAGCGCAACCAAGACACGATCGATCGGCGCGAGGAAGAAAACGCCAGATTCAAGGCGCAGCGCCTGGCGATAACGCGGCTGTTCAACAAGGTCACGAAACTCAAGATGCAGGGCTACGCCCCGCTGATGCGCTTCGGGCACATCACCGTGAACGTGATGGACGAGGACGGAAACCGGGTGTACTTCGGCATGTACGAGTCGCAGTTCGAAGCCAACCGTGCCGCCCGGGCCTTTCGCGAGGACATGCCGGACGCGACGGTCACGACCGGCACGCTCTCGCAGGAGCAGTTCCGCCTGTTCCAGGGGCTCACGCCTGAGACGGTGGCGCTGTTCGCGGAGAACAGCGGGCTGGAGAAGGACGCGCTCTTCCAGGAGTTCCTGCGCCTGGCGGTGAATAACCGCTCCGCACTGAAGCGGCTCATCCATCGGAAGAAGACGCCCGGCTTCTCGCCGGACGTGGCGCGCGTGCTGGCGCAGTTCGTCACCAGCAACGCCCGCGTCGCCTCCGCGAATTACCACATCGGGGAGATGTCCACCGCGATCGACGATATCCCGCAGCGCAAGGGGGACGTGAAAGACGAGGCGGTCAATTTGCGCGACTACCTCATCAACCCGGTCGAAGAGGCGGCTGCCATTCGAGGGTTCCTGTTCTTCAACTTCCTGGGCGGGTCGATCGCGGCGGCAATCGTCAACGCCACGCAGCCGGTCACGATGACGGCGCCGTACCTCACGAAGTTTGCCTCTGACATCGAGGTCACCAAGCAGATGGCCCTGGCGTCGATGGAGGCGAGCAAGAACGCTCCCGGCGCCGACGTGGCCGATGCCTACAAGCGAGCGCAGGATCGCGGCATCATCGCCCCTCACGAGATTCACCAGCTGATGGCCGAAGCGCGTGGCGCGTTCCAGCCGACCGGGCTGGGGCGAATGATGGGCTCTCAGTACGCCCGCGGCGTCAGCGTCACGCATCGGTTCATGAAAGCCTGGGGCGGGTTCTTCTCGCTGGCCGAGGCTTTCAACCGGCGCATCTCGTTCATTGCTGCCTACCGGATCGCGGTCGGCAACAGGCACCCGGATCCTTACGAGTTTGCCGTGCAGGCGGTATACGAGACGCAGGGGCTCTACAACAAGGGCAACCGTCCGAACTGGGCGCGCGGAGCCGTGGGCGCTACGCTGTTCACGTTCAAGCAGTTTTCGATACATTACATCGAGTGGCTCAAGCGCCTGCCGGCGCCGCAGCGAATCCGCGCGCTGGTCATCCTGTTCCTTGTGGCGGGCATCAACGGGCTACCGTTCGCCGAAGACATCGAGGACATCATTGATGCGATCGGCCAGTGGATGGGATACGGCACGAACACCAAGAAGTGGCTGCGCCAGAACGCCGCCAATGTGTTGGGCGAGGGCGCGGGCCAGTTTGTGAACCAAGGCATCAGCGCATTCCTGCCGCTCGACGTATCCGCCCGGATGGGTCTCGGCAACCTGATCCCGGGCACGGCGATGTTCAAGCGATCGAGCGACGACAAGGGCAGGGATATTGCCGAGTGGCTGGGCCCGGCCGGCAGTGTGGCCGAGCGAACGCTGAAGGGGCAGTTCAAGGAAGCGTTCCTGCCCAAGGCCTACATGGACGCCGAGAAGGGCTTGAAGATGGCGCTGACCGGCGAGTACCGCAATCCCGACGGCAACCTCATTGCCCGCGATGTCACCGTGGGCGAGGGCGTCACCAAGGCGATCGGCTTCAACCCGGCGAGGGTGGCCGAGCAAGGGCGCAAAGTCTGGCAGAATAGTCAGGACATCAGGCTTACAAACCTGACCGAGGCCAGGATCGCCAAGCTCTGGGCGCGCGGGGTCGTGGAGAAAGATCCTTCCATGGTCGCCGAGGCGCGTCGACAATGGCGCGACTGGAACGCGAAGAACCCCGACATGAAAATCAAGATCGAGGCGGAGCAGATTAAACGGCGGGTGCGCGAGCTACGCAAGACGCGCGAGGACCGGGCCGTACAGCGCGCCTCAAGGGAGATCCGGGGCGGCATTGCAAAGGACGTGCGCGAATGATGATCGCCCTGGGAATACTCGGCTGGGTCGCCGCCTACTGCCTGCTGGGCTGGGCGGCGGAGAAGAACTTCATGGTTCTGCCGGCCCTGTTTGCGGTGCTGGTGGTGTTTGGATAGCTCGGGCGGATTCTCTCGCACACGTCAATTTGCCGCGCCCGGGCCAAGTCTCGTAACTTGTTGTTTTCGCTTGGTGCCCGGGGCCGGAATCGAACCGGCATGCCCTTGCGAGCGAGGGATTTTAAGTCCGTTTCGCGCTCCCTGCATACAAGCGCTTCATAGGGAGAATCAAGCGCAACAAGCGTTGCAGACGTCATTTCTTGCCAGGTCCGGTCAATTTTTCTCGCACAACGATCCGGCCGACGATCTCGGCGACGCGGGCCGGGTACAGGTGCGAGTAGCGCTTTGTGGACTGGACTGCCTTGTGGCCCAGCATCGCCCCGACCTCGGGCAGCGTCGCGCCGCTCGACACCAGGGCCGAGGCGAGGGAGTGACGAAGGTCGTGGATATGCAGCCCTGGCCTGCGTAGGCGGCCGCGCAGCGCGCGAAACGCCGCGTAGACCTTCTGCTCGCTCACCGTGAACGGGATCGCTCTGAGCGCGTCCTGGGCGTTCGGGTGTACCGGCAGCATGA